>Ga0315278_10002900_pt1 | contig 15320 bp, 17 predicted proteins | sample YL17G06_0_MG_FD_203880 | JGI IMG/M metagenome (GOLD analysis project Ga0315278, IMG submission 203880) | Sediment microbial communities from Yellowstone Lake, YNP, Wyoming, USA - YL17G06_0 | ecosystem: Environmental > Aquatic > Freshwater > Lake > Sediment | place: USA: Wyoming | collected... | reverse complement strand
GCATTAAAGTCAAACCAATCGGACCATTTATTTTCATTATATAGCATCTTTTTCACTAATTTTGAAGCATTTTTCTCAATCCTGCACATCTGTTCCTGATTGTTACCTCAGTGACTCCAGATGCAACGGATATGTCCTTTTGTGATTTCACTTCCCCCGAACTAATACATGCCAAATAGAGTGCGGCTGCAGCAATCCCCATAGGATCTTTTCCTGCCACCATTCCAATTTTTTTTGCTTGTTCTAGTATTACAATTGCCTTTCTTTTGCTTTTTTCACTTAATTCTGCTATACTTGCAATTCTGGATACTCCTTTTACGGGATCAACTACTGGCATTTTTAATTCAAGTTCTCTGAAAATTAATCTATAGCATCTTGCTACATCTTTTCTTCTAATGTTGATGCCTTTTGCAACATCATCTAGAGTTCTGGGCGTTTCAGTATTTCTGCATGAGGCATAAAGACATGCCGCAACTAGTCCTTGAATGGAACGTCCTCTTACTAGTTTCTTCTCCATGGCCTTTCGATAAATATACGCAGCTTTCTCAACTACTGCATCTGTTAGAGCAAGCTTGTCTTTTAATTTGCCCATCTCATTTAGTGCTTGTCTTAGATTTCTATCTGCAGAAGAATGCGTCTGTGTTCTACTGTCCCATGTTCTCAATCTCTCAATAGAATTTTTCATTGATGAAGTAAGTGGTTTCCCAGTAGAATCTTTGTTAAGCGCACCGATAACAGTTGATAACCCCATATCGTGCATTGTAAGTGATGTTCCGGCCCCCACTCGAGTCCTATTGGTATCATCATTTGCGAAGGAACGCCATTCGGCACCTGTCTCTGTAATTTTATCCGAAATAACAAAACCACATTTTCCACAAAACATCTCACCAGTAATTTCATCTGTGACCATTTTTTTGTCTCCACACGAAGGACATTTTGGTCCGGCGAGAACTGGATTTTTTAGCATACGTTAGCACATTTGATACTTGACTTATTATTCATTTTACCTAATTTCTGCAGGTTAATTGTGTGTAGGTTAAGCTAATGCTGATTCTGATCTTATGGAATTAGAAGGAAGTCAATGCCCTTGAGATAAATTATTTTCTTAATTTGATATTATCTAATATCCGTGCATTGATAACAATTATTCATTTTGGCAATTATCTAAACTTTGGATAATCATCTATGATGTATGTCAAGGCCAAATATCATTGAAACATGAAATATTGTTAAAACTAAATAATGACATTTTGGTTATTAACGAGCAAATTGTCTAAAATGTGTTTTGGTTTTTTGAACTTCGTCTAATTTTACTTTGATTTTATGCTCAGTTATGACTATGTTGCATAGTTTTCAATTTTAGTTAATAATTCCGTAGTATTGAGTAAATCTTTAATTCCTTGACAATTAGAAGTTTTTAGATTGAGTAATTTCGGCACAGGCGAAATAATTTATGATCTTCGTAAAAAGATTCAAAATATACAGTTAGAATTAAGTGAATTGATCAATCCCGTCCAAGACATACCTCAACTAATAACTTCTGCTAATCTCTTACGTTCAAATGAATATCTTACAAAAATAACTAAAAAACAGTCTGAATTGCTATCTGCATATGCTAATTACTCTAAATCTTTAGAAGAAATGCTTGCAATGGTATTTGACGTTCAAAATGATCTCAAAAATATTTTAAGGGCCCAATCGGAACTCATGTCCAATACAAAATCTCACAACGTCTCTTCAATGGTAAAATCCAAAAAAGCGTCAATTAAAACCAAAAAATTGTTAAAAAAATAAACACTCCAAAAATTTTTGCTATTTTGAAATGTATGTTATGTCTCCTTCTATGACTCGTACATTTTTTTTATTTTCTGATATGACAAGTGCACCATCAACATCTATTTTGATTGCCCTTCCTTTAATTTTTCCTTCTTTTGTATTCAATTCTACATTTTGACCTATCGTCGATGATCTCACTGTCCAGTCTCTAATTATTTTTTTAGTGTCTTTGGAATTTAGACGGGTACATATTTTTTCTAATTCGATCAAAAATGTCTGTACTAACAAAATTGGTTTTATTGTTTTATTTTGTTCACTCAAAGATGCGACACCATAAAAATTTGGTGTGTCCTTTAACATTTTTTCAATTTGCTTTACATCTACATTAAAATTTATTCCAACTCCTAAAACCATGTTTTCAATCTTGTTTGATTCTAATGATGCGTCCACTAGCATACCTGCAACTTTCTTACCGCTCACTGTGATGTCATTGGGCCACTTTAACTCTGATTTTATATCTAATGTTTTTTCTATCGCATTTGACAATGCTAATGCCGAAGCAATTGGAAATAGTGTTATAACGGAGATATCAAATTGTGGGTGCAAAATTATTGAAAACCAAATTCCTCCTTTAGGTGAAATCCACTTCCTATCTAATCTTCCTTTTCCATCTGTTTGTTTTTCTGCGATTACAACTGCACCGTTGTTTGCTGGGTCTGACGCCATTCTCATTGCTTGATTCTGAGTAGAATCAATTGATTCAAAATAATATACTTGCTTTCCAAATACTTTGGTCTTTAATCCTGATGTAATTTCCCACGGTAATAATCTGTCTGTATTGGATTCTAGCCTATAACCCAATTTTTGTTTAGATTCTATTTTGTATCCCATTTCTCTAATTTTTTTAATATGCTTCCAAACTGCCACTCTGCTTATTCTTAAAACATCACTCAAATCTTGGCCTGAAAGATATTCCGTATTGTGTGATTTCAGAAATGATAATACTTTAACCACACCACGATTATCATGCGAACTGTAGATCAATCATCTAACTTTTCTAAATCCAGTATAAAATATACACTCTAATTAAAATCCAACATCAAAATCAAATCCCCCACCATCAGATCCTCCACCATCAGATCCTCCACCATCAGATCCTCCACCATCAGATCCTCCACCATCAGATCCTCCACCATCTGCCCCATCTGGGATACTTTCCGCTGGCACATAATCTGTCATCATCATACCCATCATGCTAAACATCATTGAAAACATTATCATGTCCATTACTCCAAAGAACATCATCGTAGGTAGAATTGATTTGTTATCATCCATGTACTGTTTCAATTTTTGTTTATCACCACTTTTGTACAGCATCGACATTTGATCCCATTTTCCTTGCAATTCATGCTTTCTTTCTTCTACTTCTTTTGATCCTTTCTCAGTTGTTTTGATCTCTATCTTTTTACCAAGCCACCCCTTTTTTTCTTCAACTGTTATTAGATCTCGTTTCTCCAGTTTTTCAAGAATTAAATTTAACTCCTCTGCATCAATCTGAGCTACTCTTTGTATTTTTTCAAATTTTTTAACTCCATTTTTAATTGCGCCTAAAACCATTATGTCCTTTGACTCTTCTTCCATGTTGATCTAATTTATCTATTATTAAAAAACTATGTGGTTTTGATTGTTTTTATAGCATGTTTATTTTGGCAATTATCTAATTTGATTTCACGAATAATCTTATGCTGATTTATTTCAAAAATTATATGATACGGTAATTTACATTTTTCATGGAAAAAGATTCTTACACTGATGATGAAATTAGGGAAATTCTCTCTTTAAAACGGATTGCGGTAATTGGCATGTCTAAGCATGTAAACAAGGCAGCACATTATGTGCCCAAATATCTATATGAAAATGGTTATGATGTAATCCCGGTAAATCCTACGACTGATAAAATTTTAGACAGAAAATGTTATGCGTCTATCTCTGATGTGACTTTTGAGATTGACATTATAGATGTATTTAGACCATCTGAACAGATTCTATCAATGATACAGGAAGCAATACAGAAAAAACCAAAGGTTATTTGGTTTCAAGAAGGAATTCATAATTCTGAAGCAGAAGAAATGGCAAAAAAAGTAGGAATCAAGGTTGTATTCAACAGATGTATGTTGGCAGAACATAGGAGACTCTTCTAGACATGTCTAGTTTCGACTCTTTTTACAACGATTTACTTCTCTTGATTAGCCAGCATGAAAAAAATAACACTCCATTAAAAGTCGAAAAAAACCTAGATGCTAACATCATCAAAATTTTTGGAGAAAATATCACTGCTCTGGCAAGAGCTAAAAATGGATTAAACGATGTAACTGAACTTGCTTATGCAACAGCAGAACATCATCCATATTGGAACCTACTTTACAATTGTTCAGAAATAGCAAATACTGTTTTGGAGAAGTGGGAAAGTGAACTTTCAAAAAAAGATATCAGCGATATCGAATGGTCAATAAAAGAATTAAAACAATCACTTGAAAAATTCACTGAAAACTTTTAATGATAATTGATCCTAGACAGAGATAAATATTCTCTAGCCTGAATTAAATCATGCCCATTAAGCTTGGATTGATAGGGAAAACAAATACTGGAAAAACTACCTTCTTTAATGCTGCTACCCTATCTTCTGAAGAAATTTCCTCTTATCCATTTACCACAAAAAAACCTGTATCTGGAACGGCTAATGCAATAACATTATGTGTCCATCCAGAATTTAAAATACAAGACAATCCAAATAATTCAAAATGTGTTGAGGGTTGGAGATACATTCCAATAGAATTAATTGATTTACCTGGACTCATCAAAGATGCATGGAAAGGTAAAGGGTTGGGAAATCAATTCCTTTCAATAGCATCACAATCTGATGCATTACTGCATGTAGTTGATGCTTCTGGTGGGATAGATTCCACTGGAAAAATCAGTGAAGTAGGTACGGGTGATCCAATCTCTGATTTTGCAGACATTGAAGAGGAATTAATCATGTGGTACCTTAAAATTTTAGAAGGCAATCGTGATAAAGTCTCAAAATTAATTCGCGCTGGGTCTGATATTGTAGATACTATCACTGATTTGTATCGAGGGATAGGAGTTAACAAAATCCAGGTAAATGATTCTTTGTCTGCGATTGGGTTGGAAAAGAAGGATTTTGATGATTTTAGTATGATTGATAGTAAAAAATTTGCTGCACATCTTAGGAAAATTTCAAAACCCACATTAATTGTAGCAAACAAAATAGATGTTGAAGGAGCAGATAAAAATTTTAACAGATTAAGAGAACGTTACAATGATTCTATTATTATTCCTGTTAGTGGTGACAGTGAATTTAGTTTAAGGCGGGCAGAACAAAAGGGACTGATCAAATATTCGCCGGGTTCAGAACAATTTGAAATAATAAACTCAAATGATCTAAATGAAAAACAAATACACGCATTGGATTTCATCAAACAAGGAATAATGGGAGAATACATGCGGACAGGTGTACAATTTGCAATAAACGTTGCAGTCTTTAAATTGCTCAAGATGAATGCTATATACCCTGTGGCCGATGAAAAAAATCTCGCAGATAAAAAAGGACACATATTGCCTGATTTGATCTTGCTTAAGGCCGGTGCAACAATCAATGATCTTGCAAAGGAAATTCACACTGATCTTACCAAAGGACTACTGTATGGAAAAGATGTAAGGTATAATTTGAGACTACCTGTGGATTATCAGCTAAGGGATAGAGACGTTGTGTCGTTAGTTAGTGCATCAAAAAAATAAATTCAGTGAATTTCTCAAAATTGGATTTTCTTAAAATTATTCAATGATTTTACAAATAAGATTATTTTCACCATCTACGTAATCCTCACAAGTTTCACACATCCAATATGTCCTATTTTCTTCTTTTTTCCATTTTGGCAGTCTTCGACTATTGCATTTTTCACAAAACAACGACACGCTTATTTCTCTCATCTCTTCTATTTGTACTGGCGTATTGGAAAAACCTTTTATTTTTTGGTTATCCTGCAAACAAAATTTTTGAAAAGAAACTGTTATTTTTCCTGGACTGATTACTGTAAATAAATTCTAAATTTTAATAAAATCAATTAGATACAATTTCAGAAAATATATCTTTTTCAAAATATAGTGCTGTGAGGATTATATTCTTTAAAATTTAATTTGCAAAATATTGATTTACAGTTTAAACAATCAATGAGAATATTTTCTGATATGGGGTCTCATAAAATTGAATTGAAACAATGATTCATCTTGGTAAAACTGTACTTTTCTAATCGGTATTTATTTTTACCATGCTGAATTTTCGATGAATGATACTATAATTGAAATTCGTCCAGAACCTATATGCTAATTACGCCCAAATTTGACAATTCACTTCCAATGCCATATCCAAGTAGAGCTATTCCAGTACCAAGTCCAGCCATCTCCAAACCTCCAACTATTTTATTAGTATTTGCCATTTTTGATTTAATCACGCCAACAGTAAAAGAGGTAGAAACACTAATCCCTATCGCAACAAAAAGTGCGCTCAATCCAGAGAGAAAAAAGAAGGGCAATATAGGTAACATTCCGCCAATTAGAAAAGACACAAACATTCGTAGGGCACTTTTTAGAGGACTACCTGCAATTTCTAAATTTAAATTTAATTCTTCTGTAAGCATTGTGTCCAGCCAAACCTTCTTGTCCGAAGTAATCTTGTCTACAATCATACTCAAATCTTTTCCTGAAAATCCCTTGGTTTTGTAAATGTCTTCTATTTCTTTCCTTTCATCGTCGGGTTTATTCTCAATTTCCCATTTCTCGCGCGTGATTTCTGATGTCAATAACTGTCGTTGGGTTTTTACTGCAAGGTAATTTTGAACTGCCATGGCTTTTGCCCCTGTAAACATTCCAACTAGTGCTGCCAGAATTATTATGTTAGCTGAAACATCTGCTCCTCCAACTCCTGCGGCGATACCCAGTGAGGTGTTTATCCCATCACCAAACCCAAAAACAAAATCTCGCATGGCACTAGATTCTTTAAGATGAGGTTCAAGATGTCTAGGCTCAGATACTTCCTTCAATAGATAATTGATTTATTATTGCCCTAATTGAGTTTTTCATAATTTTCGGTTTTTGACTTTAACACCATTCGTCTACATTTTCTATTTTTTAAAACAACTTCTACATCTCTTTATTACTAAACAAGCTGAGAACATTGAAAATACATGTTATTCTAAAATATTACTTACAGACGTTTTTACCGTCTACCCCAATGATTTATTATGCAATCTAGAGATGTCCAAAAGACTACAAAAAATATTGGTAAAACAGTAGTTTTCTTACTTACAGGCATGGGATTAATTCTATTTTGGCGAGGAACATGGCAAATATCTGAAAAAATATTTTCTGACGAAGTAAGCTTGATTCTTGGCCTTCTTATATTGTTCTGTATTAGTGTACTTAAAAAAGAAGAAATCTTTAAAATTTTTGGCATGTCTCACTGATTTGAATTATATCTTGTAAGCAATCTAATTTCACAGGTATAATGCGACTATGTATCTCCCCGACGCTTTCATTATGACTTCACACAAATTGAAAACCTCACATACTCGAATCATCAAGGTGAATAACATTGCTAACTCATCTGCAACTCTATATGTTTGAGGCTCACTACTCTGTAAATTTTACATATTTCTGATGTCTGATTTTTAATGTCACACTAATTATCTGGTCAGATACAAATCAAAAGCAAATCCTGACCCTCTTTTAGTTTTCTCCTCTAATTTTCTCTTTTCTTACCCAAATTGTTTTTTCTTTGTGATCGATTAATTCAACGTTCATTTCATTGAGTTTGTCGCGAATTTTATCTGCCTCTTGAAATTTCTTTTCTTTCCTTAAATGTACTCTGTCCATGATCAAATCATCAATTTCTTTTTTTTCATCTTCAGTTGTTTTGGGAACCCTTAACCCTAATATTTCAAGCATTCTTTCAAATTCTGGCATTACATTTTTGACATCATTCAATCCTAATTTTTCTTCAGCTGCTAAATAATTTACTTCTTTTACCAATTTAAAAAATACCAAAAGTGCCAAATGTGTGTTAAAGTCAGATTCTAATCCCTCATCAAACTCATCACTTATTTTTCTAACCGTCGATTTGATTTCATTATCATGTTTTTTATTATCTGCGTGAATCAATTCGTAATAACATGTCTCAATTTGACGCCATTTTGTAAGATTCTCTGTTAGTAATTCTTCAGAATAGTCTATTGGTTTTGAATAGTGTCCAGATAAACAAAACAATCTTATGATATTTGCACCCCAAATATCCAAAACATACTTTATCGTTTTGACATTACCTAGTGATTTTGACATTTTTTCATCATTAATGGTGACCATTCCCACATGCATCCAAATTTTGGCAAATTGCTTTGTAGTTAAAGACTCAGCTTGGGCAATCTCATTTTCATGATGAGGGAAAATTAAATCTCTTCCACCTCCGTGAATGTCAAAATTTTCTCCCAAATACTTTAAACTCATTGCAGAACATTCTATGTGCCAACCTGGCCTACCCTTACCCCACGGACTGTCCCACAGAGGCTTAATATCTGAAAATTTCCACAGTGCAAAATCGAGCGGATCTTTTTTTGCTTCATCGACTTCAACCCTCGCACCTATTTGAAGTTCATTTATGTTTTTTTTTGATAGTTTTCCATACTGTGGAAATTTTGATACCGAAAAATACACTCCATTTTTTGAGATATATGCTATTTCTTTTTTGACTAGATTTTGTATGAATTTTTGAATATCTTCAATGTGTTCGGTTGCTTTAGGGTAATTTGTTGCACGCTTTACATTTAGTCGATCAAAATCAATGAAATAATTCTGAATGTATCTGGAACTAATTTGTTCTGCAGTTGTATTTTCTAATTTTGCTCGATTTATGATTTTATCATCTATATCGGTAAAATTCTGAATGAACTCGACCTCGATTCCTTTACTTTCCAAGTATTTTCTTAAAACATCAAAAACAATAATGGTTCTTGCATGTCCTATATGGGACTCGTCATAAACTGTAATCCCACACAAGTAAATTCTTACTTTATCTGAAATATCCAGTTCTTTTTCTGAATTAATGAGCGTGTCTTGTAGTTTCATTTTTAGTCTCTAGGTGGTTTTTGCTGTGATGATCTTTTGTGTTCACTGTTTAGGTGTAAATGATGTATTTTTTCAACAATTGACTTTTCTATTTGTAATTTATTTGCAGTTTCTTTTACTGAAAGTTTCTTTTCAAAAATACAATATAGAATAGAATCTATGTCTTCATATGATCCTCCTAATTCTTTTTCAGCTTCATGATCTTTCCATAGGTGGGGACTACTTTTCTTCGCAATCACATTTTTTGGTACTCCCAAAAATTTTGCAATTTCTCTTACTTGAAGTTTGTATAGTGAAATAATTGGTGTCAAATCTGCCGCACCATCACCATATTTTGTAAAATAGCCTAATAGGTATTCACTTTTATCACTTGATCCTAAAACAAGATAGTTTTTTACATTCGCATAATAATATAAAATATTAGTTCTAATTCGTGCTCGAAGATTACCTTTTGCCCGTTCATTTGGTTCAAGATATTGCAAGTATTCATTTACAATTGGTTTGATATCCATTAGTTTGCACTCTATGCCCGTCAATTCAATCATTTTTAACGCATCTTCCGTCTCACTTCTTGGTGTAATTTCTGTATCTGGCATTATGATTGCTACTGTCTGTTCCCTGAGAATTCTTTTGGAAAGATAAGCTAATACTGCAGAATCTATGCCTCCACTCAATCCCAAAATCAATCCGCCGGATTTATTTTTTTCAACCTGCTCTAAAAGAAATTTTTCAATACTTTGAGTGATTTTTGCATAATTTTGCTTGATTATTTCATCTAAAATTTCTTGATTCATTTGATTATTTTCTAAATTGTATAAATAAAAGTTGTACCATGCGGAAATTTTTTCTTTAAATTAAACGTGATTCAACTTCATAAATATTTTTTAATATTTTTTGAAGGTGAAGTTCTTTATTGATTTTTGATTTCTTTGTTTTTATGCCCAGTTAAACGCTGCTCCACTTTAGATGTCTACGTATATCCCATCATTTTTCTCTAGTACTGGATACGTTTTTAATTTTACATCTTTTAGATAGTCCATAAGATGACCTGTTTTGATATTGTAATGCCAGAAATGAAGAGGGCACTCTACTATATCGCCATTTAATTTCCCCGGCGCAATTGAACCGTCTTGATGAACACAAAGATCATCTATTGCATGATAGCCATCCTGGTTAAATATTGCAATTTGTTTTCCATCAATTTTAAATGCTTTGCCTTTTCCAGATGCAATATCTGTTTTTTCTGCAATTTTCTTCCAAACCATCTTCTAATTTCATGATTTTGTCATTTATTTAGATTCGCATAATGGAATTTTAGCGATTTTTGACTATACTTAGTATTGAGTAAAGTTAAGACTAGCACAAAATTGATCCACAATATTAGGTTGTCCTATCATTGACCTGGATCTAGTAGACAAATTTTAAACTAAACAATTAAGAGATTAAAAAATCAAAATTCTTCAAAAGACATTACTCTAGGATTTTGTTTATACACAATAATTGAAATATCTGTTCTTTTAACTAATTCAAGAAACATGTCACTCCTATATCTAGATGACATGTACGTAAATCTGATTAGAGTTGCAGGTGAGATACTGTGAATAAACTCTACGGCCTTATCTGTTTCAGGATTACAATCAAGACCAATTTGGATGATCTCAACATTGTTGGAGTACAGCATCTGAAATATGTGATAAGATCGAGTCTACCGTGAAAGACAACGTCTCTTTTATTTTCAGATTCTAATCCCCCTTCGCTTTCCAGTTTTTTTGTTTTCCCAAATTCACGCTTCAGACAATTTTAAGACGTAAAATCAATTTAGACAATATTTTTATAATACTTTTTATATCTTGAAATCACGCTTTATACAACATTTGACATTTAGGTTGTAATTTCACAAAGAATATCAATTGGGTTATTGTGTTTGTATCTTGTTGCAAAAACTATTTGTTATTGTTGTATTGTCTATCTTAATCACCTCCATTATGCCCTCCTATGGGGTGCCATTAGGATTTGACAAAAAATCATACACTTGGACTGATAAAATTTTCATTACCATAGTCGCACCTGACTATAATTTTGATAAATATCTTATTGATGAAATTGGCAATGACTCATTTAACCCAATAAAGATTTCCACACGCGGACACACACTTGATCATTACAAGCTAGTGGAAACTGGGCCTAGTACTGGAATATTCACAGGAGAGGTAATTCTAACAGGATTCTGTCACGATGCCGATGGCAATCCTACCACTGGTATGAAATCCAACTCAAAATGTAATCATGGAGATGACACAAATCCAAAAACAGAACCATTCAATAATGGAGGCCCAACAGACGGGTTTATCGAAACCGATAACGATGATGGAATTACAGTATCTTTTGAATATAATGAAAACTATGTTGTATTAGGTTCTGCCCCAATAAGATGGAACATTGGAGAAGTACAGTGGCTTGAAGCAAACTATCCTACACTTGGTGTGGGAGTTGTAAGGGTAATTGATCCTGACATGAATCTAAATCCAGAGGCTATAGACCATTTTGGTGTAGATGTGTGGTCTGATTCTGATTCTGGTGGAATTGATCTAACTGTAACTGAAACTGGCGAGATGACTGGAATTTTTGAAGGCACAGTATTCTTTACTGATACCGACGAATCTTCTGGCAGCAGACTCCGAACTGTAAATGGTGATCTTGTCACCGCAAAATATGACGACAATACACTACCTTCTCCATATACCACTGCAGATGATCTTGGTATTCTTGGAACAGCAAAAATTGGCACTCTGACTTCGGAAATGATATTAATTGAGAATACTCGAATTACAGATACGTCCGAAAAAACAGTGGATAAAATTTTTAAAAATCAATCAATCCAAATCGTATCTGATCTTCAAAACAACCAATCAAAAAATCAACCCTTTTCCTACATCGTGCAAATCAAGGATTCTACTGGTATCATACAACATCTTGCATGGATTTCAGGTTCACTTACTCCTGCCCAACGATTTAGTTCTGGCCTTTCTTGGATTCCACAAGATAGTGGAAATTATGAAGTGACATCATTTGTGTGGGAAAGTATGGATAATCCAATCTCTTTGTCTTCACCCATGTCTCTTCTTGTTAATGTAAATTAGATCTGCAAAGATTGTGCAATATGCGGGTTAGAAAAAAATATGTCAAATTTGCTGATTTATTATGAAGTAGATTTTAAACTATTTGACTCCCAAAATTTTATTAATCTATAATTATCTTAAGGAGGTCATCCATTTATTCTGTCTTGAAGAATACTTTGAGATATCTTTGTGCAGGGTAACCTCAAATTTTCGTCAAATATCAAGTCACATCTGTAACATTTCCATGCTTTCATACTATTTCATACATCACAAATTTTATATTTACGCTGTGAACGTTTTAGCGCTTTATCATAATTATATTCTCTTTCTATTTTCTAAACTCTAAATAAAGTCAAAATTAACTCACAATTAGATTTGAAATCAATAAATTTTGTAGTTTTAGGCAAGCAAGATATTGCAGCAGAATTTGGGAAAAAAGGAACAGTTACGGATCTATCGCTTTATGATCGAAAAGAATCAAATGTCATAAAAACTTGGGTGACTCCAAGTGGGTTTCCTGATAAAATTCAACCTCTTTTACAGGCAATCCATCTTGGAGAATATGTGATATTTCATGTTGATAAACTAGACAAATTTACCGGCGAACAGATCATTGCTCTGGACATACTAAAAAAAGACAAAGGAATCCTGTCTCATACATTTGATGTTGATGAATCAAAATTACACTCTATGATAAAGGGTACGGTAGTTGAGAAATATCTCAAAGTAGAGCAAGACAAACTCAAAGAAGAAATTGACAAAATGGATTCAATATCTAACAATGACCCTGCCCAGATGGTAATTGATCATTGTTTTGATGTCAAAGGTGTGGGAACGGTAATTTTAGGTAAAGTCACTCAAGGAAAAATCAAACAATATGATAATCTAAAACTATATCCTGCTGGAATTGATATAATGGTAAAATCAATTCAGATGCATGATGATCCTGTCGAAGAATCTGTTTGTCCTGCAAGAGTTGGGTTGGCTGTAAAGGGAGCAAAACCCGATGAAGTTGGAAGAGGAGATATCATTGCACAAGCAGGTACGGTTGATGTAAAATCTGAAATTGAACTTGATTTTACAAAGAGCCCATTTTACAAAAATGAGATTACTCTAAATCAAATGTGTCTTGTAAGTGTGGGTCTTCAAGTCAAGGCTGCAAAATTTTCATCATTGTCTCCTTTGAGATTAACTTTTGATAAACCCATAGTTTGTAGTCCTGGTGATATTGCGGTAATTTTAAAGCCTGAATCAACTACTATTAGAATACTTGGGAGTGGTTCGATAAAATAGAATGATGCACAGGTTACCTATTTTCAATTATGACTTTGCTACTCGGAAAAATATTTTCATTTAACTGGGAATCTACTGGAACAGTAATTTTTGATAATACCACACATAATAATTTGATTGAGATTATTGACGTATTTTTTTATTTCATATTATTTCAAGCATTCATGCATTTTGCTGTATGATCTCTTCCTGAATAACTTTTTTAAAAACCGTAATTATATGAGTTACGATCTTTTCTACACTGGCAACAGACTCTGCTGAAACTAAAACTATATGCTGATTAAAAGGAATGGTTATCATTAACGCATTGTTTCTATTTGTTGCGATATAGTTTACACGGCCTAGTGTGTCATCAAAATCACGCCTCATTGAGATTTCTAGTACCATTTGCATGTACAACATCTTTGTCTTTTTATTATCCACAAGTGGAGTAATTCCCTCCTTAAATCCGCCCGCTATTAGATTTCCAAGATTATTTATGACTCCCACGAATCTAATTTTATGATCTTCTTTCAGAATATCATTACATTTGGTGTCTAATTGTTCAATTTTTTCAAATTGTAAAACCGACATCAGATAGAACCAACCCGTTTCCTGTTGATGATATCTGCCCCTTTACATCTCTTGGTATTATTTTGAATCTGATATTCTTTTGTTACGATATCCACAAATTAAAATTATTGTGAGTCTATTAGATATTTTGTATGTATATTTTGATACATTGGTGACTAGTGTGAGCTTGACGCATTTGGTAATTCAGATGTCCGTGTTCCTCTAAAAATAAAAGTAATTATTGGATGATTCTAAAATCTATCAAGATCAAATCGAGCATCAATTTGATGAGATAATAATAACTCCCGATTAAGTTTACTCTCTTTTTGTTTTTGTACTATCAGATCTGTCTCATTTTATTGTGACATTGATTTAAATGAAATTATTTTACAATCTATGTATTGTGTAGTAACGCTTAAGAGGTAAAATTCCAAAATTTTTATTATAAATGCCACAATATCCAAAATATGATAAAATAGACAAGTCAGAAACTCATCTAACAAATAAAATAAATAATAATTCAAGAAATTCACCCCATTTTACTTTCTCTAAAATAATTTTAGCAACATTGCTATTAACTGCTGTAACTTTTGTTTTATATCCAATACCTGCCTTTGCTGAGACTACCTCGTACAATTATGTTTTTGAAGTATGCTCGTTTGATAAACAAATTAAATCTCCAAAAATTCAGGTTACTTCTGATAGTGAAAAAAAGATTATTCAATTACAAAATAAATTGCAGCCAAATACATGTCAAACTAAGAGTACAATCATAAAGGCAATAAGTCCAAATACAATAAAAGCAACTTTACTAAACAAAGGAACTTCAGGCAAAATAAACACACTTGAATTAAGTCCCATGTCTCAAACTACGTCTCCAACAACTAAACCTACAACTACCACCGCATCAACAATTACTGCAGTATCAAATGTAAAGGTAGCCGGATGGCGTTCATCTGAATACGGCAATGACAATCCATACGGCCATGATCAGACCAATCCATCTTATTGGATAAGTGTGGCACAAAAAATGTCCTCTAAATTTCCAGGTTCAACTCCAGGTGGGGTGTTGGTAGTAGGTGAAATTGATGGAGCTCCGGGAACTGCAACATCCACATTCATGCCATTTCCAAAACCCGCCGGAACCTATCCTAATGTGACTTTTGGTACTACTGATGTAATAGAGCCACTTTTAACTGCATACGATAATGCCGGACTCAAAGTATACTTGCAAGTAGAGTCAGCAGACGCAGATATGAATATGCTGATGGACTTGGTAATGAATCGATACAAACAGCACCCATCTGTAATTGGCTTTGGCGTGGATGTTGAATGGTACCATCAAAAACAATACCCTGACGGAAGACCATTGACAGACAATGA
>Ga0315278_10002899_pt1 | contig 15323 bp, 8 predicted proteins | sample YL17G06_0_MG_FD_203880 | JGI IMG/M metagenome (GOLD analysis project Ga0315278, IMG submission 203880) | Sediment microbial communities from Yellowstone Lake, YNP, Wyoming, USA - YL17G06_0 | ecosystem: Environmental > Aquatic > Freshwater > Lake > Sediment | place: USA: Wyoming | collected... | reverse complement strand
TGCTCGCGATCGCCTGCAACTATCGCGGCGAGCGACGGGTGGTGTATGCCAAGTCCGAGAACCTCAACATGACCGGGAGCGTCAAGGACCGGATGGCGCTCCACATCCTGCAGCAGGGCTATGCCCGGGGCACGCTGGCGCCCGGCGGGCTGATCGTCGAGGCCACCAGCGGCAACACCGGCATCTCCTTCTCGGCCATCGGCCGGGCGTTGGGCCACCCGGTGGCCATCTTCATGCCCGACTGGATGAGCCAGGAGCGGATCGACCTGATCCGCTCGTTCGGCGCGGACATCCATCTCGTCAGCCACGAGCAGGGTGGCTTCGTCGGCAGCATCCGGCTGGCCGAAGAACTGGCGGCCCGCATGCCCGGCGCGTTCCTGCCGAGGCAGTTCTCCAACCAGGACAACTGCGCCGCGCACGAGCGGACGACCGGTCCCGAAATCTGGGCCCAATTCAGGCACCTCGGGCTGGTGCCCGACGCCTTCGTGGCCGGCGTCGGAACCGGCGGCACCATCATGGGCGTGGGCCGCCACCTCCGCCGGATGCGCCCAGCGGTCAAGCTGCACCCGATGGAGCCGGCCAGCTCGCCGACCCTGTCCACCGGCCACAAAGTGGGCAAGCACCGGATCCAGGGAGTCTCGGACGAGTTCATCCCGGCCATCGTCGACCTCGGCTGGCTGGACGACATCATCGCGGTAGACGACGGCGACGCCATCCTGATGGCCCAGAAACTGGCCCGTGAGCTCGGCCTGGCGGTGGGGATCTCGTCGGGCGGGAACTTCATCGGCGCGCTGAAAGCCCAGAGTGCGCTGGCGGCAGGCGCGGTGGTGGTGACGATCTTCTGCGACAGCAACAAGAAGTACCTGAGCACCGATCTGATGCGCGAGGAACCGCCCCGGGATGGCTACCTGTCGCCCGACGTGGAGCTGCTCGGGTTCGAGGCGATCGGGCGGAGCTGCACGATGTGTGCCGATCCGGTGGAGGAGGAGCCGGGCCGGATCTTCTGATCAGCCCCCGGGATTGGGAGCCAAAATCATCGGTGCCGGGGACTCCTTCCGCGGCCTGCAGTCCGCTTCACCGTGGCAGATCCAGACAGGGCGCCCTGCGGACTGACGCCCGCTTCAGGGGTCCCCGGCACCTAAGTGTGGTGGCATGTCATCGAGGGACTCGCATCGCCCCGCTCAAGTCCTTGGCGAACCAAGGGCCGGCTCCTACTGGTCGTACGCGAACGCCAGCGACTGGATCTTCCACCCCATCTTGTCGGCCACGCAGACCAGCACCAGCTTCCCCCGACTGGCGGTGCCATCGTAGTGGAAGATGAAGTCCGCCAGGACGCTCGCCATCCGCCCCTGCCGCTCGATGCGGACGTTCTCCAGCTCCTCGCGCATCTCCCGCGCCCGCGCGAAGCCAAGTCGCTGCGCCTCGAGGAACTCGTCGAACGACCGGATGGTCACCGTGCCATCGCGGTTGGCCGAGGTGGACGTGAATGTGGGAAAGAACAGCTGCTGCCACTGGTAGAGCAGGTCGCCCCGATAGAGCCCGGTGTAGTTACGGACCAGCGTTGCCACCGCCGAATCGGGGTTCTGCTGGATCTGCTGCGCCTGAAGTCTGAAAGCGAGCGCCAGGGCTGCCAAAGCGATACCGGCTGTCCGTCTGACCATCTGACCGTCCGTCCGTCTGCTATTTCTCATACGACTCCGTCATCGCCTGGTAGACCAGTGTCCGGAACTTGGCCTGGAGGTCCAGGCCGTTGGCTGGCAACAGCTGGGACATGAACACCGCCACCAGCTTCTCCTTCGGGTCGACCCAGAAGGCCGTATAGTACGCTCCGCCCCAGCTATAGAGTCCGGACGAGCCATAGGCCGCGGAGCTGCCGGGGCTCTCCATGATCGAGAAGCCCAGTCCGAAACCCTCGTTCGGCCCAAAGAGCCGGGCGGCGTGGTTCACGGTCATCAGCTCCACCGTCTTCGGGGAGAGCAGCCGGACACCGTCCAGCTGGCCGCCGTTCGCCAGCATCTGGAGAAAGCGGGCGTAGTCCAGGGCAGTCGAGAGGATGCCGGCGCCGCCGGAGTAACTCATCCGCGGACCGGTTACATAGGCACCCTGGCTCACCATGCCCGCCTGGTCGGGCGCCCGCTCGAGCCGGCCGTCCTTGGCCGAATAGACCGCGGCCAGACGTGACGCCTTCTCGGGCGGCAGGTAGAAGTGCGTGTCCGTCATCCGGAGCGGGCCGGTGATCCGGCTCTGCACGAACTGGTCGAGCGACATCGTCGAGGCGCGTTCCACCACGCAGCCGAGGATGTCGGTGTTGAAGCCGTAGACGAACGCCTCACCGGGCTGCGCCGTGAACGGCAGCGCGGGGAGCCGCTCGATGGTGGCGCAGATCGGTTCGTCCTTGTCGGCGAAGTACCACATGTGGACGTTGGCGGCCAGATAGAGACTGTCGAGCAGCGGCTCCCCACCGTACGAGATGCCGGCCGTGTGGGTGAGCAGGTCGCGGATGGTGATCTGCCGCTTGGCCGGCACGCGGACGAGCAGTTTCTTGCCCAGGGCATCTGTCGAATCCCTGGCGACGGTGGTCCTGGCGAAGCCGGGGATGAACTTCGACACCGGATCGTTGAGCCCGATCCGCCCCTCCTCCACCAGCATCATGATGGCCACGCTGGTGATGGCCTTGGACATCGAGGCGATCCGGAAGATGGCGTCGGGGCGCATGACCGCGCCGCGCTCCTTGTCGGCGTAGCCCGAACTGTCGAGGTAGACCACCGTGCCGTTCCGGGCGATGAGGCCGACGGTGCCCATGATCCGGCCGGCATTGGCGTACTCCCGGAGGGTGGTGCCCAGCCGTTCCAGCCGAGCCTCGGAGAGTCCCTGTTGCTCCGGCTTGCCGCGGGGGAGTCCCTGGGCGGCTCCGGTCGAGCCGTGGACGAGAAGGAGGAGACCGGCTGTCGCGGCGGCCCGTATCATGGCAGACTCCTGGGGGATTCCGGGGGTGGGAGTGAATCTGCGCGGCGAGGCCGCCAGAGGATACCCCGCTGGCGGATTTCCGCTCATCCACCGTATGTTATCGCATTGCCGGGACTGCGGTTCGGGTCCCCCCTACCGTCCGGAGCCGTGGCCGACGACATCCTTGAACGCCTGAAGGCGAAACTGTCCGACCGGTACGCGATCGAGAAAGAGCTCGGTCGGGGCGGAATGGCTACGGTCTTCCTCGCCAAGGACGTCAAGCACGACCGCGAAGTCGCCATCAAGGTTCTCCACCCGGAGCTCTCCGCCACCATTGGCGGGGACCGGTTCGAGCGCGAGATCAAGCTCGCCGCCAAGCTCCAGCACCCGAACATCCTGGGCCTGTACGACTCGGGCGAGGCCGACGGTCTCCTCTATTACGTCATGCCCTTCGTCAAGGGCGAGGCGGTCCGCGACCGGATTGACCGGGAAGGCCAGCTGCCGGTCGACGACGCCGTCCAGATCACCCTGGAAGTCGCCGACGCGCTGGGCTACGCCCACGCGGAGGGGATCGTTCACCGCGACATCAAGCCCGAGAACATCCTCCTCTCCAACGGCCACGCCCTGGTCGCGGACTTCGGCATTGCCCGCGCCGTCGAGGAGGGTGGCAAGCAGAAGCTGACCCAGACCGGCATGGCCGTGGGCACGCCGGTGTACATGTCGCCGGAACAGGCCTCGGGCGAGGCGGTGGGCCCGTCGGCGGACATCTACAGCCTGGGCTGCGTGCTGTACGAGATGCTGGCCGGCGAGCCACCCTTCACGGGCAAGAACGCCGCGGCCATCATGGCGCGGCACATCATGGAGCAGGTGCCGAGCATCCGGATCATCCGGCAGTCGGTGCCGGAGGAAGTGGAAGAGGCGATCTTCGCGGCGATGGGCAAGATCCCGGCCGACCGCCCGCAGACCGCAGCGGCCTTCGCCGAGATCCTCGGGGTGCCGCTGGGGGCCACCTCCACCCGGCGAGCGACCCGGAGCCAGACCGCGATGCGCCGGACGCCGGGCGGCGCGACCAGGTCGTACCGGGTGGTGGAGGAGGAACCGGTCCCGATCTGGCGAAGGTCCTGGGTCATCGGCTTGATCGCCCTGCTGGTCGCGGGCGGCGGCTTCGGGGCGTACTGGTTCGGGTTCCGGGCCCGGGGTCCCGCCGTGGCGGTTGGCGGGCTCGACCCCCACCACGTGGCCGTGCTCTACTTCGAGGACCTGAGCAAGGACAAGAAGCTCGGCTTCCTCACGGATGGACTCACCGAAGCGCTGATCAGCACTCTGGGGCAGGTGCAGGGACTGTCGGTCGTTTCCAAGGGCGGCATGCAGGCCCACCGGAACGACTCGATCACCCTGGACAGCCTCGCCCGTTCCCTGGGTACCGGCACCCTGGTCAGGGGAACCATCGAGCCCGAGGGCAGCGACAAGCTCACGGTCAACGTGAAGCTGGTGGATGGCAGCAGTGGCGCCGATCTGTACCGGACCGGCCTGACCCTGTCGGCCGTAGACTTCCTGGCGGTGCGCGATTCGGTGGCCCAGGAGGTTGCCCAGTTGATCCGGGAACGACTCGGGCAGGAGATCAAGCTCCGCGAGCAGCGTCAGAGCACGAGGAACGTCGAGGCCTGGGCCCTGCTGCAACGCGGCGAACAACTCAAGAAGAGCGGCGAGGCGGCCGCCGGGAGGAATGATACCACTGCCATGGGCAGAGATTTCAGGGCGGCCGATTCGCTGTTGGCCGCCGCGGAGAAGCTGGACGGCAAATGGCCCGACCCGATCGTGCTGCGGAGCATGATTGCCTATCGCCGTTCGCGGTTCCCCGGCCTGGACCCCCTGGCGGCCAAGGGCTCGATTGCGGAGGGCCTGGGGCACGTGAATCGGGCCATCGCGCTCGACCCCGACAACCCGGACGCACTCGAGGCGCGAGGCAACCTGCAGTATTGGAGCTGGCTGCTGGGACTGGAGCCGGACAAGTCCAAGGCCGAAGGCTTGCTCAATAGCGCCAAGGCCGACTTGGAGAAGGCGACGCAGAAGAACCCGGGACAGGCGGGGGCATGGGCGACCCTTTCCCACCTGTACAACCAGACTCCCAACAACACCCTGGTGGACGTGAACCTGGCCGCCCGTCGAGCCCTCGAGGCCGACGCCTTCCTGAGCAACGCCAACGTGATCATGAACCGGCTCTTCCTGTCATCCTATGACATGGGCCAGTTCCCGGATGCCGACCACTGGTGCCAGGAGCTGGGGCGCCGATTCCCGACCACCATGGATGCCTCCGCCTGCGAGCTGTTCCTCGAGACCACCAAGGCGCGGCAGCCGAACGTTGCCCAGGCCTGGACCTTGGCCGACTCGGCGACCCGGCGGGCGCCGGAGAGCGACCGCGACTTCAGGAGGCTGTACTTCAACATGCTGGTGGGCATCGTGTTGGCCAGGGCCGGCCAGGCGGACAGCGCTCGTCACATGATCGAACGGTCCAAGGGCAACGCGGAGATCGACCCGACCCGCGACCTGACACTGCTTGGCGCGTATGCCTATGTGGCGCTTGGAGATAAGGACCAGGCGATCAACCTGCTCAAGCTCTACCTGTCCGCCAACGAGCGGCGCAGGGCGGGGTTCGCAGATGACCCAGGCTGGCAACTCAGGAGCCTGGCGGAGGACCCCCGGTTCAAGCAACTGGTGACCGGCAGCTGAGGCTCGGGGGTCGGTTCACGAAAAATTCACTAAATTCTCATCCGCAGGTGATATTCACCAATTTCCCTTGCGGAATTCCTCGACAGACCAGAAATTAGACACAGTTACGAAATGAGCGATCGGGGACGAGCATTCCACGATCGCTTCCGCATTTTCTCCAGGGCCAAGCCCGGGGTAGTGTCTATGCATATGCGTCGTCTTGCCTTTTCTGCCGCTACGCTGTTCGCACTCTTCCTGGCGGCCTGCGGGACGGACAATATTTCGCCGAACAACGGCCAGGCGCCGAGCGGGGCGGTACCGGGGCCCGCCTTGACGGCTCCTGTGTGCGACAACGCGGCCACCATCACCTCGGATCTCACCACGCTGATGGCGAAGTTGACGCCGAACGACCAGTCCGCGTTGACCAAGTGGAATACCGTCCAGTCGCTGATGGCCTCGGGACAAACGAGCGAGGCCCAGGCCTATGCCCAGGACCCCCTCCTCACCTTCATCAATAAGAAATTCCAACAGGCCGGGCTGACGGGTGCCGATCTCGCTTATTACACAAACCTCCTCAACAAGGTGACGGCGGGGATAACCTGCTTTGTCACCCCCTACGACATCCCGACGACGAACAACGTCGTGGTGAAGGTGCTCCCGAACAACCTCGGGGGCGTGTACTTCCCGCCAGGATTCTGCGACGCCTCCTGTGGCGGCATCAACGTCACCCTCGAGCAGGTGCCGCAGTGCACCGCGACAGGCTCGGTCGGTTGCCTCAACACGCTGCTCGACCAATACGGCGATTACCTGAAGATCACGTTGACTGGGGGCACACCAAACCCGGCAATATCAGCCATAGTCGCCCTCTGCGTCCCTGGCGACGTGGATCCAACCCTCGCACGCACGTTGTTGGTCGGACACCAGGATGACCTTACCAGCAGTTCAAACGGCTTCACGGTCCTGAACCCCGCTGCGATCCCGGACACGCTCTTCAAGCTGCTAACCTGCCCCCTCCCTCTCGCCCAGGCTGGACCGCCGCCCACTATGCTGGGCCGGCTGGCGAGCCGGTTGGCCGACCTGCTGCTCCCGGAGAAGGCGTCCGCGCGGATGTACTACTTTGCCGGGTTCGGGATCGGTGGCACGACCAAGACGTTCAGCCCCTTCGGCCTGGTCAGTCCGACGCTGAGCGCGACCGGTGGCACCGGCGGCACCAAGACCACCTTCTCTCCGTCCCTGCCCGGGCTCTCACCCGCAGGGCCGTCGCTGACAACCATTTCCAACAACACGATCACTGACACCGCGGGCCACAAGGAAGTCGCCGGGGTGGGAGCGGTCCTGCCTGGCGTGTACGTCAAGACCAATCTCGGGACGGGCATCCCGAACGCTACGGTCACGTTCTCTGTCTCGCCTACTCTGCTGGAGGAGAATCAGCCAGGCTCGAGCGCGGAGGTCTGCAATGCGAGCGGGAACCCGGGTTCGATCGACGTCCCGACTGACGGGAACGGGTATGCCGAGTTGCCGTGCCTCAACTTCGGCACCAAGGCGGGCTACAAGCAGCTCTCGGCGGTGATCGACATCTCGACGGCGTCAGGGATTTCCGCGGCTGGCCTCGCGAACGTCACGGTAACGGCATGCGAGCCGACGGGGTGCGGAACGGCCTCGGCAACAACCCAACTCAACTGGCTGATCAAGACGCTCCCGGGCAACGCGGCCCAGCTGGTCATGGTGACCCAGCCGTCCCCGACCGCCCAGTCAGGCATCGGGCTCGGCACCCAGCCGACGGTCAAGCTGCAGGACCTCAGCGGCAACGACACGCCGGTGTCAGGCATCAACGTGAAGGCCGAGCTGGCGGTGCCGGGGACCGCCACGCTGGCCACGACGCTCACGGTCACGACTGATGGCACCGGACTCGCCAAGTTTACCGACCTGGTGATCAGCGGACCGATCGGGACCTACAACCTCAAGTTCACTTCGGGATCCCTGACTTCGGCTACGAGCAGCGACATCAGCCTAGGCGCCGGGGCGCCCAACAAACTCGTGGTCACGGCCATCTCAACCTCGGTGGCGGCCGGTGAACTGTTCACCACGCCGCCGGTGGTCGAGGTCCAGGACGCGGCCGGCAACAAAACCGGGAGCACCGCACTGATCGGGGTGACTGTCGGCAGTGGAGCGACCCTCGCCGGGGTGCAGTCGAAGAACGCCACCGCGGGGAGCGCCACCTTCACCGACCTGACCGTCGGCGGCCTCGGCTCACCGGCTCCGAGCCGGACGCTCACCTTTGCCTCCGCCGGGCTGGCCCCCGCAATGGTGAATGTCGAGGTTACAGTCGGCCCAGCGAAGAAGCTGGCCGTCACATCTACCTCCACCTCCGTGGCGGCGGGCGAACTGTTCACCACGCCACCGGTGGTCGAAGTCCAAGACCAGTTCGGCAACAAGACGGGGAGCACCGCCCTGATCGGGGTGACTGTCGGCAGTGGAGCGACCCTTGCCGGAGTGCAGTCGAAGAACGCCACCGCAGGGAGCGCCACCTTCACCGATCTGACCATCGGCGGCCTCGGTTCACCGGCTCTGAGCCGGACCCTGACCTTCACCTCAACAGGGCTCGACCAGGCCGCCGCCGACCTCAATGTCACGGCCGGTCCGGCGAAGAAGTTGGCCGTCACAGCTATCTCCACCTCCGTGGCGGCGGGCGAACTGTTCGCCACGCCACCGGTGGTCGAAGTCCAAGACCAGTTCGGCAACAAGACGGGGAGCACCGCCCTGATCGGGGTGACTGTCGGCAGTGGAGCGACCCTTGCCGGAGTGCAGTCGAAGAACGCCACCGCAGGGAGCGCCACCTTCACCGATCTGACCATCGGCGGCCTCGGTTCACCGGCTCTGAGCCGGACCCTGGCCTTTACCTCAACAGGGCTCGACCAGGCCACCGCCGACCTCAATGTCACGGCCGGTCCGGCGAAGCTGCTGACCATCGAGAACCTCGCAGCATTCAACGCGACCACTGCCGCGGCTGGTAACCCGTTTGGCACCCAGCCCCAGGTTCAGGTCAGGGACCAGTTCGGCAACGCGACGCCAGCCAGCCTGACGGTAACCGCCACGGTGACGACCAAGCCCCTTAACGCAGTCGGGGGGATCCTCAACCCGCCGGCCATGGAGGCAACCAACGCCAGCGGACTGGCAACCTTCAATGCCCTAGGCATCGGCGGCACCCAGGGCGGGTGGACGCTTAGCTTCGGCTCCGGCAGCCTCACCGCCGCGACGTCCGGCACCATTACGGTGACCGCAGGAGCGGCCGCCCAGATCACCACGAACAACCCCGCCTCTGGCACTTACCCGGGGACTCCCGCTCCGTTCACTTCCGCCACGGCGCCGGCACCTCAGGTGAAGGTCCTCGATGCGTGGAACAACCCTGCGGGTGCCACTGTCTCCTGGCTGCTCACCGGCTCGGGCACATCTACCGGGGCAAGCCTCTCGTCCAACAGCACCACGTCGGACCCTGTCACGGGGCTTTCGTCCGTCACTTGGGGCTTTGGGGACGGCGGCAACAGCCTGACGGCGTCCCTCAGCGCAACTACTTTCGCCACGTTCACCGCCACGACGAGCACGGGTGCCAGCCTCGCGGCATGCACCCTGTCGGGGACCACCAAGAAGACTGATCTGGCCAAGTTCAGCTCCGGCCTGACCCTGTCTGGTAGCACAGTGACCGGGGGATACCTGGGGTATTTCTCCATCCCCACGAGTGCAGGCGGCATGATTCGGTCGGTCCAGGTACAGATGTCCGTGACCGGCCAGTCGAGCGGGGACGGCAACTACCCGACGGAACTGAGAGCGTACAAGATGGTCAATGGCTTCAAGGTGGGCAACGCGATTGCCACGTTCAAGCCGACTACGACTGTGCTGAAGCTGCCGGGTAGCAACAGCACCCCGACAGCGATTACCTACACTTTGACGAGCGGTGGGAGTCTGATCGGGATTCCGTCCGAAACGATCATCTTCGAACTCCAGATCCAGGCGGCTTCGACCCGGACGTTCCAGGTCTGGTACAACACCAAGCCCTCTGGCGCCGCCTGTGTGAATTCGAAGCTCTACACGCCGGGAACAGTGACGGGGGCCTCGAACTTCTCGGCCGCTACGTTCCTTGCAGGCCATGCTCTGAAAGTCACAAACTGACCAGTCACCACCCTGAAGTGACGAGGGGCCCGGCATCCGCCGGGCCCCTCGTTCTTTTCCTCCCCGCGCCAGACTGCTAGTCTCTGACCCGGTCCTTGAGCCCCTGCCCCGCCCGGAACCCCACCACCTTCCGGGCCTTGATCATGATCTCCTTGCCGGTCCGCGGATTGCGGCCCTTCCGCGCCTTGGTCTTCCGGGTCTTCCAGCCGCCAAAGCCGGTGATCAGGAACGGCCGCCCGGCATCCAGTTCTGTCGCGATGATCCCCTCTTTCGGCCGGGTCGAGAAGATCGTGTCGAGGACGTCCATCGCCTTCGCCTTGGACAGATCACACTTGTTGGCCAGCTTCTCCGCGAATTCGTCCTTGGTCATGGCTGACTCCTGCAGTTGAGGAAGAACCGTACTGCGGGCGCTGTACCACAATGGCAAATCCGGGCTCCGCGTGCAATAGCCTTCGCTCCCTTGCTCACTCGGCGCCGAGAGGTGTACGGTATGGGTATGCCAGAACTGGTCCAGCGCTGGACCCGCGAGATGGTGCTCGCCCTCCCGGAGGACGGCAACCGCTACGAGCTGCTCGACGGCGAGCTGCTGGTGAGCCCCTCGCCCCGATCCGCCCACCAGGACACCGTCGTGGCCCCGCTCCGGCGGCTACTCCCCTACGTCGATGCCCATCGGCTTGGGCATCCCCAGATCTCCCCCGCCGACCTCCAGTTGACGCCCGAGGAACTGGCCCAGCCCGATCTGTTCGTGGTGCCGCTGGTGGAGGGTCGACGGCCGAAGAACTGGGAGGAATACGGCATCCCCCTCCTGGTAGTGGAGGTGCTCTCCCCCAGCACCGCGCGGTATGACCGCCTGGTCAAGCGCCGTCGCTATCAGCGGGCCGGTACCCGGGAATACTGGATCGTGGACCCGGACGCCCGGCTGGTGGAGCGCTGGCGGCCCGACGACGACCGCCCCGAAATCCTCGAGGAAACGCTGAGCTGGCAGCCGGACTCGGCCCAGGACCCGCTCCGGATCGAGCTTCCCGCCTTCTTCCGCAAAGTCTGGGGCGAGCCGTAGCGCGTGACCCCGCGCCCCGGCCTCCGGACGGCCGCCCTCGCCACCACCGCCCTGGTAGCCTTCGCCGCCAATTCGGTGCTGGCCCGGCTGGCCCTGGGCGCCGGCGCCATCGACCCGGCCTCCTACTCCACCATCCGGCTGGCATCCGGCGCCCTGATGCTCCTGGCCATCGTCGGCGGGCAGATCGGGGGCTCCTGGCCCTCCGCCGCCCTGCTCTTCCTCTACGCTGCACCCTTCTCGTTCGCCTACGTCCGGCTCACCACCGGCACCGGAGCGCTGATCCTCTTCGGCGCCGTCCAGGCCACCATGATCGCCGCCGGCCTTGGCGCCGGTGAACGCCCCCGCGCCCGCGAATGGACCGGGCTGGCGGTGGCCCTCGCCGGGCTGGTCTGGCTGGTCTTCCCCGGCCTGGGCGCGCCGCCGTTCGTGGCCGCGGCGCTGATGGCCTTGGCAGGCATTGCCTGGGGGGTCTACTCGATCCGGGGACGCAGCGGCGGCACGCCGCTGCTGGCGACGGCCGGCAACTTCCTGCGGGCCACCCCGCTGGCGCTGGCACTCTCCGCCGTTTCGCGGCCCACCACCCACCTGACGACCCACGGCGCCCTGCTTGCCGTGGCCTCGGGCGCCGTAGCCTCCGGCCTGGGCTACGCGGTCTGGTACACCGCCCTGCCCCGGCTCACCGCCACCCGGGCCGCCACGATCCAGCTCGCCGTGCCCGTCCTTGCCGCCTTCGCCGGCGTGGCTCTCCTCGGCGAACCGGTCTCCGCCCGGCTGGTCACGTCGGCCATTGCGATTCTGGGTGGGGTGGCGGTGGCCGTCAGGCGGTAGGTCGGCCAGAAGGGCGGACGGCTCAGGCGGGAGTCCGCTGGCGTTGTCACTCCTTCCGCGGTCTGCAGTCGACCTCCCGGGAGAGATACGAACAGGGCGCCCGGTCGACTGACGTCCGCTTCAGGAGCGTCAACGCCAGCCGTTCACACTGCAGGGGTTATGCAGCGCCCGGAGGGACCTGCATAACCCCGCCCACGAACCCTCCGTTGCGGGTCTGCATACAATTCCGTATTCTCCGCAGTCCCTCTTCGCCCGCCTGTGGAGATTCCCATGTTCCGTTCCCGCTGTTTCCCGCTCCTGGCCCTGGTTGGTCTGGCCTCCCTGCTCCCGTCGACGCTGCCGGCCCAGAAGAAGGGCGCCGCACCCGCGGAGGCCGCCAAGCCCGCCCTCGATCCGGCCCACTACGCGTCGCTCAAGTACCGCTACCTCGGCCCCGAAGGGAACCGGATCACCACCGTCACCGGCGTGGCCGGCGACCCGAACACCTACTACGGAGGCGCCGCGTCGGGCGGGATGTTCAAGACCACCGACGGCGGCATCCACTGGACCTCGATCTTCGACGAGCAGACGGTCAGCTCGGTCGGCGCGCTGGCAGTGGCCCCGTCCGACCCGAACGTGGTCTGGGCCGGCACCGGCGAGCCGTTCATCCGGAGCCACATCTCCGTGGGCTGGGGCGTCTTCAAGTCCACCGACGCCGGCAAGACCTGGAACAAGATGGGCCTGGAGAACACCGGCCGGATCGCCCGGTTCGCCATCGACCCGCGGAATCCCGACGTGGTCTTCGTGGCGGCGCTGGGCCATGCCTATGGCCCGCAGCCGGAGCGCGGCATCTATCGCACCACCGACGGCGGCAAGACCTGGGAGAAGGTCCTGTTCGTCAACGACAGCACCGGCGCGGTGGACATCCTGATGGACCCGACCAACCCGCGGATTCTCTATGCCGGCACCTGGCAGATCGAGATCCACACCTGGGGCCGCACCAGCGGTGGCGCCGGCAGCGGCATCTGGAAGAGCACCGACGGCGGCACCACCTGGACCCGGCTCAAGGGCAACGGGTTGCCCACCAAGGTGCACGGCAAGGTGGGCCTGGGCATCTCGAAGGCCAACCCGAACCGCATCTACGCCCTGATCGAGACCAGCGACGGCGTCCCGCTGCCCGGCTTCGAGACCGAGCGGGGCGAGCTCTGGCGCTCCGAGGACGCCGGCGCCACCTGGCAGGTGGTCAGCTACGACCGGCAGCTGGGCGGCCGCACCCACTACTACAACCGGATGATGGTGACGCCCGACAACGAGAACGAGGCGTACTTCCTGACGTCGGACTTCAGCAAGACCATCGATGGCGGCAGGAGCACGGTCCCGCTGCAGTTCTCCGAATATCCCGGTGGCGACCACCACGACATGTGGATCGACCCGACCAACGGCAACCGCCAGATCGTGTCCCACGACGGCGGCATCTCGATCAGCACCAACCGCGGCAAGACCTGGCTCCGGGTGCAGCTGCCGGTGGCGCAGATGTACCACGTCACCACCGACAACCAGGTTCCCTACACGGTCTGCGGCAATCGCCAGGACGGGCCATCCGCCTGCGGGCCGAGCAACAGCAAGACCGGCGGCTTCTTCGGGATGGGTGGCATCAGCCGGGGCATGTGGTTCACGGTGGCCGGCGGCGAGAGCGGCTGGGCCACGCCCGATCCCGAGGACCCGAACGTCATCTGGTCGAGCGCGTCGGGGTACGGCTCCAGCGGCGGCGTGGTCACCCGGTATGACCGGCGCACCGGCATCGCGCAGAACGTCGAGGTCTGGCCGGGCGCCGCGATCGGTCATCCGGCGGCGGACGTGAAGTACCGCTTCGTCTGGACCTTCCCGCTCACCATCTCGCCCCACGACCACAACATGGTCTATGTCGGCAGCCAGTTCGTCCACGTCACCACCGACGGCGGGCGGAGCTGGCAGATCATCAGCCCCGACCTGACCCGGAACGACAAGACCCGCCAGCAGATCAGCGGCGGCCTGACCCCCGACAACATCGGCGTGGAGTACTCGGGCGTCATCTTCGCGATCGCCGAGTCGCGGCTGGAGAAGGGACTGATCTGGGCCGGGACCAATGACGGCCAGGTGCAGTTGACCCGCGATGGCGGGAAGACCTGGACCAACGTGACGGCCAACCTGCCCGGGATGCTCTACTGGGGCACGGTGAGCAACATCGAGGCATCCCGTTATGCGGCGGGCACGGCCTACCTCAGCGTTGACGGGCATCAGGTCAACAACCGCGACCCCTGGATCTACAAGACCACGGACTACGGCAAGACCTGGAAGCTGATCGTGACGGGGATCGAGAAGAGTCCGCTCAGCTATGCGCACGTGGTGCGGGAGGACCCGGTGCGGCAGGGACTCCTCTATGCCGGGACCGAGAACGGACTCTACGTCTCCTTCAACGACGGGGACAGCTGGCAGCCGCTGCAGAACAACCTGCCTCACGCCCCGGTCTACTGGATCACGATACAGGAGCACTTTAGCGACCTGGTGGTGGCGACCTACGGTCGGGGGCTTTGGATTCTCGACGACATCACGCCACTCCGGCAGCTGACCGCCGAGTCGACCGCCAAGGAGGCGGTCCTGATGGCGCCGCGGCTCGCGTACCGGCTCAAGAACGTGGAGCCGCCCTTCGCGGCCATGGAAGACCCGACCGCCGGCAGCAATCCCCAGTACGGCGCGTCCCTCACCTACTGGCTCAAGACCGAGCCCAAGGACAGTGTCACCCTCAAGATCGCGGACGCCAGCGGCAAGGTGGTCCGCACCATGACGGGCACCAAGAGCGCGGGGCTCAACCGAGTCTGGTGGGACCTCCGGAACGACCTGACCAAGGAGATCAAGCTCCGCACCTCGCCGCTCTACGTACCCGATATCACGGTGCCGGAAGGTGGGCGGTCCGCCCCGGACGGCGCCCGGATCGCGGTGCTGCAGCAGCCCGGCAGCTACACCGTCACCCTGTCGGTGGCGGGACAGGAGTACGGGCAGAAGCTCGAGCTCCGGAAGGACCCGAACTCCGGCGGCAGCGAAGAGGAGATCCGCGCCCAGACGGCGCTGATGCTCCAGATCCAGGCGGACGAAGCCGAGGGGGTGGAGCTGGTGCATTCGATCGAACTGGCCCGAAGCCAACTGGTGTCGCTCAAGGGCACCCTGGCGGGCGACTCGACCAGGAAAGACATCGTCACGGCGGCCGACTCACTGGAGCAGAAACTGATCGCGGTCGAAGGTGAACTCCTCCAGCTCCAGTTGACCGGGCGCGGGCAGGACGATGTTCGCTACCCGATGCGGCTGCTCACGCAGCTGGGCTACCTGGCCAGCGGCGTCGAGGCCTCGGACTTTGCGCCGACCACGCAGCAGAGCGAGGTACAGCAGATGTGGCACACCAAGGTCGCAGCCATCAAGGGCAGGCTGGACCAGCTGGTCAGCGGGGACCTGAAGGCGTTCAACGCGATGCTGGCAGAGCGGAAGGTGGCGGGGGTGGTGGTTAGATAGACGGGCAGACGGTCGGACGGTCGGACGGTCGGAAACAACGGGACCGGTCTTGGTCGCTTGAGGTAAGGAGTTCAGATGAGGCTTCGGTTCGCAG
>Ga0315278_10002896_pt1 | contig 15327 bp, 15 predicted proteins | sample YL17G06_0_MG_FD_203880 | JGI IMG/M metagenome (GOLD analysis project Ga0315278, IMG submission 203880) | Sediment microbial communities from Yellowstone Lake, YNP, Wyoming, USA - YL17G06_0 | ecosystem: Environmental > Aquatic > Freshwater > Lake > Sediment | place: USA: Wyoming | collected... | reverse complement strand
AGGGCAGCCGGCGAAGGTCATCGATGCGGCGCAGCCCCTCCGGGTCGAACCCGATCTCGTCGAATCGCCGGCGGTAGAAGGGCACGTTGCGGTAGGCGCGGTTCAGGGTGGCCTGGAGCCGCTCGAGTTGTAGCTGTTCCAGATCCTCCCGGTCCATGCACTCGCCGTCCGGCTGCCAGTATGCGGGAAGCGCTGCGTTCATGGGGTCCGCCTCTCCGACGCCTCGCTCGCGTCCTTTCCAAGATATGCCCTCTGGACGTCCCGGTTGGCGAGGAGTTCCTCCGAGGTGCCTTGCAGGACGACGGTTCCGGTCTCGAGAACGTACCCGCGGTGGGCGACGTTGAAGGCGCTCCGGGCGTTCTGCTCCACCAGGAGGACGGTGCTCCCCGAGGCGGCGATGCGCACGATGATCTCGAAGATGTCCCGGACGACGAGCGGCGCCAGGCCCATGGAGGGCTCGTCGAGCATGAGCATCCTGGGGCGAGCCATCAGGGCCCGGCCCATGGCGAGCATCTGCTGCTCGCCGCCGGAGAGCGTCCCGGCGAGCTGCCGCCTGCGCTCGGCGAGGACCGGGAAGATCTCGCAGACGCGATCGAGGTCGGACAGGAGGTCGTGGCGCCCGGCCCGCCGTCGTTGCACGTAGCCGCCGAGGAGGAGGTTCTCCCGCACCGTCATGTCGGCGAAGACCTGGCGCCCCTCGGGGACGAGCGAGCAGCCCATCGCCACGATGCGGTCGGTGGGGGCCGCGGTGATGTCCTGTCCCTCGAAGAGGATCTCGCCGGAGCGGGCCCGGACCAGGCCGAGGATGGTCATGAGGAGGGTGGTCTTCCCCGCGCCATTGGCTCCCACGATCGACACGATCTCGCCCGGCTTGACGTGGATCGAAACCCGGCGCAGCACCGTCAGGTTTCCGTACCCGGAGTCGAGGTTGCGGATCCTCAGCATTCCTCCTCCCCGAGGTAGACCCGGATGACCTGCGGGTCCTTCTGGACGGTGCGGGGGTCGGCCTCGGCGATCTTCTCGCCGTAGCTCAACACCACGACCTCGTCGGAGATGTCCATGACGAGCGACATGTCGTGCTCGACGAGGAGCACGGTCGCGCCGCGGTCGCGGATGCGGACGATGAGCCGGGCCAGCTCGGCGGTCTCCCGCATGTTCAGGCCGGCCGCCGGCTCGTCGAGCAAGACCATCCGAGGCTCGGAGGCGAGCGCCCGGGCCAGCTCGACCGCCCGCTGCTGTCCGTAGGCCAGGCTCGTGGCCTCGGCGTCGGCCAGGGCGGCGATGCCCAGGAACTCCATCAGCTCCTTCGACCGCTCTCGCACCTCGGCCTCCTCGCGCCAGGTGGAGGGGAGGTGGAGCATCGAGGCAAGGAACCCGGACCGGCTGCGCACGTGGCGTCCCACCATCACGTTCTCGAGCGCGGTCATGCCGGCGAAGAGCTTGATGTTCTGGAAGGTGCGCGAGATGCCGAGGGCCGCCACCTGGCAGGGCGGGACGCCGCGGATGGGCCGGCCATCGAAGCGAACCTCGCCGGCGTCGGGGAGCACGAAGCCCGAGACCAGGTTGAAGAGCGTGGTCTTGCCGGCGCCGTTGGGACCGATGAGCGCCTTGATCATCCCCTTCTCGACGTCGAAGCTCACGTTGCGCACGGCGTGGACGCCGCCGAAGCTCTTCGAGAGCGAGGAAACTCGAAGGAGGGGCATCAGCGGGGATCCACCGGTGCGCCCCGGACCGGTCTCAGGAGGCGGAGGGCCCGGCGCAGGTCGATCGCCAGGATTCCCTGGGGGGCGAAGAGCATCACCACGATGAGGATGGCCCCGAACACGGCGTCGTCGAGCGTCCCGAAGTATCCGCGCAGGGAGAGGAAGTTGAGCACCATGCTGGCGGCCAGCGTTCCCCACAGGCTGCCCATTCCCCCCACCGCGACGATGGCCAGGTACTTCACCGACTTCATGATGGACGCCTCGGAGGGGCCGATGGCGCCGTTGAAGTGGGTGAGGAGGACGCCGGCCAGTCCCGCCAGCGCCGCGCCGAGCACGAAGGTGCGCACCTTGAAATAGGGGGTGTCGACCCCCATGGCGCTGGCCGCGTCCTCGGCCCCGTGGATGGCCCGAAGGGCCCGGCCAACGCGGGAGTGGACCAGGTTCTGGAGAAGGAGCATGACGGCCGCGAGGATGCCGCAGGCCACGTAGTAGTTGACGATGCGTGCGCCCGTGCTCCCGCCCACCCCGATCCCGGGCAGGAACGGGAAGGGAGGCACCCCGGAGATCCCGTCGGCGGCGCCCAGACGGGCCGTGCCCACCGCGATGCTGTAGACGATGGTGCCGAGCCCCAGCGTGGCCATTGCCAGGTAGTGCCCCTTCAGCTTGAGCACCGGGATGCCCACCACGAAGGCCACGGTCATGGTCAAGACGAGCGCACAGACCAGCGCCGGCCAGGGGTGGACGGTGAGCACCTGCGCGCCGAACGCGTCGGTGCGGGTGATGAGCAGCCCGACCCGCGCCGCCCCCGCCACCCAGCCCACCGATCGCTGCGCCGAAAGGTCCCAGGTGGTGAGCAGGGCCGAGGTGTAGCCGCCCACCGCGAAGAAGCCGGCCTGGCCCAGGGAGATCTGCCCGGCGTAGCCCATGAGCAGAGACAGTCCCAGGACCACCAGCGTGTAGTAGGCCGACATGGTGACCTGGGTGAGCAGGAAGGACTTCTCGCCGGCCACCGCGAGCAGTTCCATCGTCACGAAGACGGCGACGAAGATGGCGACCTGGCGGAGGAGCGCGGGGCGCATCGGTCCTAGCCGCGGCACTATGCCCTCGTGGCCGCGCCAGCGCCGAAAAGACCGCTCGGGCGCAGGAAGAGGACGCCGAGCAGGATGGCGATGGAGACCGTGTCCTTGTAGGCGGCGGGGAGGGCCGAGACGGTGAAGGACTCCACGATGCCGAGCAGGAGCCCCGCCGCCACCGCGCCCAGGCTGTTTCCGAGGCCGCCCAGGATGGCCACGGTGAACCCCTTGATGGCGAGCCCCGTGCCCATTCCGTACTGGGTGTACGTGATGGGGCAGACCACGCAGCCCGCCAGCGCCCCCATCCCGGCGCTGAGAGCGAAGGAGAGCGTCACCAGATTCCGGATGGGAAGGCCGCACACGGCCGCCCCGACCCGGTTGGAGGCGCAGGCCCGCATCTGCCGGCCCAGCATGGTCCACTGGAAGAAGGCGGTGGTGAGCATCACCATGACGGCACAGACGGCCACCGCCCAGATCACCTGCGGCGAGATGAGGGCCCCGCCCAGGGAGATGGACGAGATCTCGTTGCCGGTGAAGTAGGGGAGCACCCGGACGTCGTGTCCCCAGACGAGCAGCGCCGCCTCCCGGATCAGGATCGAGATCCCGATGGTGACGATGATCATGCGAAGAACGGTCGGCTTCGACAGCCAGTGGATGAAGATCAGCTCGATGAGGGCCCCCACCGCCATCGTCACCAGCACGGCGCCCGCGATGGCGGCCGGGAGCGGCAGGTGGGGGTGAAGGCTCACCGCCACCATGCCGCCCAGCATCACGAACTCGCCCTGGGCGAAGTTGATGATGCCGGTGGTGTTGTAGATGATGTTGAAGCCCATCCCGACGACGGCATAGATGGTCCCGTAGGTGATGCCGGCGACCAGGTACTGGATGAAGAAGGCGAGGCTCACTACTGGGCGAGCGGGACGAAGCGCCCGTCCTTGACGGTCAGCATCTCGAAGGCCTCGAGCCCCAGGCCGTTGTGGTCGGTGGGCGACATGTTGAAGATGCCGGCGGTGCCGACCACGCCCTTCAGCCCCTCGAGCTCGGCGCGAACCTTGGCCCGGTCGTTGCCGCCCTTCTTCACCGCCTCGGTGAAGAGCAGCATGGCGTCGTAGGCGTGGCCGCCAAAGGTGCTCACGTCCTCCTTGTACTTGGTCTCGTACTCGTTCTTGTAGGAGACCAAGACCTTCTTCTGCGGGTTGCTGGCGGGAAGCTCTTCGGCGATGAGCAGCCGGCCGGCCGGGAAGATCACGCCCTCGGCAGCCACGCCCGCGGCCTTCACGTATCCGATGTTCCCGAAGCCGTGGCTCTGGAAGATGGGGATGGTGAGGCCGAGCTGGCGCGCGTTCTTGATGACGATGGCCTGCGCCGGCTCGATGGACCAGTTCACGATCGCCTGGACGTTGGCCGCCTTGATCTTGGTGACCTCGGCGGTCAGGTCGGTGGCCTTGCTGTCGTACACCTCGCTCACGACGATCTGGATGCCGTGCTCGGCCGCGAGCTTCTCGATCTGGTCCTTGCCGGCCTTGCCGAAGCCGGTGTTGCTGGAGAGCACGCCGATCTTCGTGATGCCCATCTTCTTCATCTGCTGGAAGATGCGGATCACCGCCTGGCTGTCCTTCTGCGGGGTCTTGAACACGTAGCTGGCGACGGGGTTCACGATCACCTCGGCCGCGGCGCAGGAGAGGAGCGGGGTCTTCGACTCCTCGGCGAGCGCCTTGATGGCCATGGTCTCGCCGCTGGTCGACGGGCCGATGATGGCCAGGACCTTCTCCTCCTCGATGAGCTGCTTGGCGAAGGAGATGGCCTTTTCGGAGCTGGCTCCCGAGTCCTTGATGATCAGGACCACCTTCTTGCCGCCGATGCCGCCCTTGGCGTTGATGTCGGCGACCATCATCTCCAGGGTCTTGGCCTCGGGGGACCCGAGGAAGGAGGCTGGGCCGGTGACGGCGAGGATCGCGCCGACCTTGATCGTGTCCTGGGCGAGCGCCTGCGGGGCGAGCAGGGCGGACGCCAGAAGCGCCAGTGAAGCGGTCATTGCCTTGGTCATGGAAACCTCGGGACGGCGGGGGTACCGCGGGGACGTCAGACGGCGTTCAGCGTGGAGAGCACGACCACTCCGGCCTCGCGCAGGACGTCGAGGGCGCGGTCGAGCTCGTCGAAGCGGAAGATGAGGACGGCCCGGCCGGCGCGGGTGCGGGCCGCGAAGTACATGTACTCGACGTTGACCTTGCCCTGCCGGAGCGCCCGGAGGGTGGCGGCCAGGCCCCCCGGCTTGTCGGGGACCTCGACCGCGACGACGCGGGTCTTGTCTGCGGTGAATCCGGCCGCCTTGAGGACGTTCCGGGTCCGGTCGGGGTCATCGACGATGAGCCGGAGGATGCCGAAGTCGGCCATGTCGGCGAGCGTGAGCGCCCGGATGTCGATGTCGTTCTGGGCGAGGACGTCGGTGACGTCGGCGAGGCCGCCGGCTCGGTTCTCGAGGAAGATTGAAACCTGCGAGATCTCCATGTGCGCTCCTCCCTGAGTCGCGAACCCTACAGCTTCCTCTTGTCGATGACACGCTTGGCCTTGCCTTCGCTCCGGGCGATGGACCGGGGCTCCACCAGCGTCACGGCCACGCGGATCCCCAGGATGTGATCGACCGCATCGGCCAGCTTCTTGTGCACCGCCTCGAGCGCCCGCATCGTGTCGGAGAAGACCTCGGGGGTGACCTCGACCCGCACCTCCATCTGGTCGAGCCCCTTCTCCCGGGTGAGGACGATCTCGTAGTGGGGCAGGGTGCCCTCGACCTGGAGCAGGGCCGTCTCCACCTGCGACGGGAAGACGTTCACGCCCCGGATGATGAACATGTCGTCGGACCGGCGCTCGATGCGCCGGATGCGGCGCAGCGTCCGGCCGCAGGAGCAGGGCTCCGGGACGAGCGTGGTCACGTCCCGCGTCCGGTAGCGGATCATGGGCATGGCCTGCTTCGACAGGGTGGTGAGCACGAGCTCGCCCTCGGTCCCGTCCGGGAGCACCTGGCCGGTGGCCGGGTCGATGATCTCCGGCAGGAAGTGGTCCTCGAAGAGGTGGAGCCCGGCCTGGGCCGAGCACTCCGCTCCGACGCCAGGGCCGATGATCTCGGAGAGCCCGTAGATGTCGTAGGCCCGGATGCCGGTGTCGGACTGGATCCGCTGGCGCATCGCCTCGCTCCAGGGTTCCGCGCCGAAGACGCCCACCCGCACCCGGACCGGGGTCCTGGCGTGCTGGGCGTGCTCGACCAGGTGGAGGAAGTAGGAGGGGGTCGAGCAGACGACGGTCACGCCGAAGTCCTGCATCACCATGAGCTGCCGTTCGTTGTTGCCGCCGGACATCGGGATCACGGTGGCGCCGAGCGCCTCGCCGCCGTAGTGGGCGCCGAGACCGCCGGTGAAGAGGCCGTAGCCGTAGCAGTTCTGGATCACGTCGCCCCGGTGGACTCCGCAGGAGACGAAGGTCCGGACCATGACCTCCTTCCAGACGTCGATGTCCTCCCGGGTGTAGGCGACGACGATGGGCTTCCCGGTCGTGCCCGAGGAGGCATGGAGGCGGACGATCTCCTCCATGGGGCTGGCGAAGAGGCCGAAGGGGTAGGTGTCCCGCAGGTCGGCCTTCACGGTGAAGGGCAGCTGCGCCAGGTCCTCGAGGCGCCGGATCGAGGCCGGGGTGAGCTTGCGTTCCTCCATGCGCCCGCGGAAGAGGTCGACGCGCTCGTAGGCGCGGGTGACGACGGAGCGGAGCCGCTGCAGCTGGATCTCCTCCAGCCTGGCTCGCGGCAGGTAGTCGGTGACGCTGACGGGGTGGAAGCCGCCCGCCGGATCGTTCCAGGTGCTCACCGTCCCTCCGCTTTCTCTCTTCCGATGCGGAAAGCCTTCCGGTTCACCTCGTGAAGCCGGTCCGGGAGCGCGGCCCGGACTGCCTCGAGCCATAGTGCCTCGGGGATGTCGAGGTGGTGGCTCAGGGCCCCCAGGAGCGCCACGTTCAGGCTGCGGCGGTTGGGGAGCGTGGTCTCGTCGACGAAGTCCGGGCCGATGAGCACGCCGCCATCCCGCAGCATGGGCCGGTTCATCTCCACCTGGTCCGCCGCCAGCACCACCAGGAAGTCGGCCTCGCCCTGCGGTACCATGGGCGAGAATACCTTCTCCCCGTAGCGGACGTCGCTCGTCACCGAGCCCCCGCGCTGGCTCATCCCGTGGATCTCCGCCTTCTTCACGTCGTGGCCCGCCCGGCAGGCGGCGTCGGCCAGGATGTCCGAGGCCTTGATCGCCCCCTGCCCGCCGAGCCCCGCCACGATGACGTTCACGATCCGTCCCATGTTCAGCAGCCCCCGCAGACGGCGCCGCAAGTGGCCGCCTTCTCGGCGATCTGCTCGTCCCACTTCCGGATGTCGGCGGCTGCGAGGATGCAGGGCCTGCGGGCCACCACCAGCGCCAGCTCGCTGGCCGCGAGCCGTTCCACCAGCAGCTTCTCGAAGCCCTTCGGATCGGCCACCGGGTCGATGACGTGCACCTGCGGGACGCCGCAGGCGCGGGCGAAGCCCTCGATGGAGAACTTCCCGGCGGCGTCGTGCTCCAGCGTGCGGCCGGTGCCGGCGTGCTCCTGCTGCCCGGTCATGGCGGTGGTGCCGTTGTCGAGGACGATGACGACGTGGCCAGTGGGTGGCGGGTTGTAGATCATCTCCACGATGCCGTTCACCCCGGTGTGGACGAAGGTGGAGTCGCCGATGACCGACACCACCCGGCGAGCCTGGGCCTCCGGGAGGACGTGGCGAAGCCCCAGTCCGACCCCGATCGAGGCCCCCATGGCCACGCAGGTGTCCATGGCCCGGTAGGGCTCCATGACCCCCAGGGTGTAGCAGCCGATGTCGCCGGCCACGATGCAGTCGAGGCTGCGCAGGGTGTCGTAGACCGGGTGGTAGGGGCAGGCGTCGCAGAGGCGCGGCGGGGTGGCCCGCGGCGGCGGTGGCTCGGGCGAGACGTCACCCGCCAGGATGCGGCGCACCCGCTCCACCGAGAGCTCGCCGAAGCGGTACATCTCCGGCTTCCCCTCCACCGCGATTCCGGCCGCCCGGATCTGCTCGACGAAGAAGGGGTCGCCCTCCTCGATCACCAGGCACCGCTCCACGCTCCGGGCGAAGGCCTGCACCAGCTCGACTGGCAGTGGATAGATGGTCCCGAGCCGCAGCACGCTCGCGGTGGGCGCGGCCTCGAGCACGTGCTCGTAGGTGATACCGCAGGTGATGATGCCGAGCCGGGTATCGCCCCGGCGCCACAGGTTGAGCGGGGAGGACTCGTTCTCCTTCTGGATCTCGGCGAGGCGCGCCCGGAGCCTGCGGTGGGCCGGGCGGGCGTAGCCCGGAACCATCACCCGGGCGGCGATGTCGCGCTCGAAGGTCGGCGGCGGGGAGGGGGGCAGGGGCGGGCGGCGCTCCACCAGCGTCTTCGAGTGGCACACGCGGGTGGTCATCCGCAGAAGGACCGGGAGATGGGAGCGCTCGGAGAGCGCGATCGCCGCCTGGAGGAAGTCGTAGGCCTCCTGGGAGTCGCTCGGCTCGATCATCGGAAGGCCGGCCGCGACCGCGTAGCGCCGGTTGTCCTGCTCGTTCTGGGACGAGGACATGCCCGGGTCGTCCGCAGTGAGCAGCACCAGCGCACCCGACACGCCGGTGTAGGCCGCCGTGAACAGCGGGTCGGCTGCCACGTTGACCCCGACGTGCTTCATGGTCACGAGCACCCGGGCACCGGCGAAGGCGGCTCCGAGCCCGACCTCCAGCGCCACCTTCTCGTTGGGCGCCCACTGGGCCCGCCCACCCGCCTCGGCGAAAGCCTCGAGGATCTCGGTGGACGGGGTGCCGGGGTAACCGGTGCCGAGCGCCACCCCGGCGTCGAGCGCGGCGAGCGCCACGGCCTCGTCGCCGGACAGCAACTGCTTCTGCATGAAAGCTCCTCCGTCGCGCGCGATCGGGTCCGGGGGTGAGGTCGGAATCGGCAAGGCGTGGCCCGCGAGTGTAGCAACGCCCGAACCTCGCATGCAAGCTATCCGGTACTGGAATGCTAATATGCGGAAGGATGCAAGACACGGACACGCCACCTCGCAGCGTCCACTACGCGTGGGTGATCGTGGGGACCGGCACCCTCTGCATCCTCGCCGGCCTGGGATTCGGCCGCTTCGCGCTGGGCATGCTGCTCCCCTCGATGGCCTCCTCGCTGGGGCTCACCTACGCCCAGCTGGGCTACATCAGCACCGGGAACTTCGTCGGCTACCTGGCCGCGGTCCTGGCCTGCGGCCCGCTCGCGGCGCGGATGGGTGCACGGGCCCTCATCTCCGGCGCGCTGCTGCTGGTGGGCGTCTCGATGCTCCTCCTGGGGAGGGCGACCTCCTTCGCGCCGCTCCTCGCCCTGTACGTGATCACCGGATTCGGGAGCGGGGCCACGAACGTGCCGATGATGGCGCTCATCGCCCGGTGGTTCGGAGGCCGGGCGCGCGGCAGGGCGGCTGGCTTCGCTGCCATCGGCAGCGGCTTCGGAATCATCGCCTCCGGGCAGCTCATCCCCTGGATCGGGCGTCTCCAGGGAGGGGAGGGCTGGCGGACGAGCTGGGCCGTGCTGGGCGCCTGCGTCCTGGGCGTGGCGATCCTGGCCGGCCTCCTGCTCCGGAATTCGCCGGGGGCCAAGGGGCTCGCTCCCCACGGGGCGGTGCAGGCGGCGGGAGTCGTCCCGCCGGCCACCCCCGCCGCGCCGCTCCGCGCGCCCGGGCGTCGGCCCATCGTCCTGCTCGCGATCGCCTACGCGCTCTTCGGCTACACCTACGCCATCTACGTCACCTTCATCGTGACGTCGCTCGTCCGCGAGCGCGGCTTCTCCGAGGCCACCGCCGGAGACTTCTGGTCGCGGGTCGGGCTCATGAGCCTTCTCTCGGGACCGGTGTTCGGGGCGCTCTCGGACCGCATCGGGCGGCGGGCGGGGCTGATGCTGGTATTCGCACTCCAGATGGTCGCCTACCTGCTCGCGGCCGGGAACCTGCCGGAGGTCTACCTGCACCTGTCGATCGCCCTCTTCGGCGTGTCGGCCTGGTCGGTCCCCACCATCATGATCGCCACAGTGGCCGACCACGTGGGGCCGGAGCGGGCGCTCGGTACCTTCGGCGTGGTCACCTTCGTCTTCGCCCTCGGGCAGATCGCGGGGCCCTCCGTGGCGGGGATGCTCGCCCAGCGGACCGGGAGCTTCTCCTCGAGCTTCGCGATGGCCGCCGCCCTGTGCGCCGTGGCCATCGCGGTCAGCGCGCAGCTGCGCCGGCCCGCAGGCAGCGGAGCGGGGTGACGACGGGCACCGGGGCCCTTCCCCGGCGGGGCCCAGGAAATTGTGACTCCCGCCAGGGTAGCCTACACTTTTGGGAGGGGGTACCCATGAAGGTCCTCATCGCCGAGGACGACTCGCTCTTGCGTCAGATGCTCCGAGGCGAGCTGGCCGTCGCGGGACACCAGCTCATCGCCGCCGCCAACGGGCTCGAGGCGTGGGAGATGCTCCAGAAGGAGCACGTGCGCATGCTCCTCGTCGACTGGATGATGCCAGGGCTGGACGGTCCCGAGCTCATCCGGCGCATCCGCGGCGCGGGCTGGCCGGGATACACCTACATCATCCTCCTCACCGCGAAGAGTGGGCGGGACGACGTCGTCGAGGGGCTCAACGCGGGCGCCGACGACTATGTGACCAAGCCCTTCCGTCGCGACGAGCTGCTGGCGCGCATGGGGGTGGGCTCGCGGATCCTCGACCTGGAGACCCGCCTCAGCGAGTCGCTGGCCCGCGAGGAGGCTCTGGCGACCCGGGACAGCCTGACTGGCCTTCCGAACCGGCGGGCCCTCTACGACAGCGCCCGGGCCGAGCTGAACCGGGCCGAGCGAGAGAAGAAGAGCGTTGGCCTCATCATGATGGACATCGACCACTTCAAGCCGATCAACGACCAGTTCGGTCACGCCGCCGGCGACGAGGCCCTGCGCCGCGTGGCCGAGGTGCTCCAGAAGAGCAAGCGGGACTACGACTTCACGGGCCGCTGGGGCGGCGACGAGTTCCTCGCCATCCTTCCGGGGACGTCCATTCTCCAGGCGGGCCTGGTGGCCGAACGGATCCGTGCGTCCGTCGGTACGGTTCGCCTGGGAGCGGCCGGGGCGGAAGCGGTCGAGCTTCGATTGAGCCTCGGCGTGGCCTGCGCCTCACCGGCCTTCCATCCGGTCGAGCTGGACGAACTCCTGCAACTGGCGGACAGCGCCCTGTATCGGGCCAAGGCGGACGGGGGCAACCGTGTTTGCCTTCACACCGTGAAGGCCTAACGGGCCACCCGTGGCGCCGGCCGGCTCGGGCAGACCTCCTCGGCGCAGAGGGTGATGACCGCGTCCACGTCGTCCGGGGGGATGTCGTTCACGCTCTTCGAGCGCTGGCCGGTGGCGTCGATGCCGATCTCGGCGAGCACACGGACTGCGAGGGAATTGACCTTCGAGGGTGCTGACCCGGCAGACGAGATCTTCACATCGGCGGGTGCGAGCGACCGGGCAATGCCCTCCGCCATCTGGCTGCGGGCCGAGTTCGCGACGCATTCGGCTTCCCAGGTCTGGGCGGTGGTCATGCGGGCCTTCGGCCCGACGGTGGCGCTGGGAAGTCGCCCACACAGTTCTTGACCCCTTCGATCCGGGCCTGCTCCTGGGGGAAGTACTTCTTTCGCAACCAGAGCGACACGTTCACGAGACCGATGAGCACCGGCACCTCCACGAGCGGGCCGATGACCGCGGCGAAGGCGGCTCCGCTCGACATGCCGAAGGTGGCCACCGCCACCGCGATGGCGAGCTCGAAGTTGTTCGACGCGGCCGTGAAGGAGAGCGTGGCCGTCTGCGGGTAGTCGGCGCCCACCCTCCGGCTCATGAAGAAGGAGACGAAGAACATCACCACGAAGTAGACGAGGAGCGGGATGGCGATCCGGACCACGTCGTGGGGCACCTGCACGATGGTCTCGCCCTTGAGCGAGAACATGAGCACGATCGTGAAGAGGAGCGCGACGAGCGTGATGGGCGAGATGCGCGGGATGAAGACGTTCCGGTACCAGCCATCCCCCTTCCACCTGCGCAGCAAGACCCAGCTCGCGAAGCCGGCCAGGAACGGGATGCCCAGGTAGATGAAGACGCTGGTCGCGATCTCGCCGATGGTGATGTGGACCTCGGCCCCGGAAAGCCCGAGCCACCGGGGCAGCACCGTGATGAAGACCCAGGCGTACACCGAGAAGAAGAGGACCTGGAAGATGGAATTGAAGGCCACCAGCCCCGCGGCGTACTGGCGATCGCCGTCGGCGAGGTCGTTCCAGACGATGACCATGGCGATGCATCGCGCCAGCCCGATGAGGATGAGCCCCACCATGTACTCGGGCTGGTCTCGCAGGAAGATCACGGCGAGGGCGAACATGAGGATCGGCCCCACCAGCCAGTTCTGCACGAGCGAGAGGACCAGTACCCTGCCGTTCCTGAAGACCAGCGGCAACTCGTCGTAGCGGACCTTGGCGAGCGGCGGGTACATCATGAGAACGAGCCCGATGGCGATGGGGATGGACGTGGTCCCCACGCTCATGCGGCCGAGAGCCGGGACGACCCCGGGGACGATGTAGCCGAGAGCCACGCCAAGCCCCATGGCGAGGAAGATCCACAGCGTGAGGTAGCGGTCGAGGAACGAGAGGCGGCGGGCGACGGAACCGGGCATGGCGTTCGTGCTCCGACTAGAGACTTCCGACGAGGGCCTTGAGACGACGCAGCACCCTGGGCTCGACGCAGTAGCAGACGCGCGGGCCGTCGATGTCCCCTCGGATGAGGCCGGACTCCTTGAGGACCTTGAGGTGCTGCGAGACGGTGGACTGGGCGAGGGGAAGCTCGTCCACGATGTCGCCGCACATGCAGGCCTCGCGGCGTTCCAGGAGTCGAAGGATGGCGACCCGGGTCGGGTGGCCAACGGCCTTGGCGAGGAGCGCCAGTTGCTCGTCCGCCTCGGGGCCTTCTATCGGGCGGAGGTCGGGCTTCTCCTCGGGCCGAGGGGAGGGGGTGCAGACCTTCGACTGCCTGGGTGAGGGCATCATGGCAATCGTCTAAATACGATAAATAGCTTTGGTTTCGCAAGCCGCGCGTTCACCGGGAACGAAAGGATACGATGTCGAAGGCCGGACGGCACGGGGCGTCGGCGAGCGGGTCGTGCCTCGGTTGCCTTCGATCGACAGTCCGGGTACCTCATCCGCCATGACCGACGAAGTCCACCTCGACCCGAACGTCCCCGGCAACCCGGCCTACCACTTCACCATCGTTCCGGCAGGAACGCCGGGCAACGTGGGATGGGCACGACGGGCGCCGCTCGTCGCCGGGGCCGGGCTCGCCACGCAGTGCGTCCACGCCGGCGTGCAGCCCGACCCGGCCTACGGGGCGGTGATGCCGCCCATCTACCAGACCTCCACCTTCGCCTTCCGCGACGTCTGCACCAACGCCGGTTACGACTACACGCGAAGTGGAAATCCGACGCGGGCGGCGCTCGAGGAGGCCATCGCAGTCCTCGAGGGGGGCTCGGGCGCCACCTGCACCACCACCGGCATGAGCGCGGTCGTCGTGGCGCTGAACCTCCTGCCGGCCGGCAGCCACCTCATCTGTACCGTGGACTGCTACGGCGGCACGTTCCGCGCCCTCGAGCACGCCAGGACCGCGTGCGGCCTGCAAGTCACCTACCTGGACCTGGCCGACCTCCGCGGGGTCGCGGCGGCCTTCCGGAACAACACGCGAATGGTCTGGATCGAGACCCCGTCGAACCCACTCCTGCGCCTCACCGACATCCGGGCGGTGGCCTCGCTGGCGCGCGCCGGCGGCGCCCTCACCGTCGTGGACAACACCTTCCTCTCGCCGGTCCTCCAGAAGCCCTTCCTCTTCGGGGCCGACCTGGTCGTCCACTCGACCACCAAGTACCTGAACGGCCACAGCGACGTGGTGGGCGGAGCGGTCGTGGCGGCGCCGGGGCAGGTGGCGCTGCTCCAGCGCATCCAGAGCATGAACAACCTGCTCGGCACTTCCCAGAGCCCCCACGACTGCTTCCTCGTGCTTCGCGGCCTGAAGACGCTTCTCCTCCGGATGAAGGCCCACGAGGTCGGGGCGCAGGTCGTGGCTCGCTTCCTCGCCGCGCATCCGGCGGTGGCCAAGGTCCACTACCCGGGGCTCCCGGCCCACCCCCAGCACGCGCTGGCTCGAGCCCAGCAGGCTGGATTTGGCGGAATGGTGAGCTTCGAGCTCGTGGACGGCCGCCGGGAGCGCGTGGATCACGTGCTGCGCACGCTGCGCTGGTTCACGCTGGCGGAGAGCCTCGGCGGCGTCGAGAGCCTGGTGGCCCACCCGGCCTCCATGACCCACGCGTCCATGACCCCCGAGGCGCGCCTGCGCGCGGGCATCACCGATGGCGTGATCCGGCTCTCGGTGGGCATCGAGGCCCCGGAGGACCTGGTCGCCGACCTGGATCAGGCGCTGGCCACGCTCCCAGCCTGAACCGCCGCCCGCGCCTTCTTCCCGTGGTCGCGGGCGATCAGGAGATAGATGGCCGGGACGAAGAAGATGGTGAAGGCCGTTCCGACGGCCATGCCGGCCACCAGCACCAGGCCGATGCTGTTGCGCGCCGCCGCTCCCGGACCCGAGACGAAGGTGAGCGGCAGGTGGCCGAAGATGGTGGCTGCGCTGGTCATGAGGATGGGGCGGAGCCGGACCACGGCGGCGTTCTTCACCGCGTCGATCTTGGACTGTCCCTCGCGCTGCAGCTCGTTCGCGAACTGGACGATGAGGATGCCGTTCTTGGCGACCAACCCCACCAGCGTGACGAGCCCCACCTGCGAGTAGACGTTGAGCGTCGTCGTCCACCCGTCGGTCCAGAAGGGCATGTTGGGGTTGGGCATCTTGAGGAAGGTGAGCGCCAGCGATCCGAACATGGCGAGCGGCACCGATCCCATCAGGATGACGAAGGGGTCCCGGAAGCTGTTGAACTGGGCGGCCAGGATCAGGAAGATGAGGACGATCGACAGCAGGAAGGCCGGGCCGAACTTGTTGCCCTCGACGCGCAGTTGCCGGGACTCGCCGGTGTAGTCGATGACGTAGCCCTTGGGCAGGATGGTGGCGGCCTCGTCCTCGAGGAAGTGGAGAGCATCGTCGAGGGGCCGGATGGCCACGCCGGAGAGCTTCACGGCGTTCAGCTGCTGGAAGCGGTTCAGCGATCGGGGAGTGACCGAGTCGCGGATGGTGGCGATGGAGGAGAGCGAAACCAGCTGGCCGTTCGGTCCGGTGACGTAGATGTCCCGGAGTTGCTCCGGATTGAGCCGGTCGACGCGGGAGACCTGGGGGATGACCTTGTAGCTGCGCCCGTCGACGCTGAAGCGGTTGACGAAGTTCCCGCCCACCGCGGCCGAGATGTCCTGGCCGACGGACTGCAAGTTCAACCCGAGCTGGGCCACCTTTTCCCGGTCGATGACGATCTCGGCCTCGGGCT
>Ga0315278_10002894_pt1 | contig 15330 bp, 14 predicted proteins | sample YL17G06_0_MG_FD_203880 | JGI IMG/M metagenome (GOLD analysis project Ga0315278, IMG submission 203880) | Sediment microbial communities from Yellowstone Lake, YNP, Wyoming, USA - YL17G06_0 | ecosystem: Environmental > Aquatic > Freshwater > Lake > Sediment | place: USA: Wyoming | collected... | reverse complement strand
TTTCGACCATGTGCTGATTGCGCTCCAGTATGCCCCCGCGCAAGAAATAGTCTCGAATTTCGGGATCCAGTTGGGAAAATTGCTCTTCGGACAAGCGCTGCAACCGGGCAAGATCACCGGTGAGGTAGACATCCACCATCTCGTGGTTAAGTTCATCGACGCGCTGATAATCAGACAAGGCCTGGTCCAGCAATGCCAATTGATAGACAACGGGCATATTTTCCAGGAAGGACAGCTGTTGCTCCAGGGTTTCAAGGCCGCTTACCGTCATTCCAGATCCGCCCGCGCGGAGTGAGAGTGAAAAATCCATGAAGAAGCCGGTCTCGGGCACAGGAACACTCAAAGTCATCATGACCGCCCAGACCTTCATTCTTGCTTTCCAGTCCAGCGGAACCTGGTAAGCCTCCAGCGCCGCCATGACCCGTTCATAGCGCTCCTTCCCAAGGGTACGCTCAAGGGTTTCAGCATCCGGGTATTGCATGAAATGATTAATGCGGCCGATTGTCGCCATGTCCGGCACCAGCTCCATGGCGAACACTTGGCATGATGTCAGCTGGGCAATGAAATCGGCCGGGAAATCGAGCACCCTGGGATCTTCACTATGGATGGTTCCCAGCACGTAACCCACATCTGCGCCACCTTTGCTGATGCGCCAGAACGCGCTCTGTCCGGCATCCGCTGGCGAGGCCAAAAGCCCGCCACTTGCAAACAGCAGTGCAAGCAGCAGGACGTTGGCAAAGCAGGCCAGCACGCACGCTCGCAGGCTGATGCAGACGCTATTCAGGCTCAGGTTTGAGCGCATGGCAATTCCTTATCCAATACCGTATCCTCGGCGGTTCCTGGCAAGCAACCGAACCCCAACTGGAGCATTATGCCGCGCATTGCAGATCGATTCAGAGGTTTTCTGCCCGTGGTAGTTGATGTGGAAACCGGCGGCTTCAACCCGAAAACCGATGCCTTGCTGGAGATTGCCGCCTGCATTCTGCGCATGGATGATTTTGGACGGCTGGTTGTGAGCGAAACCATTTCCGTTCATGTGGAGCCATTCGAAGGCGCCAACATCGATCCGAAATCCCTGGAAATTACCGGCATACGCCTGGACAGCCTCTTGCGCGGGGCCGTGCCTGAGAAAGAGGCACTGAGCCGCATCGCACAGCCGATTCGAAAAGAGATCCGCGCTACCGGTTGTCAGCGTGCCATCCTGGTCGGTCACAATGCATTTTTTGACCTGTCCTTTGTCAATGCAACCATTGTCCGCACCGATTTCAAGCGCAGCCCGTTTCATCCGTTCAGTTCATTCGACACTGCCACGCTTGCCGGGCTGGCCTTCGGGCAGACCGTGCTTTCCCGGGCGGTGCAGTCAGCGGGCCTGGAATGGAACGAATCCGAGGCGCACTCAGCGGTCTATGACACCGAGAAAACCGCCGCGCTGTTTTGCTCTATTGTGAACCGCTGGAAAATCCTTACCGGCTTCTAGTGTCCTGTAATAAGGAGAATTCATGAACAATCACCTGATGGACACCTATGCTCGCCTGCCAGTGGCATTTGAGCGGGGTGAAGGCGCCTGGCTATGGGATGTGAACGGCAAACGATACCTGGACGCGACCAGCGGGCTTGGCGTCACCGCGCTGGGGCATGCGCATCCCGTGGTTTCGGAAGCCATTTGCGAACAGTCCCGCCTGTTGATGCATACAGCCAACCTGGCGCGCATTCCCTGGCAGGAAAAACTCGCTGACCGCCTGGCGGAAATCTCCGGCATGGACCGCGCCTTTATTGCCAACTCGGGTACCGAATCCATTGAGTGCGCCCTGAAAATCGTGCGGCTGGCCGGGCATGAAAAAGGTTTTGACCACCCCAGCGTCGTGGTCATGGAGAACAGTTTCCACGGCCGGTCCCTGGCCGCGCTTTCCGCAACGGGCAGCAGAAAAGTCCAGGCGGGGTTCGAACCGCTGGTAGGTGGCTTTTTGCGGGTTCCGTTCAATGACTTAAAAGCGGTGGAGAAGATCACCCGCGGGCCGAACCAGGTCACTGCAGTCCTGGTTGAGCCCATCCAGGGTGAGGCAGGAATCCAGATACCGGACCAGGGTTACCTGGCAGCGCTGCGGTCCCTGTGTGACGAGCACGGCTGGTTGTTGATTTTTGATGAAATCCAGAGCGGCCTGTGCCGCACCGGCCGGTGGTATGCACATCAACATGAGCATGCTGTCCCGGACATCCTCACCACTGCAAAAGCCCTGGCCAACGGTTTTCCCATAGGCGCCTGCATCGCGCGCGGAAAGACCGCAGACCTGCTTACGCCAGGGCGTCATGGCTCTACCTTTGGCGGCAACCCACTGGCATGTCGCACGGCATGCGCGGTGCTGGGCGTGATGGAGCAAGAGGGTTTAGCGGAACGCTCCGAACGAACCGGAAAAGCCATGTTGGCCGGATTTCAGCGCAGGCTGGGCGCCCATGCAGCAGTGGTTGATATCCGCGGACGTGGCTTGATGATCGGCATTGAACTGAATCGCGAAGCCGACCACTTGAAAGAACTTGCGCTGCAACAGGGGCTGCTGTTGAACGTTACGCGCAACAAGATCATTCGCCTGCTACCGCCGTTGATCATTGACCAGGAGCAGGCCGGGGAGATTGTGTCCACTGTTTCAGGCCTGGTGGAACGTCACTGCTGATTCCAGTCCGAACCCGACCCTGAGGAACGCCCGTCAGGCCGGGCCAGCAACTCCAGCCAGCAACTCTGGCCAACGACCACCCAGGCCTTGGGCAATACGGGAAGCACTTCGAATCAGGTCTGACTCATCCCGCGCAACCAGGGTGGCATGCCCAAGTTTTCTCCCCTGCCGCGGACTCTTGCCGTAGTCGTGCCAATGCAATCCCTGCTCAAGCAGAAGCTGGCGCATATCAGGCATTTCACTGATCCAGTTGAACATCAAGGCATGGTCCGTCATAGCAGTGTCCCCGAGGGGAAGACCACAAACCGCGCGCAGGTGGTTTTCAAACTGGGAAGTTACGGCTGCATCCAGTGTCCAGTGCCCGGAATTATGCACGCGTGGCGCCATTTCGTTTACCAGTAAGCGTCCTTCCAGGATGAAAAACTCGACTGCAAGCACGCCAACGTAGTCCCAATGCGCGAGCAGCTTACCGACAGTATCCTCGGCCTGGACCTGCAGATCAGCACCCAGCACGCCCGGCCGGCTCAGCAGCAAAACGCCGTTTCCGTGCACGTTTTTCGTCAGCGGCCAAAACCGGACTTCGCCCGGTCCGTTTCGAACCGCAATCAGTGAGCATTCCGCAGTGAATGGCACAAAAGCCTCGAGTATCAGGTCGGATTGCCCCAGGGTTTGCCAGGCTGGCTCGAGGTCTTCGTGCTGGCTCAACAGCACCTGGCCCTTTCCGTCATAGCCCAGGCGACGCGTTTTCAGTACAGCAGGCAGGCCGATTTTCTCCACTGCGTCCAACAAGCCGGTGCGTGAAGATACCGGCTGGAATTCGGCTACCGGTATTGCCAGCGAGCGCAGCAAACGCTTTTCCAGCAGCCGGTCCTGACAGCCTTCCAGCGCATTCACACATGGATGAAAAGTCCTGGCTGACGCAAGTGAGCGGGCTGAATCTGCCGGCACATTTTCGAAATCAAAGGTCGCCACATCAATTTCAGAAGCCATGGCCTGTATGGCAAGCAGGTCTGAAAACTCTGCCTGGTGGAGTTTTCCCAGGGGACTGGCACAAGCATGAGCCGAGGGATCCAGAAAATGAAAATTAAGGCCCAGCGGGATACCTGCCAGCGCCATCATGCGCGCCAACTGCCCTCCACCCAGTATTCCAACCTGATGAATGTCGCCGCGGGGGTTTTCCGGCTGGCTGCTCAATGCCCGGTCTTAGTCTTTGGCCAGTGGCCTGTAACAGCCAAATCGATACCGCCTGGGCGTGCCTCACACTCCGATGCGGCGTTGCTCGTCGTCGCCATAGTGCCCACTATGCCTCCTCCTCGCGCCTTGCCTCAGAGCGCGATGCATCACCCAGATCAGTACCGCTTTGGCTGTTACAGGCCACTAGCGCGGGTCGGGCTTGGACAACACTGCTTCGCGTCGCGCATTGCGGTATTTTTCCAGGGCATGGCGCACGTGCGCATCAACATTGCCGACAATAGCAGCCGCAAGCAGGGCTGCATTGACAGCTCCAGACTCGCCGATAGCCAGCGTGCCCACCGGGATGCCGGCGGGCATTTGCGCGATGGAAAGGAGTGAGTCAACGCCATTCAGGGCCTTGGAACGAACCGGAACACCCAGCACCGGAACCACTGTTTTGGCCGCCACCATGCCCGGCAGATGAGCGGCCCCGCCGGCACCAGCAATGATAACCATCAAGCCGCGGCCTGCTGCCTGCTCGGCATAGGCAAACATGAGGTCCGGGGTGCGGTGAGCTGAAATCACCCGGGTTTCATAGGCCACGCCCAGTTCGTCCAGCGTGTCAGCGGCGTGTTTCATCGTTTTCCAGTCCGACTGGGAACCCATGATGATGCTAATGCGTAAAGACTGTTCCACCTGCGCCATTCCTTTTTGGGGTCGCGTATTGTAACAGCCTCAACGTCCTGCGAGCAGTAGGCTGGTGGACAATGGAGCATTTCAGGACATGCCGGGCAGCATTGGTTACAATGAGGGGGTTGAAGAAAACGAGTAGAAATTGCAATGGCCGTAGATGGAAAATTGCTTGAAATCCTTTGTTGCCCTGTCAGCAAGGTCGCGCTGAACCGCCTGGAACATTCGCGGCTGGAAAAGCTCAACAGGGCCATTGCGTCCGGAGAGGTCGAGAGCGTGCGCGGAGAAAGGGTTTCGGCCACGCTGAAAGAGGCGCTGATTACCGAAGACGGACGAGTGATTTACCCGGTGGTGGACGACATCCCCCTGCTGCTGGAAGAAAAGGGCATCGGTACTACGCAACTGCGGGATTTCTGATCTTCAGCTGAGCCGGCTCAGCCGGTCTGGTTCAACTGGGCCGGCTCAGCAGTTTGCCGGGATTCATGATGCCTGCAGGGTCAAACACCCGCTTGATACCTTGCATGGCGGAAATTTCGCCAGCCGACCTCGTCATGTCCAACCACGGCTGTTTTAGCACCCCGATGCCGTGCTCCGCAGAAATGCTTCCGCCCAGGGACTGCGTCAAAGCATAGGTCTGCTCGCTGATTTCATGGCACCTGGCTGCAAAGTCAGGTGTGTCCGGGCCGGCAGGGCCGATGATGTTCATGTGCAGATTGCCGTCACCGATGTGCCCATACCAGACTGCCTCGTAGTCCGGGCAAATTTCCTGCATGAGCAGATCCATTTTTTCCAGGAAAACCGGCACTCTGGAAATTCGCACAGACAGGTCGTTTTTATACGGCCGATAGCGCGTGATTGATTCTGAGATACCCTCACGGTAACGCCATAATTCTCCGTTCTGACGGTCACTTTGGCTTAGCACTCCGTCCAGCAGCCAGCCGTTCTCCATGCCTTGGGTGAAGCAGTCCATCGCCAGGCCTTCTTCGATTGCAGTGGGGCAGTCAAATTCGGTGACTACGTACAAGGGGCACTCATTGGCCAGCGGTGCGGGAAGCCGGTGACCATTGCGCACATGTCTCATGGCACGATCCGTCAGGAATTCAAAGGCCGACAACTTCAGGTTTTCCCGCAGAAGTGCAAAGACTTGCATCAATGCGTCCAGGCCGCTGATACCCAGCAGCATCACTTTGCCTGGGGGTGGCGGATCCGTCAGTTCAAGCGTCGCTTCCACAATCATTCCCAGCGTTCCTTCACTACCGATGAACAGGTGGCGAAAATCATAGCCACTGGCGTTCTTGACCAGGCCCCGGTTGCACTCCAGCAGTTCACCCGTGCCGGTCACAACGCTTAAACCGGTAACCCAGTCCCTGGTCAAACCATAGCGCAGCACGCGTATACCGCCCGCATTGGTGGCGAGGTTACCGCCCAACTGGCTGGATCCTTCGGCGGCAAAGGAAACCGGGTAGTAAAGGTTCCTTTCCCGGGCAAAGGATTGCACAGCGGCAGTGACCACACCGGCCTCGACCGTGACGGTGCGGTCGATGGGATCAAACTCAAGAATCCTGCGCATACGATCGAAGGAGACCACGAGTTCCCCATCGGCAGCTACTGCACCACCGCTCAGGCCGGTGCGCCCGCCAGAGGGCACCAGTGCCAGTCCGCAAGCACAAGCAAAACGGACTATGTCCTGCACCTCGGCGGGATTTGCAGGAAACGCCACGGCCAGGGGTGCCGGGGTCTTGAAACGGGTCCAGTCCTGGCCGTGCGATACGCGGACTTCCGGCTCATCACAAATGTGTATGCCGGGCAATGCCATGCGTACGTCGTGGATTTGGTGCGCAAGTTTATTGACGTTCATAGGATGGGTGTTGCGCGCTGCTGCATGAATCAGGACAATGCCACACTTATACCACGAGGCAGCGTGTTCTCGCATGAAAAAAACCGCAGGAAGCCAATCCCTGGACAAGGGGAAAATAAAGTTCCTGCTGCTTGAAGGCGTGCATCCAGCGGCCAGCGACATCATTGCCGCCCAGGGCTATGTGCAGATCGAGACGTCGAAACACGCCCTGGCCGGTAAAGAGTTGCAAGCCGCTCTCAAAGGCGTGCATTTCCTCGGCATTCGCTCCGCCAGCCAGCTTGATGCAGAGGTATTGAACTCGGTCGACCGGCTGGTCGCGGTTGGCTGCTTCTGTATCGGCACCAACCAGGTGGACCTGCTCGCCGCCCAGCGTCGCGGCGTTCCGGTCTTCAATGCACCGTTTTCCAACACGCGCAGCGTGGCTGAGCTGGCGCTCGCGGAAATCATCATGCTGATGCGGGGTATTCCACAGCGCAACGCGGCGGCGCATCGCGGTGCATGGATGAAATCCGCAACCCATTCGCATGAAATCCGCGGCAAGACCCTCGGCATCATCGGTTACGGGCACATTGGAACCCAGCTTGGAATCCTTGCCGAGAACCTGGGCATGCGAGTCATTTATCACGATATTGAAAACAAGCTGCCCCTCGGCAACGCTGCCAACCGGCCGAAACTCAAGGATCTGCTTAAGGAATCCCATGTTGTCAGCCTGCATGTGCCGCAAACGGAGCAAACCGCCGGCATGGTTGACAGCGGGTTTCTCAAAGCCATGCAAAGCGGAGCCTTTCTCATCAACGCCAGCCGCGGCAACGTGGTCGAAATCGATGCCCTGGCCAAAGCACTGAAATCCGCGCACCTGGCCGGCGCGGCCATTGATGTATTCCCGGCAGAGCCCAGCGCAAATTCAGAAGAATTTGCTTCGCCATTGCGCGGCATGGATAACGTGATCCTGACTCCGCACATCGGCGGCAGCACCATGGAGGCCCAGGAAAACATCGCCATCGAAGTAGCAGGTAAGCTGGTTAGATACAGTGACAACGGTTCAACAGTATCCGCCGTCAACTTTCCGCAGGTGTCCTTACCCGACCACCGGAACGTCAGCCGTATCCTGCACATACACCGCAATGAACCGGGTGTTTTGCAGCAAATCAACCGCGTGTTCTCGGACAACCGGGTCAACATAGCATCGCAGTACCTGGAAACCCACGGCGAAATCGGTTACGTGGTCATGGACCTTGAAACTGCCAATCCCGTGCGTCTGTTGAAGCAGCTAAGAAGCATCCCGGCAACGATTCGCGCAAGGATACTGCACTAGGGAGCTCGACGGCCTATACTAAGGAAAAATCCGAGAGGGAGTTTTTCATGGACAATGGTCGGCATTCACAAGTGAACTTCAATCGCTTTTTCCTTATCGCGCTGATGCTGGCGCTGGCGCTGGCCTGCTTGCTGCCCCAAAACCCGGCCATGGCTCAGGCTCAGGCTCAGGCTCAGGCCCCGGCTCAGGCAGAAAGTCCTGAAGCCGCAAAACCTGAAAAACTGTTTAAGTCGGACGAGGTAATGAAAATTACCTTGAAAGGACCCTGGCGCGAGATCATGAAGAACAAAAAAAACCAGGACCCGTACCCGGCCACGCTGGAATACACAGACAGCCTGGGCCAGCCCGTCTCCATTCCCCTGACGGTCGGGCGCCGCGGTTTGACCCGACAGCAGGTATGCCGGTTTCCTCCGATCAAATTGCGATTCAAACCGGAAGATGTGAAAGACACCATCTTTCACGGCCAGGAATCCCTGAAGATGGTGACTCATTGCGACGCGGGAGAACGCTGGGAACAGTATTACGTCAAGGAGTTTGTGCTCTACCAGATATACCGCCACGTGACCGATCTGAGTTTCCGCGCCCGCCCGCTTTCCGTCACCTATGTCGATAGCGACAATGACTCGGCACAGGACCCGCGCTTTGCATTCCTGATTGAAGACGACAGCGATGTCGCAAAACGCAACGATATAAAGAAGCTGGATCTTGTGGAGATTCGGCCCAGTCAATTGCAGGCGGAATATGCGAGCCGCGTGGCCCTGTTCCAGTACATCATTGCCAACGTTGATTACGAAACCACGATAGGCCCTAAAGGCAGCAATTGTTGTCACAATGCCCGGCTGTTTGGCCTGAGCCCGGATGAAAATATCTATGCCATTCCCTATGATTTTGACGGGACAGGAGCGGTGGATACCCACTACGCCGCTCCGAATGAATTCCTGCCGATCAAGTACGTTACCCAGCGGCTGTTCCGGGGATTCTGCTTGCACAACGCCACGATGGAAGCAATGCGCCAGGAGTTCCTGGCCAATGAGCAGGCGATTTACACCATCGTGCGTGACGAAACGCTGCTCACGGAGCACTCAAGGGATAACTTGCTGGACTATCTGCAGGATTCTTTTGCAATCTTGCGGGATGACGCAAAGTACGACAAGTTGATCATTCAGAAATGCCGCAAATAGGCAGCGCATAGGTTTCGGCTTGCTGGTTTTCCGCTGCACCGGCCGCAGGGTCAGTAGCCATTGCACCCTGGTCCACGGCCGCCTCAACCGTCGGCGCCTCGGATTCTCCGGCAGGGCTGGACAGGGTTTTCTGCAAATCCGTTAAATGCGTATTTCCCGGGTCCAGGGCGGCCACTTGCTCAACATAGGGAAGCAGGCCGGAAGGATCTGTCGGTAGCTTGACCTTGCCATTTGGATAGCCCGCATATAAGCCTGCAGGAGTGATTTCCAGGTAGGCAACGTGTCCGCCATAAACGGAAGAGATCCCTGTGTCGATCTGGATGACACGGCCATCATAACGTGGCCAGATGATTCCACTGGTAGGTGTGTGGCCGACCACGATGCGCGCAGCCTTGTTGAAATCCAGGACTGCCTGCACCGACTCAGCCGGCGCTTCAGGCGCCTCACCCGACAATCCCCGGTACCAGAGCGGGCCGTACTCGTCTTCCAGTATCCCCGAATTTCCCGGATCATACGCTTTCAACCCGGCGACCACCCTGTCCGTCATGGACTTCAGGCTATTCTGGCAGTATTTTCCGCTGATGCCACCATGCACAAACAGGGTGTCATTGATCTGGATCGCTGCCTTGTGACCCATGACCCACAGGCCAAATTCCGCCTTGGGGTTCCAGGCCGGATCCCATGCCTGGCGGTGCTCTACCCAACCCAATGGATGATCCTTGTCCCAGGTTTCACGGGAGTTTGCGGGTAAAGCCGCAAACGCTGCGGGATCACGTTTTTGCAGATCTTGCATCAGCGCGCTGTAGTACCGATCCCGCAGCGCTGCTGAATTCTTGTTCACAAAAGCCTGGTACTCCCCTGCGCTGACGTAACGCAAGTCGCCATAGACGTTCATCGCCTCGTGGTTCCCGATCAGGCTGTGTACCCTGCCGCCTTTTTTGCTGGCTTCCCTGGTGAGTTTCTGTAGTTGTTCGATGATCCTGGCAGTGTCCGGCCCCCGATCAGGAATATCACCGTTTTGCACTAAATGGGTGACGCCACCGGCCCATTTACCACGCTCATCAATCAGGCCTGCAGCCTTCAGGGTGGCCATGTAGTGCTCGTAGTCCCCGTGAATATCACCTATGGCAACTATGCGTTCCACTCCCTCCCAATGGTGATCATCAATCTCGCGAGGTGCGGCCCAGCCGGGCAGGCTGAAAAACAACAACAAGGAAATCAGGTATTTCATTAGTTGCTCCATTTCCGGGTTTAGCCGGCGTTTGCAATGACCGGATTGTGACAGCATAGCTGGTTATCAGACTGCTTTCGATTGGAAAATATATCAAGCCGAAACATGAAAACACAGCTCAAACTGGTTCAGGGCGACAGCAACGGTGCGATGGACTCGGCACTTCAGCATGGACTAAACTGGCACTCATCCTGCAAAATCCGACTTGAAGCTCATGGGAGCGCGATCACGATGTTCATCAGGGTTCTGACCAATACCGCAGTGCTACTCACTTTCGCCAGCCTGAGCGCTGGACTGTTTGCCAAGGAAGAGCTGCCCGAAGTCACACCCGATGGCCTGCAGCGCGTGCAGGATTCAAAAATGGCTGTGGTCTACGCGCAACCCGGCGCCGACCTCGCCGGCTACACCTCGGTTATCCTGCTTGATGCGCATGTGGCATTCAGAAAGAACTGGGAGCGCGATCAGCGATCGAGTTCCATGACAACCAGCCGCTTAAATTCCAAGGATATTGAAGGCATCAAGACACGCCTGGCAGCAGAATTTGACGCAGTGTTCAGAAAAGCCCTCATCGATGGCGGTTATCCGGTAGTCACTGAAGCCGGCGATAACGTGCTCCTGATCCGACCGGCCATCATCAACCTCGACGTCAATGCGCCGGACAAGCCGACAGCGGGAATTTCCCGCACCTACACGTCCTCAGCGGGCGAGATGACTTTGTACGTGGAGATCTATGATTCCGTTACGGGTGACCTGATTGCCAAGGCGCTGGACCGCAAGGCCGACAACAGGAATGGGCAGTTTTATACCTGGACGAACTCGGTCACCAATAAAGCTGCTGCAGACCGGATTCTGAAAGGCTGGGCCCAAATCCTGCTTGACGCCCTGAACGAAGCCAAAAATGAGAAAGAAAGCGCCCAGTGGACTGCGCCCGCGAATGAATGATTGAACTTTTTTCCCGTGCACGATTCTATGCATAGCTGGTAAAATCACCCCAACCACGGACTTTAAGTCCGGCAATTAATTTGATCACCCTGGAGACGTTATGAGTAATTTGATTCGAAATATTATCGCCGCCACCCTGATTGCGGGTGCTTCCTCACTGGCCGCCAGCGATCCTGCGCCGACAGCAACTCCGGCCACGGCACATGCCACAACGAAAAACACAGCCCCGGCAGCTAAGCCGGCAGAGCCCGCACCACCTAAGACAACCGCAACCGTTGTGACCAACGAAGGCTTGTCCGATCACTGCATACTTTCTACAGTAGTAACCGCTATCGACGGCAAAGAAGTTTCAGCAACAGACAAGACAGATACCTTAGAATTTGCACCTGGTGAACACAGCATTTCCGGTTACGGTGGACCTGATCCCACCAAGTGCGCTACCTTTACGGGTGACAAAGCCGTAGCCATCACCGAAGGTGAACGCATTGGCCAAAGCACACTGAAGTTTACTGTGCTCGCGGGAAAGACCTACTATACGGGCGTGGACGTGCGCAAAGCCGACAAGAGCACCTGGAAAGTTGTAGTCTGGCAAATCAAGCATTGATTGCATGACGGCAGGTAAGCCGCTATCCCGGTACTAAACCGGGATAGCGCGTGTCTATTCCTCGGGAGCGAGTTTTACCACCAGGCCATCGTGCTTTTGCTGCAGTTCCAACTGGCAGCTCAGCCGGGAGTTGGGTTGAAAATGGTCCAGAAATTCAAGCAGCTCTTCCTCGTCCATTTCTCGCTGGGGAAAGCGGTCCAGCCAGTTTTCGTCCACAAAAACATGACAGGTTGCACAGGAACACATACCTCCGCAAATGGCAGAAACGCCCCAGTCAAACTCACGTAAAACCTCCATCAAGCGGTCATTTGCGTGCGCTTCCACTGCATGTTCATGACCTTCCCGGTCGAGGACATTAATCGTTATCAAAGTAGTTCCTTCAAGTTGTAAGCGTGATCCGACAATATGTGAGGGCTGACCTCAGAGCGATGTGAAATCAGTTGTCGACCCACCATGTAGTCCCTGGGTGAGTTGATACTCTGCACGGCATGCAGGTGGCCTTCAGCCAACGTAAATACGCTGAATCCGCCTGTTTCGTCATTTTCACGGCGCACCTGCTGGTCGCCGGCGCGCGGTATGCCGGCCATTTGCAACCGGCAATCATACTGCTCAGACCAGAACCAGGGAACATCAGTATAGGATGCCTCCTGGCCGAGTATGGCTGCAGCCGCTACTTTGCCCTGGCTAACCGCATTCTGCACCGACTCAAGTACGTGCCAACCCTCCAGCAAGGGATGTTCCATTTCAGCAACATCGCCTGCTGCAAAAATATTCGCCACACTGCTGCGGCAGGAACCATCTACCAGGATCCCGCGGTTGGTAGCAATGCCAGAGCCTTCTATACAGTGCAAATCTGGGCGCACACCTACCCCCACCATGACAAGATCAGAGGGAACCAGCTCACCGTCTTCGAGTTCCACTGCAGTAACACGCGATGTGCCTTGCAGGCCGGCAACTTTGCGGTTCATATGAAAAGTAACGCCCTCCTGCTGGTGGCGCTGGTGTAAATACCTGGCAATTTCGGGCAGGGCGGAGCGCTTCATCACCTGGTCCAGAGCCTCTATGACAGCTACTTCGCAACCCAGGCTGCGGGCCGCTGCGGCGACTTCAAGACCGATGTAACCACCACCGATTACGGCCAGTCGCGCATCTGGAACCAGGCGGTGCGACAGTGCGAGAGCATCATCTACGGTCTTGAGGTAGTACACATCCGGCAACAGGCTGCCTGCCATGCTCAGCCGATTCAAGCGGCTGCCGGTGCAGATCACCAGGGAGTCGTAGCCCCAATCGGAGCCGTCATCAAGACTTACTTTCCCGGCTACAGCATCCACGCTGACAGCAGAAACTCCCGGCAACAAGTCAATATCGTGTTCTGCGTAGGACTCAATGTGCCGAAACTGGCAACGCTCCGCAGCCCATTCCTTTTTCAGCACTTGCTTGGACAAGGGAGGGCGCTGGTACGGCACATGCGGTTCTTTTCCCACAAGGATGACTTCTCCCTTGTAGCCACCCTGGCGCAAACTCAGCGCCACCTGCACACCCGCTTGCCCCGCCCCGAGGATAACGATTCTATTTTTCAATCTTCATACTCACTTCTCTTTTGGACCGAGGTAACGACACAGCACGTCATCATGCGGCTTGACGATGTGAATCTGGTTACCCAGTTCCATCACATACTGCCTGCTGGCCGTGTATACCGGCCAGCCCGGGTGGTTAGTGGCTTGCGGACGTCCATTTTTCGCGAAGGAACTCCAATAGTCCATCATCGCCTGGGACAGCGCGCGATCCTGGTCATCCGTTGGCAGCCAGCTATCGTGCTGATCAAACACGTAAGAAAGTTCTGCACCATGGTAAACGCCCAGTTCAGCCCCGCCCGCTCCCGGCCTGCGCCGGGTAAAATAATAAACGAACCCTTGTCCACCCTGCCTGCTGATCGCGCCTGCCACATAGCGCGAAGGGCACAGTGTGTCGCGCGCCGTTCGCAGCCGGTCCATTGCCTTACGCGGGTCAGGTTCCTCGTCAATCTCAGCCAGCAGCGATCCGGCATACGCAGGAGCAGTATCAGCGATCCAGAGGTTGACCTCCTCCGACCCGATGGCGGGATCAATGTACATATACCACTCATCTGCGTTTGTTCCAATCAACAGATCCAGCTTGCGCCCTCGTCCACTCGCCAGCGCATCCAGCGGTTGCTGTACAAGGGTCAGGCCGTCGAGTACAGGACTGAAATAGCGGCCCTTGAGGCTGGTATCGGCTGCCTTGACCAGGTCCTTCGCAGGCAGCGCGCGTAGTTGCGCGATGCTGGCATCCGCACCCAGCCCGGCCGCCTTGACCAATGCTTGTCCGCGCACCTTTTCTTCCTCCAGTGTGCCAAGCTCTGCCGTGGAAGCTCCCGTACTTTGAGCAATGATGCGTTGAAACAGGTGGTCCCGGTCCTTTCCTGCCAGGGCGAGCATGAGCAGGTTTCCGGCGCCTGCGGATTCACCAAAGCCGGTAATGTTGCCCGCGTCTCCGCCAAAGTTTTCAATGTTCTGTTTGACCCAGCGAAATGCCTGCTCAATATCCAGCAAGCCGAAATTGGCCACCGGCTCCCTGGGGCCGTTGTCCAGAGCGGGATGGGAAAAGAAACCCAGCGGGCCGAGGCGGTAGGCTATGCTGACGACAACAACTCCGCGTTTAGCCAGCCGGTCGCCGACATAATTTGGTTCATAGGACCAGCCACCCTTGTTGCTGCCGCCGTGAGCATAGATCATGACCGGCAACTTTGCGCCCGCTGCCAGTGACGGTGTCCAGATGTTCAGGAAAAGGCAGTCTTCGCTCACGCCATTCGGTCTGCCCACGACATCTGCTTTATTGCCGAAAGCAACAGCAACGCGCGCATACCAGTCGACGATGTAGTCGGTTTGCATGCAGGCTGGAGCAAATTCCTGCGCAGCTTGCATCCCTGGCCTTGGCTGGTGCGGCCTGGGAGCACGCCAGCGCAGGTCTCCGACCGGTGGCGCCGCGAAGGGCACGCCTTTGAAGACCGCAATGTCTTCTGCACTCCCCGTCCATGCACCTTGCAAGGTCTCGCCGTTGGCCATTACCTCGGGCGCGGGCGGTGATTTCGTGCATGCACCCAGCACCAAACCGGCAATCACGAATGTCCACAGGGCAAATGTGCCGGGACGGGTGAACCTGCCGTGTTCGCGCATAGCCATCACTCTGTCCGAATCACCACGCAGCCCCGGAATCCCCCCCGCTCGATGAGCTCATGCGCCCGGGCAATTTCATCCAGTGGCACAACGTGCGCCACGCGATGTTGCAGGTGCCCCGCTTCCTGCCATGCCGAAATATCGTTGATGGCGTGTTGCTTTGCCGGCTCCGGCATGGAGTAAACAATCACCAGGCGGATGCTCAGATCCATGTACATCATCCGGTAGAAGGGAATTTTCGGCTCAGCCACCACCGTGGAAGAATAACTGACAATGGTGCCGCTGGTGCGTATCAGATTGAGCACTTCCGGCAGGTTTGCACCAAACTCCACGTCAATAACACGGTCCACCCTGCTGCCTTTGTTGGCGGCCAGCACTTGCTCCGCCCAATGCTCATCGCGGTGGTTGACAACCTGGTGTGCACCTGCGTCCAGGCAGCTTTGTGCGTCTGCCGGATTACTGGCGCTGGCGAT
>Ga0315278_10002893_pt1 | contig 15332 bp, 6 predicted proteins | sample YL17G06_0_MG_FD_203880 | JGI IMG/M metagenome (GOLD analysis project Ga0315278, IMG submission 203880) | Sediment microbial communities from Yellowstone Lake, YNP, Wyoming, USA - YL17G06_0 | ecosystem: Environmental > Aquatic > Freshwater > Lake > Sediment | place: USA: Wyoming | collected... | reverse complement strand
GTCCCGGTGGTGAAGAAGATAGTGTGGTGAAGGCCCCAGCACCACTCTCTCTTCTTCACCCACGCCGCAAGGGCGTGGGGGTCTGCCGCCGGATTTGGGTGAGACCGCTCACTGGACAACATTGAGGCGAAATGGTATACTGACGCCACGACTTAAGACACTGAACTGAATAGAGATAACGACAATGGCACAACAGACCATCTCATCTGAACACATTCAACAGGTGATTCACCTGATTCGTGGCCAGAAGGTCATCTTGGATAGGCATCTGGCGGCATTGTACTGCGTACCCACCAAGGTGCTAAAGCAGGCGGTAAAGCGTAATGCAGAACGGTTCCCTGCCGACTTCATGTTCGTTCTCTCCCGCCAGGAGTTCGCGAATTGGAGGTCACATTTTGTGACCTCCAATCAGGACAAGATGGGGCTCCGCTACGCACCCATGGCTTTCACCGAGCAAGGTGTTGCTATGCTTTCAGGCATTCTCAACAGTCCGCGTGCCATCCAAGTCAATATCGCCATCATGAGGACTGTTGTGCGTCTTCGCGAAATCCTTGCATCCCACACTGAATTGGCGCGGAAATTGGAGGAATTGGAACGGAAGTGCGATTCGCAATTCAGAGTTGTATTTGACACACTTCAACAACTCATGACTCCGCCGGATCCGCCACGGAAGGAAATTGGCTTTCATGTTCGCGAGAAACGCGCGCCCTATAATGCGCGAAAGGACGTGGCACATGCTTGACGCCGAAATCAAAGCGCGCATTGATTCTGCCACGGTCAAAGTGGAATGAGCGCCCCTTTGCAAAGATGCTATACTATAACTCTAATGAGACCGCGTGAACAAGAATGAAAATGACAGTGCAGATGAAGGCGGATCCTTCACATTTCCGCCCGCCAGCGGTCTCGGCGCGAACGACGTTGCCGGGATTGGCAAGCCGGCAGTCGAGATACCTTTTCCCGAATCTTTTGCGTCGGGCCGATGTGGCAGTGGCCACGATGATGGATGGCCAGCATCAGAGCCTGATCCTCGGCAATGGCGATCTCTACGGGATTGTCTGGGAGAAAGGCAAAGGAATATAAAACTAAAAGGAGAAAAACTGACATGAAAAGAATACGCCACACCGCATGGCTGGCTGGATTGATCTCGCTGCTGGTTTTGTCGCAGGCCGGGGCCGAGGAGAAATTGGAGCCGGGCAAGGACCGTATCGATGTCCCCGCCATCGGGGCCGGGTTGTGCCTGCACAATCTGTTTCAGAACGACATGGTCATCCAACGCGACAAGACGATCCGGATCTGGGGCTGGGCGGAGCTCGGTGAGAAAGTCACCGTGACTTTTGGCGAAAACACCCAGTCGGCCACCGCTGCCGCCGACCAGTCGTGGAAAGTCGAGTTTCCGGCCATGACCGCCAGTTCCCAGCCGCACCAGTTGGTCGTCCAGGGCAAAGCGAGGACGATCAAGTTGGCGGAGATCCTCATCGGGGACGTCTGGTTGCTGGGCGGGCAGAGCAATATGGAGTTTCCGATCCAGCAGGTGGATGGCGGTGCACTCGAAATCGCCTCCGCCAACTTCAAGAACATCCGCCTCTTCACCGTCCCGCAGCAGAATGGCCCTGATCACAAGAAGTCCTTTCCGCTCCTCTATCAGTGGAGCGATTGGAATTCGGAGCACTACCGGCAGGGTTACTGGGATGTTTGCTCCCCGGCGACGGTCGCCGAGATGTCCGCCATCGGCTACATCTTTGCCCGACGGATTCACATGGCGACGCAAATCCCCATCGGCGTCATTGATGCGTCACGAGGCGGCACGTGCATTGAGACGTGGCTGCCGCTGGAGCTGCTGAAGACCATCGCCACGCCGGAGGTCAAAGACGTGCTGTCCGACTGGGACAAGCAAGTCGCGGCATTCAATCCGCAGAAAGACCTCGAAAGGAGGATCAAGGAGGACCAGGACTGGGTGGCCCGCATGAAGGCATCTGGCAGGGAGAAGGAGATTCCGGCAAACCGTACCCCGCCCTCCGATCTGCGACCTGGTCCTGCTATGGATATGAACCGCCCTGGCAACTGTTACGCCAGCATGATTGCGCCGATTGCCGGATTTCAGATCAAGGGCGCTATCTGGCATCAGGGCTTCAACAACGCCATGGTGCCGAATGGCCACGCCTTGTACTATCAGGTCTTTGCCAAGATGATCGGGGCGTGGCGCGCGGCGTTCAATGACCCCCAACTGCCGTTTGGCATTATCTCGCTCTGCACCGCGGGGGATCCGCAGGATCTGAATAACTACCTTGAGAACATCGTGGACGAGGGGATCTACATTCGCGAAGTCCAGTACAAGACCTTCCTCGACTTCCAGAAAGCCGGCGACAAGAACGTTGGATTCGCCAGCAGTTTCGATCAACGTCGAGCCTGGTATCATCCGCAGATCAAAATCCCGGTCGGCGAGCGCATTGCCGGTTGGGCATTGGCGACCCAGTACGGGAAGCCCGACGATATCCGCTGGTTGCCACCAACGATCCAGAAAGTGCGGGTGAACAGGGGAAAAATCATCCTGAAAATGGTTCCTTTCGAAGTCGACATGCATAACGACGGCCCCATCCTCGGGTTCGCCATCGCCGGAAAGGACGGGAAATTCCAACCCGCCAAAGCTGAATGGGGCGACAAAGAGGATCGCAGCATCATTGTTCTGTCCAGCCCGCTGGTGGCGGAGCCCGTGTATTACCGGCATGCGTGGGGACGAAACCCGCTGGCGAATCTGAAGGCCGACGGCATCCCGCTTGACACCCTGCGCAACGACAACTTTACGGTCGCAGACCTATATGAGATCTACACCGGCAAAAAGAGCGCGATTCCCAACATTCTGAGTGAGGAAGAAGCCCTTGTGCTCGGCGAAGCGTTAAAGGCCGAAGACGTGAAGCGCCGTTTGAATGAGGCGGGAACGTTCATCAAGGAGCACCACCCCGCACAACCAACCCGTGGCCCGAACTCCCAACAATAAATTGTCCGGCCCGGCCGGAGAATGTTATCCTAACAACACCCAAGGACAAGAAACAATGAAAAAAAACTAACGATGACCCCACGATGTTTTTTCTTCACGATGGCCATGCTGGCGTTGTGCAGCCGGGTGGTAGCCGCCGAGCCTGTCTCGGCGCACCTGCCTGACTTCACCAAGGGTGACACACCGAACCCCGCTGTGATAAGCTATTCACTCCATTTGGGAGCGATGGGCGGCGTACCCAACGGCATCCAGAAATTGGGCCGGGACGCCACCCAGATTTGCGTTGTCAATGCCTCAAACGGCATCCTCCAGACGGGCGATGTCATCCTGGGCGTCAATGACAAATTGTTCGCGGGCGATGTGATCGAAACCTGGCGTGCGGCAGTGGCCGGAGCACCAGAGCGCGACAAGGATGGCAACCTCCGCGTCATCCGCTGGCGCAAAGGCGCACGGGAGACCGTGGACTATTTCATCGTGGCACCCGTACCTGACCTGACTAGGGGCGGGATGGACAAAGTTGACCGTAACGGCACATATAATCTTGGCCCCACGGGACTGCGCGGCTGGATTTATACGAAACCGGCGAGCAACTTGGATGCAAACCAAGGGCGGACCACGGCGTCGAGCCGGCAGATTCTCGTCACTCATGTGGGCACAAACTCGCCCGCGCAGGGTGTGGTCGAGGTCAATGACATACTCCTGGGCGTGGGCGGGAAACCCTTTGACGACGACGCGCGCAAGAGTTTCGGCAGGGCGATCACGGAAGCCGAGAAGACCGAAAACAAGGGCATCTTGAACCTTATTCGCTGGCGCGGCGGCACGACGGAGAATGTCCAGCTTAAGCTGAAGGCCATGGGTTTGTACAGCGCCACGGCCCCGTATGCTTGTCCAAAATCACAGTTGATCTTGGCCGAAGCGTGCACGGCGCTTGAGAAAGAGCCGTTGACAGCGGATTGGTGCGGAGCGGTAAACGGCATCGCGCTACTGTCCACCGGCACCACGAATTATCTGCCCAAAGTGCAGGCATTTGCCCGGTCAATGGCACCGAAGGAACCACTGAAAGGATGCGACACGTGGGGGTGGGGGTACCAGACCGTGTTTCTGTGCGAATATTACCTCGCTACAGGCGACAAGGAAGTGCTGCCGTCGATTAATGCCTACAGTATTGCCATGGCCAAAGCCCAGAGCCTGTATGGCACCTTTGGCCACGGAGGATCGGACTTGACGCCCGACGGAAAGCTCCATGGCTCGATTCCCCCGTATGGGCCGGTGAACATGGCGGGGCTGGTGGCCAACCTTGGGATTGTCCTGGCACAGAAGTGTGGCGTGACGGATCCCGAGATTGCCCCGGCCATCCAGCGCGCCTCCAAGTTCTTCGGCTACTATGTGGACAAAGGAGCGATTCCGTACGGCGAGCACATGCCGTGCATCTCCCACGAGAACAACGGCAAGAGCCCGATTGCCGCGCTCATGTTTGGCATCCAGGGCACTCGGGTCACGCAGGCGCAGTTCTTTGCCAAGATGGCTACGGCGGCATACGCGAACCGTGAATGCGGCCATACCGGCCAGGGGTTCAGCTATTTGTGGTGCCTGCTCGGCGCCAATGCCGCCGGGCCGGATGCCGCCGCGGCGTACATGAAGGAAATCCAATGGCACTTGGACCTCGTCCGACGCTGCGATGGCTCGTTTACCTATGATGGCGGAGAACAGTATGGGCCCGGCAAGACGGATGACGACACCTACTACGGCCGCAGCGGGTATTATGGACTGAGTCCGGCGGCCACCTATGTCCTGGCGTATTCCGTGCCGTTGAAAAAGCTTTGCATCACCGGTAAGGACTCCCGCCAGGCAAACATGCTCAGCACAAAGGATGTCGCGGAAGCCATTGCGGCAGGCCGCTTCGACCTTGACCGCAAGAAGATGACCCCGGCTGAGCTCGTGGCCGCAATGGCCAGTTGGTCGCCCGCTGTGCGCAGTTGGGCCGCGACCGAGCTGGCCAAGAGGCCCGAGGCGGCGGCGATGGCGCCCCAGCTAATGGCCTTGGCGGAAGGCAAGGATGCGCATGTCCGCCAAGGTGCCTGCGAGACGCTCGGCTACCTCAAGGACACGAACGCGCTGCCCGTGCTGGTCCGGCTCCTGAAGCACGATGACCGCTGGCTGCGGGTCAAGGCGGCAAATGCCCTCAAGAACATGAAGGATGCAGCGCGGCCGGTCATGACCGACATGCTCAAGACAGTTGCCGACACTGCCGAGCCGCTCCAGCCGATTGTCTGGGACGATCCCATCCAGTTCACGCAGAGCGAATTGGCGGGCGCCTTGTTCGACGGATTAATGAGGAGATCGTGTGATGGGGTTGACAGAAAACTGCTCTATCCGGCGATCAAGGCCATAGCGAGAAATGCAAACGGCTCTGCCCGTGCTACACTTTCCGACACGTTTAAAAGCAGCCCGACACCCGAGGACGTCCAGGCACTGGCCCCTGATATTCTCGCCGCCATCAAGGTAAAAGCACCGGCTGACACGATGGGTGCCAACGAGCTCTGGATGGCCGGATCAGCTCTGCTGGCAAAATACCACTATAAGGAAGGCATCCGCGCCATAATGGACTATGTGAAGATCATTGACGGTCACGCCAGCCAAGAGAGGGTGCCAATCCTCATGGATCTGCTCAAGACCTATGGCACGGCCGCAAAGCCACTGATTCCGGAACTCAAGGAAGTGCTTGCGGAATACCAGAAGTCAAGTTTTCCCGCCGACTGCAACAAGCTGAGAATTGACTCGGTTGCGGAAACAATTGCGTTCCTCGAGAAGGCCAAAGACCAGCCCGATCTGCGCAGCGTGGCGAAGTAAGGGGAATCGCATTAACACTGTACTCACTGTGCAAATGAACAGGAATATGATCATGACAATGGGAGCAATTATGACCACGGCAACGGTAGTAGCATCTGCAAAGGTGCAGTTGAACGAAACGGAGTTCCGCGACCGCGTGTATGCCTGCTGGATGGGGAAGAACATTGGCGGCACGCTGGGCATGCCGTTCGAGGGAAGGCGGCAGATGAACGATGTTGCCTTCTATACCGATGTCAAGTCAGGGGAACCCACTGCCAATGACGACCTTGATCTTCAATTGCTGTGGCTCAAGGCGATGGAGGATCACGACGGGACGGTGGATGCGCGGATACTGGGCGAATACTGGCTCAAGCATGTCCCGGTGGATTGGAATGAGTACGGCGTGGGAAAGCGGAACATGCAGCGCGGCTTGTTGCCCCCCCTGTCCGGCCACTTCCAGAACGAGCATTGGCGGCGCAGCAATGGCGCATGGATCCGCTCAGAGATATGGGCATGCCTGGCGCCGGGATGTCCCGGCCTTGCCGCGCGCATGGCGCGCGAGGACGCCTGTGTGGATCACGGCGCGGCCGAGGGTACACTGGCCGAAATCTTCACCGCTGCGGTCGAGAGTGCGGCGTTCATCGAGCATGACCGTGACAAGCTGATTGCAATCGGCTTGTCCATGATTCCGCCCGAATGCGGCGTTGCACGCGCGGTGCGTGCGGCGATCGAGGCGAAGCGCGCGGGCAACGACTGGCGCGCCGCCCGCGAGGCCGTGGTCACGGCAACCGAGGACACCGGCTGGTTCCAGGCGCCGCGGAATGTCGCCTTCACCATGATTGGCTGGTTGTATGGTGGCGACGACTTCGGCACAAGCCTGTGCATCGCGGTGAACTGCGGCGACGACACCGATTGCACGGGCGCCATGCTTGGGTCCATCCTTGGCATCATCCATGGCACCAACAGCATACCAAAGAAATGGATCGAGCCGATCGGCACGCAGATCAAGACCGTTGCCATTGCCGGAATCGAGCATCCGCGCGATATCGCCGTGTTGACGGACAGTACGATTGCTATGACGAGGAAGGTGCTTGCACTGCACAATGCGCCGGTGGCGCTCACCACGGGACCGACGGACCTGAGCCGGGCCAATCAGCTTGTCCTTGCCGATACCGCGGCGGCCAAGGCATTGTGGGAACTTTCACCCTGCGATATCGTGTGGAACGAAAAGGATGCGCAGGTGGTGCTGGGCTATCTCGCCGATCCGGTAATCACGGCTGGCCAGCCCCGGGCCATGAGCCTAACCATTCGGAACCGTGCCAGCAGCCCGCGCGCGTTTTCCGTGAAGGTGGAAGGAGTGCCGGCCGACTGGAAGATCACCGGCCTTCCGTCATCGCCGGTCACAATCAAGAATGAGGGAACGGAGACATTATCCTTTTCTATTGTTGCGGCACGCGTGGGACTCGACGACACGCGGATGACACTCGAAGTCACGGGAGGATCGGCGCCCATCCGCATCCCGCTTGTCCTTTGCTCAAGCCCTCAACCGCTCGGCGACTCCCTGCCTGAATTGAAGTTCTCGCTGGATATGGACGGAGCTAAGGTGGTGACACAGCCGTACCCGGTAGTGACGGGCGGCGCGTTTGGCGGCCCCGTGGTCAAGGAGTCGCCCGACCCGTTGGCGGGGTATCGCTGGACGAAGACCAAGGCCGACGACGGCCTGCAGGTCTACGCGCTCAGGCCGGTCGCGGCAGTTGCGGATACCACTGCGTCGTTCAGGAATCTTGATTCGGCGACCGCCGGGAAGACTGATATTACGGTGAACGGGGTGGGTTCAATCCGCTTCGATTTCGGAGTGGAGAGCGCAGCATGGCTGGAGTTCGACAGCCCGGATTGCCCTGGCGGCATTGAAATGAGTATCAGTGAGTACAATCAACCGGCCATTGTTAATGCAATGCCCTTGCACCCGGTAAAAACACTTGCTCCCGTCAAGTACGGCAACACCTACCGGCTGGAGTTGAACAAGGAATTATATGAGGGCGTGCGCTTCGGCTGGATCCACGTGCGCTCGTTCACCGGTGTGTGGCACATCACCGGAATCCGGCTGGTCTGCCAGGTTAAGCCCGTCAACTACAAGGGAAGTTTTTCATGCAGCGATGCCATGCTTACCAGGGTGTGGTACACCGGCGCCTATGGAGTGAAACTGAACCTATTGAAGGATTATGTGGGCGCAATTTTGATGGACCGGGGCGACCGGCATTCCTGGACCGGAGACGCTCATCCTTCGCAGGCCACATCCATGGTGGCGTTTGGCAATTTCGATTTTATCAGGGACAACCTTGAGCGCACCTCGGGAAAGGATTGGATCCTGAGTTACATGCTGTATTGGGTATCGAGCCTGCTGGACTATTACAATTACACCGGGGACACGGCGCTTCTGAAGAAATATACTGATAATATCAGCGCTAAACTCGATGACGCATACACTGCTTGCGGGACAAATCCCCAGCTCGGGTTCTATGGCTGGGATGAACGACTAGCGGGATTTGACGTGCAGTCCCGCAACTGCCCGGAAGCCCAGAATGCCTACAAGATGCTTTCGATCCGGGCCTGGAACGATTTCGCCAAAGCCATGGGAAGCATTGGTCGTACGGATTTAAGGGACAAATACAATGGGTACGTAACAGAAACAGTTTCCCAGTTGAGACAGAACGCAACCTGGTATCAGGACTTTGGCGTCCATGCAATGACCGACGCTGTCAACGCCGGGTTTACCAGCCGGACCGAGCAGGAAAAGATGTTTGCGCTGGAATTCAATGACAAGGTCAACCGGGTCTCTTTTTCACCTTTCAATCAGTATTTCATCATTCAAGCCATGGCATCCATGAAGAGGCACGATGACGCGCTCGACACCGTCCGCTATTTATGGGGCGGGATGATCGAGTATGGCGGCACGACCTTCTTTGAGGTATTTCGCCCCGCGTGGGCCAAGGTTCTGGGAAAGAACGACCCGTTGCCTAACAACCAGTGCGGATTTACCAGTCTTTGCCATCCCTGGGGCGGTGGCGTGACCAAATGGCTGAGCGAGGAAGTTGCAGGAATCAAACCGGTTTCCCCGGGGTTTAAGGAGTATGATATTATTCCGCACCTTGGACGGAGCCTCACCTGGGTGAAAGGAAATGTGCCAACTCCACATGGCGACATTGGGATGAGCATCCATGTTGAAACTGGGGAACTGTCCATGTCTGCGCCGGCGGGAACCACGGGACGGCTTGGTATTCCGAAAATGGAAAAGACCATACGCTCAGTTACTTGTGACAACGTTGTGGTCTGGGACGGCGTCTTTCACTCTGCAAACGGCGTGGGTGGCGCCGATGAAGACCCGGATTTTGTCTATCTCACCAAGATCCAGCCCGGAACACACGTAATATCCGTAAACTACTCTGGCACCACGCCCGGTTACGTCGAGACCCCTGAACATTATGATGTGAATTTCATCAAGCAGGACACTGTCACGAGCGGCAGCTGGGGTGGTAAATACGGAACAGAGGGTTATGTATTATGCAGCTATAACGGCGCAGATGTCAGGGCGCTTCCCCCGTATATCACTTCAATTGATTATTCCAGACAGGACAGCGTCCAGTGGACCAACCAGACGAGCGACCTGCGGGCTTTGTCGCCGGATAAAAGCAATGGCGTTCCGCGGAAAGCAGCGTGCATCTATACCGGAAACGGGGGACCCACCGATATCGTGCGCGGTTGGAACGGCCAGCCTTTGACGGTTATGATCGAAGTAAACGGGACCCGCTCTTATCAGGTGGCCCTTTACTTTGTTGACTGGGACAAGCTGGGCCGTAGTATCGCTGTTGAAATGTTTGATGCAGAAACCCTGAAAATGGTTGCCCCGGTTCAAGTGATCAAGGATCATGTCGCGGGCTGCTATCTCATCTATCAATATGACAAGTCGGTGAAGTTCAGGATTCAACAAATTCGCGGGGCCAATGCGGCCCTTGGCGGCATCTTTTTCGATCCGGCCGCTGACGATGCGCCGATGGGCGTTGAACGGGTTGCCCGTCCGACTGCTCGAAACTACATTTCGCCCGCTGTAACAAACAACGATACCGTGTGCTGGATCCAGGTTGACCTGGGGCGCTCATTGCCGATCGATCAAGTCAAATTGTTCCCGATTGTCGAATGGGGCTGGCTGTACGCGGCAGGGGACAAAAGAGAGTCTTTTCCGATTCGATTTAGAATCGAAGCATCGGACGATTCCGAGTTCAAGAGCGCCAGCATCGTTACCGATCAGACCGGTGCCGATTATACCAACATACCAGATGCAGTCACCATCTTCCCCGGCAACAGCACAACGGGACGTTATGTGCGACTGACTGCAACCCGCCTGAGCGATAAAAGGCTGGCGCTGATGAAAGTCGAAGTCTGGTCCGGCGGCAAGAATGTCGCCGAGGGCTGTCCGGCAGCCGATTCGTTCAAGGGAAACCTGGGCGTGACGAATCTCACGCTCAAGCGGCGTCCTCAAGATGATGTGGTGACCGATAATCCCGGCAACGTCATTCCGGCCGACCAATGGAAGCCGGTGGCTTACAAGGCGCAGACTCCGCTCGGTGGCGTGCATCTGGCTGATGGACTCTTCAAGACGGCGATGCAAAACAACATCGCCTATCTGATGAACACATTTACGGTTGACGAAATGGTCCGCGAATTCCGCACGCGCGCCGGCAAGCCCAATCCTGAGGGCATGCGCGAGCCTGAGGGGTTTTGGGATACAGGACTAGCCGGCCAGAACGCAGGACGGTTCCTGATGGGGGCCGGGAATACGCTTCGCTGGATGGAAGATTCCGCCCTGCGCACGCGCATGAACGAAATCGTGGACGTGATTGAAGAGTGCCGTGAGCCCGACGGCTACATCATGGCCTTCCCTACCAGCGTCATTTTTCAATGTGAACGCGCCGGCTACACCCGTGCATGGGTCACGCATGGCCTGATTGACGCAGGCTATGCCGGCAACCCCAAGGCATTCCCTCTGTTGCGAGGCTTTTACGACTGGTTCAATCAATGTCCCTATTTGCCTGAACTCCTGCGTCGTCCCAACCAGAGCCAGCAGGGAACCGTCGCCAACACCCGGTGTTACTTCACACCCATTGGCAAAGCAGAGGACCTGCAGGTGGTTCAGCGCTATTTTCAGGAGAACTATTGGCTCGACCAGTTGGCCAAGCGCGATACCGACGCGATCTGGAAGTATCCGTATGATCGTCCTCACTGCTACCTGCTCACGGCGATCGAACCTTATCTTGACCTGTATCGTGCGACCGGCAAACGCGATTACTTTGAGGCCGCCATGGGCGGATGGGAACTGTATCACGATAACTGGGAACATATCGGCGGAAGCATCGCCATCTGCGAAGGTGGTTCGTATCCGCCGAAGTCGTATATCTTCCGGTGCACGGGCGAACTGTGCGGGAGTGTCTTCATGGCGCGCTTGAGCCAGCGCTTCCATCTGCTCGATCCGGAGCAGGAAACATTTGTCGGCGAGATCGAGAAAGCCATCTACAACATCACCCTTCCCAATCAGATGGGTGACAAGGTTATTGTCTATCATGCAAAAATGGTCGGCCATAAGGACGAGCAAGCGACCCAAATAGGCACCTGCTGCGAAGGCCAGGGCACCCGGATGATCGGTTCCATTCCTGAATATATCTACTCCATTGCCCCCGACGGCCTATACGTGGATCTATTCGCGCCCTCTGAGATCACCTGGCAGCAAAACAAGCAAACCCTCAAGGCGCAGATGATCACCGGGTTTCCCTTCGACAACAACGTGGCGCTACGCTTCTCACTGGCCACCCCCGTTGCCGCGAAGATTCGTGTGCGAGTTCCGGCGTGGTCGGCCAAGCCCATGGCGATTCTGGTCAACAACACGCTTGAAGTGACTGGCGTTCCCGGCACCTACGCCACCCTGGAGCGCACCTGGAAAGATGGCGACAGCATCACGTTTACGCTGCCTGCTGAACTCCGCATGACAAAATATGCAGGCAAGGAAGCCAGCGAAACACAACCACGCTACGCCTTGGAATACGGCCCCATATTATTGGCGGCAGTAGGTGCCGGCGCAGATCGTGCTGAGGCGAGTTTTGCCTGCGACAGCGCCAGTCTGCTCAGCCGCATCAAGCCAGTGGCGGGGCAGCCGTTGCATTTTTCCATTGAAGGCGATTCCAACTATAGCTTCATCCCCTACTGGGAGGTGGCGTCTAAGCAGACGTTTACCTGCTTTCCGATTGTTACTGGAAAACAGAGTCCCCAACCCGTGGAGAAAAAATGACTGTCCGAGAACGCTTCCATGCCGTTGTTCAAGGAATATGCAGCGCGGGCAGGCGCGGCAAAGTAAAAAACCGAATCACAACCTTATAGGTAACAACTATGACCACCACCCGAATCGCCGACAGTACTATTGATGCCGTGTTCTTTGCACAAACGCATGTCCTGCAACCAGGCGCTCCTTTTTTCAAACTGGTCGGCAACAAGGCGACCCTGATAAAAGTGCATGTGCTCTCACCTTCAGGCGCGGCTGCGCCTCTTGTAGAAGCTGAATTGAGCCTGGATGGTGAAACCGGGCGTCTGCCGCTGGATGGCCCTGCAGTCCTGCCGAAAGAGATTTGCCTTGAACCCGGAAAGGTGGTTCATCGTTACGAAGACAGTTTCACGGCAATGATCCCCGCGCGCTGGATCAAGCGTGGTCTGGAGGTTACCATTCACGCCGGGGACCTTGAACATAGAGTTGCTTTGCTGGAGATCGGCCCTCCGCTCGTGCTGAACATGACCATGTTCGACATCCACTACTTCGGGTATGAGGATGTTGATTACCCTGAAGGCTGGGAAGAGGAAATCGCGGTCAGGCGGCCGATATCGGCGTTAACTGTCCAGCGGTTGAAGAAGAGCATTTTCCCAGAACTCATCATACCTCCCCGCAACGGGCATCCAGCCGTTCATTGCACCTGTACCGATGATTACAAAACCAAGACTGGCGAATCCTTCAACGGCAAACAGGCTGCCGCTCTGCAGTGGCAGCATGCGTTGCAGGATGCGGGAGGGCAGACCCGGCTATCGGCCTACTACATCAACATTGCCAATGTTCCCGCAGGTGGCGAGGCCTGGGATTTTGGTGGCGTCGGTAGTTTGCGCCGTTTCCCGGTGTTGCACCATGAACTCGGGCATGTGCTGTATGTAGATGACCTGCCGTGCGAAGGCGGCTATCCGTACCGCGGCCCTATGTTCGGCATCAATAGAGACAATGGCGCCTACCATGGAGGCCCTACCTGGAGATTCGACCCGCGTACCGGATTCATTTCGCCCCTCCTCTCAGAGAACGCTGAACGCGGCACTCCAGGCGAATGGAGGAAGGATCCCATGTGCGGAGGTGGTATAGCGGAAGAACCGGGCGAGGCGATTGCCGGTTTTTCCGATTACTCTGTGCGCAAAATGCAGGAATATATGGAGAGACATCTTGCGATCTGGTGCGAAGAAAAGCAGGCGTACGTCTGCTGGAATCATTATGAGGGCGCGTTTTCCACCGTGCTCAAGAATGACGGAATCGCCTTCCCCATTGAACGGGATGTCGAGGTATACAGTGTCATGGTCGCGGTAAGTGCGGTTACGGAAGAGGCAAACTTCATCTACGAGGTGATCGGTCCGTATCGCAGTGGATTGATTGATACTTTCGACCCACACGTGGAGGAGGATCGCGCGCGTGCCCGGAAACTGAACGTGGGCAGTTGGGATATCTCCTTGCGTATCCAGCAGGGCGGTGTGACACGAACATTCATGGTGCCCGCGGCATGGCGACCTGATGATAATCCCAGGGATGTTGCCTCCCTGCAAACCCGTGCAGTGAATGTTCCTGTCCGGGATGGCGAGGTCGCCCGGGCGGAGCTGCTGCTTACTCCGGAAGCAGATATCCATGGCCTGCCTTCCGCCCCGAGAGTGCTCTACTCACGGGTGTGCAAGTGAGGGCAAAGTTATTAGCCTTAACGTGCAGTTAACGTGCAGTTAACGTGCAGTTCAATGAAGAAAGGAGAAAGAATATGAGAAGTATGGAAGAAAACATCCATGGGGATAAGAAATCGCTACTTGCGCCCGGACTCTTTTTGTGCTATACTAACTGGTTTGGCCATGTTGAACTTTATAACACGCAGCCCATGGAGGGCTCAATGAGAACGAAGGCAATCATTAAGGGTGAAACAACTCGATCTGCTGATCGTCCAGGGTTCAGGGTGGCGGCATCCGCTTCGCTCCCCAGGGTTCAGGCAACCGGCCCGGAGGCCGGACAGGGCTATGCAGGGCTGGCGTCTGATAGTCCCAGCCACCCAGCCACTCAGCCACTCAGCCTCATTCTTCTGCTAGCGCTGCTGCTCGGCTTCGCAAGCGCGTCCCGCGCCACGGGTCCCGATCTCATCGTCGGCACGAATCGCTTCAAGGTCGACCGCACGTTCACCTACAATCTTGGCCCCACGGGCATGCGCGGGTGGATCTGGACCGTATGGTCGACGTATAATAGCGACACGAGTACCGCCGACAACCCATGGCAGATTCTGGTCACGTCCGTGGGCACGGGCACGCCGGCGTATGGCATCCTGGACGTTGACGACGTGATCCTGGGCGCGCAAGCGGGTGGCGGCGCCGTGTCCCTCTTTACCAACAATGCCCGCAAGAGCCTGGGCTTGGCGATCGGCGAGGCCGAGGCTGCCAATGGCATCCTGAAACTCCTCATCAACCGGGACGGCGTCAGCACCAATCAGACGTACGCGCTTCAGTTGAAACTGACGAACCTGGCCTATAGCGCCACGGCACCCTACAACTGCCCCAAGTCGGCACGCCTCCTGGCCGATGCGGCCACGGTCATCTCGAACATGTCGTTCTCCTTACCCGGCATCGCGCAAGAGGGGGTGGCGAACCCGGTGCTGGGCCTGGCCAAGCTGGCCGCCGGCATTACCAATGACGCGCTAAAGACCTATGCCAACTCCCTATGCCCCGCACCCGGCTCGCTGCAGCCACTGGTCTACTATGATTCCTGGACCTGGGCGTACAACAACATATTTCTTTCAGAATATTTCCTGCTTACCGGCGACACCAGTGTGACGAACGGGATACGGGAATGGAGCCGTTCGCTCGCGGAAGCGCAGTCCATGTACGGCACGCTGGGTCATCACTATACTGAGAACCGGCACGACGGCACCCACGGCTCGGCCTGGGGCTACGGCCCGATGCACGCGTGTTCGATCCCCGCCGGCATCTCGCTCGTCCTGGCGAAGAAGTGCGGCATTGGTCACCCGGAAATCGATCCCGCCATAGACCGGCTTGGCAAGTACGAAAGCTACTATGTGGGCAAGGGCGGGATTCCCTACGGCGAACACGCGCCGGAGCTGCAATTTTACCGCGCCAGCGGCGGCAGGCACGCGATGGCGGCGATGTTCTTCGGGCTGCAAGGAAACATGCC
>Ga0315278_10002892_pt1 | contig 15336 bp, 11 predicted proteins | sample YL17G06_0_MG_FD_203880 | JGI IMG/M metagenome (GOLD analysis project Ga0315278, IMG submission 203880) | Sediment microbial communities from Yellowstone Lake, YNP, Wyoming, USA - YL17G06_0 | ecosystem: Environmental > Aquatic > Freshwater > Lake > Sediment | place: USA: Wyoming | collected... | reverse complement strand
TTTTACGAAGATCATAGTCTTTTACTAGATCTTTTAGATGTTGATCATATATGGAAGTATGAATAAATAATCCGTTATTCTCTAAAAATCTAGTAACTTTTTCAACTTGTAAACAATGAAATTCACCGTCAGGCGCCTCCAAAAGACAATGAGGTAAATTTTTGGCCGATCCCCAACTAAGAACAAGGATACCATTTGGAGTTAGATGATTAATCATATTTTCCAAACTTTTTTCCCAGTATGGGTCATGTTCTAACATAGAAGCCGATAAAACCGCTTTTGCTTTAAAATTAAATCTTATTTCATGGGCGAGACCAACAATGTCCACACAGGGGCCAGGTCTCCAGTCAATTCCTATATATCTTTTATGATTTTTAAAATGATCTCTAATTGTACCATTAATATCGTAACTCCCAAATTCTAATATATCTTCGGTAAAATATGGTGAGAATTGTTCGGAAGCGTATTTCCAAAAAGCAACACATGCTTGATGCATAATTTAAATTATTTAGTTTATTCTTTTATTACCAACCTTTCTTAATACAATCTACGATATATTCCCTTTGTTCATTGGTAACCCACCATCCGACGGGAATAGATATTAATTTAGGTGTTGTTTTATCAAGATTTGGTAGTAATGATTTATACTCCCCAAGAGCACTATGAATATCATTTCTTTCATGTACTTGACTTACCATTATTCCACATTCCTTCATATAATCCATAAAATCCTGTTTCTTATCTACTAATATTGAATAAATCCAAAACGATGATTCCATTCTTGGGTCTCTTTGTAATAATGTTATTCCCGTTATGTTTTTAAGGTTATCATCATAAAATATAGCATTGTTTTTATGAATTCTAATAACATTTTCATCAACTTCTTTTAGGTTTTCCATACCAATCGTAGCGTTGACATCATTCATATGAAATTTATAACCCCATTCTGAAATGTCTGATTCACAACGCATATCGCGTTTATTCGTTGTTCTATCAATGCCATACCATCTTAATAATTTACCCCTATCATATAGATTTTGATATGGTAAAACTAATGCTCCTCCATCTACACTTGTGAGATGTTTAATCGCCTGAAAACTAAATGTACAGATATTCCCGTGGCTTCCGATTGGCTGTCCATTAAATTTACTACCAAAGGCATGGGCACAATCTTCAATCACCGCGGGTTTAAACCCCATATTCTCATATGCTTTATTCTGTATTTCTTTTATTTTATCAAGATCATTTGGATATCCTCCCCAGTGTACTATCATTATGGCTTTAGTAGACGGCGTTATTTTTCTTGTTAGATCGTCCAGATCCATATTTATCGTATTTGGGTCAGTATCAACCCATTTTATTTTTAAATTGTTTGCTAATGAAGGGAAGTTGGTTGCAGTACAACTCATAGCAGGAGATAATATTTCATCGCCATTATTAATTCCCTTCCATTTATCAAATGGTTTTTTTAATAGATGAATTGCGAGGTGTTCCGCTGATGTCGCTGAATTTGTTGTTAAAACATAGTCAGTTTTGAATCGTTCTTTTAATTTTGATTCAAATTCGTCAACTTTCGGCCCTTGTCCAATATATCCTGAATCTAATACCTTCCCCACTTCATCTTTTGCGGTTTTGGACATATACACTTTAAATAACGGTATTGTTTGTTTCATTTTCGTATTTTTATACAATATACGGAATAAAATGAAAGTAATCAATATTTATTGTAAAATCAAATTATGAAAAAAATCGTAAGATTAACTGAAGAAGAATTACATAGTAAAATTCAGAAAGTTCTTAATGAACAAGTCCCACCATTAAAATCTGTACCAAATCTTATGTCACAGTTTAATCAGGCAATAACCACCATTCAAACAATTATGGTGAAATTTGGTTATAAACAACCTGTTACAGGTAAATTAGATGATGCCACAATAATTGGACTTCAAACCATCTTAAATAAATTAAAATCACAGACACAGGCAAAACCCCCAACAGTTGCAAAACCACAAATGCAGAACCCACCACCACCACGACGAACAGGACCACGAACAAATAACCCAATTCTAACAGCACCACCACCACGAACAAATATAAATTAAATAAAAATAATCAACAAAATATTCGATAATTAAAATTTAGATATTATTTCATCTTTAAAGAGTTTTCCAGTCATTGATTGATTATAATCACCTTTTCTTCTTCCTTCCCAATCTGGAATAAATCTAACAATAGTATTTTCATTATATTGCTCTTGCTCACGAATATTTGTTAAAAATATTGTTTTTCTTCCGATATTATTAAATCTCTGAATTAATTTTTCTTTTTCACTCTCCGAATCTGTATTATACATTTCATGATAGCACCAGAGAAAAATGGGTTCATATGATTTACTTATTTCTAATCTCTTTTGATATCTTGTTAATAGAAGTTTCGAATCTAAATTCCTGAGATCGTTATATATCCAATGCACTTCAACATCTCCTAAATGCATAACTGAATAATGTGGAGATGATGACCCTGGTTGCTTTTTATTCTTATTATGTTTTTCCCATGCTAAATTAAGAGGATCCCCAAGGCGCGGTTCTAAAGAAGTATAATAATCATAATTTTCACAAAATTTAATATATTGTTCGTCGTCAGGAAACCAACTTGAAATGAACGGACTTGTATATTCTATAAATGCAATGTGTTTATCAGGATAGAATTCACGATATGTAAACATAGAAACGCATGAATTAGATACTATTGTATATTTTTCCATAATTCGCAATGCCTCTTCTACTTCACCCATAATTATCTGTTTTAAATAAATATTAAAAAAAATTTATCAAATATTTGTTTATTAAAAAAACTTTATTTATCTTTGTGCCATATTTAATATAAAATAACAATGAGAACAATTATGTCATATTATTTCGGTAAAAAATCTTATAAGATGTATCTTACGAGAATCGGGAGAACTATGGACATATGATAGATTAATTCAGAGTGTATAGATTAAAAACCCCGATTCGCAAGATTCGGGGTTTTTTGTTCTTTGACATATTAGCAATAAATGTTGACCCTATAATTTCAATGGTTAGAATCCCATCCTTTTAAGATGGTTGTATCGGTCCAAATCCGATTGGGGTCACTAGGATCGGTAACGCAACCGATGAAGTGTAAAATAACCTTGCGTGACTGATGGAGAGACATCAAAATGGAAATGTTGGGTGCTGGAATACCCAAGAGTCTGTAAAACTCCCGCTTCGGCATGTTGGTTCGAGTCCAACCATTTCCACAAATGCGGATGTCGTATAGTTGGCAATTACATGACTCTCATAAGGTCACCTCTTCGGAGTTCAAGGGTTCGAGTCCCTTCATCCGCACAAAAATAAAGCCAGAAATCCCGATATCAATGATGATCGAGTTTCTAGCTAAATAATCTATTTACCGAATAGGGTTACCTGTTCAATTTCAAAGTGACTGGAGCCACTTTTTTACCTTCAATCCATTTCAAAACTGACGATACAATAAGTCTAACTAAAGCTCCGATTAACAATCCTTCTGATTCTTCATCAAGTACAGGAACATCAATAAGAGAATTAATTAAATCAGTTGCCAGAGTTTCAGCCGTTTCAACATCGTCGGCAATTACCGCTTCGGCAATTTGAGCTAATTTTACTTTGATTGCTTCTGGAAGTTTGTTAATAAGTTGGTCGTCTAGTAATGTTAATAATTGACGAAACACAAGCCCATCAACGAGCTCCATTACGCCTTTAAGTTTAATCGCATCATCTAATAGACCTGCTAACTTTTTTTCTTGTTCTAACGTGAAAATTCCTTTTTCTGCCATGATTTTAATATTTTTAAATTAATTATTATAGTTCATATTATAAATACTTTAATTATTGAAATAATTTCTTTATCTTTCTCTGAATGAATATAATTAAAATACATAATGTAACTGGAGTCAACGCCACAACACATGGCCTTGAAGTTAACACGGGAAAACAATATCTACCTCCACATGATAAAATGACAACAATGGTTATTATGAATGAAGATGAAATTAATAATCGTAATTCCATTGTTAAGGTAAAAGGGTATATGATTTCTGTGCTTTTTATTCCATTAAAATTCAGATTTACATTTATGGAAACAGAAATGGGACAATTAATTCAAGTGTATCTTACCAAAAATCATAAGATTACGTATTATTAAGGAGACATATCGGTATTGGTATAAATAATACAACTATTTCCTTCTAATGTCGCCACTGCCGCATCGCTTGCTCCTGTCCGCCAACTACTTGATCCTAGTAATGATATTGCCACATCATTCATTCCGGAATTTGCCATATCAATCAACATATTATCTATTTCTGTTGAAGAATAACCATAACCTGCGGATGGATTTATTGTCACATTCATATTTGCCCATGTCGCCCCACTAGTGTAGGTTGTCATTGCGCAAGAATTTAGAAAAATCACTTCGGTAAATCCACTACATATTACTGAAAAATCGCCTGAAATTGTGTTATTACCAGTAGCGGCCAAAACTTTTAAGCTTGAAAGTCCTTCTATACTGCCTGTAAGAGTGTTATTACCAGTAACAAGCAAAGTTACTAAGTTCGTAAGCCCCTCTATATTACCTGAAATCGTGTTGTTATTATCGGGACCCGATGAAAGAATAGCCCAAATATTATAAACCCCTAAAAATGTTAATGATGTGAGTCCTGCTACGCTACCAGAAAGTGTGGTAAATTCTCCTTCAACATCTAGATACGTTAAATTTGTTAATCCCGCTATGCTGCCTGAAAGCGAGTTATTACCACCAACTTCCAAAACTATTAAGTTTGTAAGTCCTGCTACGCTACCTGTTAACGTATTATCCCCAGCGACCTCCAAATATGCTAACCCTGTAAGTCTTGATATGTTTCCTGAAAGAGTATTATAATTATCAGCAACCAAATCTGTTAAATTTGTAAATCCTCCTATATCTCCACCAATATTTGGAGAATTATTACCCCCCCCATTCCATAAAGTTAAATCTACCCATTTTGTTATTGTATTTGTTTGAACTTCAAATGTGGCAGTTCCACCAGTACATTTTACATACATTGTTCTTTCTGCGCCAGATAAAACATTCCAAGTTCGGCTTGCCCCTAATGTGCCTCCAGCATTGGTGTAAAATCTTGCATTTGGCCCTAAAGTAATCAATGTATTTTCACTTGTCTCCAATGTAAGCGTTGATGTACCAGTACCATCTTCTTGTGAAGTAAGTAATAATACGCCATTAGTAAAAACAGTGCAACCGCTGCTGACTAATGTTGCTACAGCAACATCACTATCTGTTGTGCGCCAGGCATTTGAGCCTTGTAATGTTATTGTCACACCATTCACTCCACTATTAGCCATATCAATCAACATATTGTCTATTTCTGTTGAAGAATATCCATATCCAACTGATGGATTTATTGTTACGTTATTATTTGACCACACCTCTCCTTCGGTATAAGTTACCATTGCACAAGGATTAAGATAAAGGTCACCATCCTTTGTATCCAACATAGATGAAACATCACCAGAAATCGTATTATTGCCACCAACGGCCAAAACTTTTAAGCTTGTAAGTCCATTTATGCTGCCAGTGAGCGTATTATTACCTCCGACCCAAAGCTGTTCTAAACTTGTAAGCCCTGTTATACTACCTGAAATTGTATTATTAAACATAATTCCAAATACATATAAGTTTGTAAGCCCTGCTATACTACCTGTAAATGAGGAACTCTCACTCATAACGCCAAACAAGCCCAAGTTTGTAAGTTCAGTAATATCACCTGTAATTGTGCAGCCGGAAGCGGGGTCAACAACGGAGAAAAATACTAAATTTGTAAGTTCTGATATACTACCTGAAATCTCAGCCTCACCTGAAATATTAAAAAATTCTAAATTTGTGAGTAATGATATATCACCATAAAGTGAATTATTACCATTTTCAACATTCAAAACTTCTAAGTTTGTAAGTCCTTCTATATTTCCACCAATGCTTGGACCACTGCTATCCGAATTCCATTCTATCCACTCCGTTATTGTGTTTTTTTCAACTATAAAGTAAGCGGTTCCACTAGTACATTTTACATATATTGTTCTTTCTGCCCCAGATATAATGGCCCAAGTTGAACTTTCATCTAATGTGCCCTCAGAATCACTGTAAAATTTAGCGGCTCCGACTAAAGTATAAATTTCTATGGTTGTGTTTTCACTTGCTACCATTGTCAGTGTTGCCACGCTATCCCCATCTCCTTGTGCAGTAAGAGTTAATACACCTTGAACAAAAGGAAGACAGCCATTACCCACTAATGTTGCTCCAGCAGCATCACTTGCTGGCGTGCGCCAGGCATTTGAGCCTTGTAATGTTATTGTCACACCACTCACTCCGCTAGCTGCCATATCAATCAACATATTATCTATTTCTGTTGAAGAATAGCCATAGCCTGCAGATGGATTTATTGTTACATTTTGATTTGGCCATGTTGATCCGCTAGTATAGGCCGTCATTGCACAAGGATCAAGGAATATCTCACTATCCATCGTATCCAACACATTCGAAATATCACCTGAAATCGTATTATTGCCAGTGGCGGTCAAATATTGTAAGCCTGTGATCCCTGCCACGCTACCTGAAAGAGTGTTATTACCAGTAATTTCCAAATCTGTTAAGTTTGTAAGCCCTGCTATACTACCCGAAAGCGTGTTATTACTAGGAATCGCCAACTGATATAAAAATGGAAACATTTCTATATTTCCACTAAAACTATGCGTATTTCCTTCAGCCTCTCCAGTTACGACTATAAATATAAACACCTTATCTGGCTTACTGGCAATAAATGTTGCGGTTCCTAGCGCACATTTTAAATATCTTTGATCTGGGGTCTCACCAATTGGAAGCGTCCAAGTTCGGCTTGCATCTCTTGTACAAGCCTCATCTGTATAAAATGCAGCATTGGGGCCTAAAGTTATTACATTATCAGCTTCTGACGATGACATATTAATTCCAGTTGGTCTATCATTTACCCCTAATGAAGTGATCAAAAGTCCTTGCACAGGTTCAGGCCCTATACCTATTCTCATTCTAGCCCTTATTCTTATTCCAGGCATATTGTTAATAATTTTATTTTATGATATTAATATTAATTGTATTAGTCCCATTACTTGCTTCTTATAAATAGATGAACAAAAAATATTTTAAAAATAATTGTTAAAATATTTGTTTATTAAAAATACTTTATTTATCTTTGTAATATATTTATTAAAAAACGTAAGAACGCAACAAATGAAAAGGCAAATAGCATCAATCTCCAACTTACCCGTGATATCGAATGTCATCGGAGGCACCGTATGTACGTCAGATTTTACAGGAAGAAATAGTATCGCAGATACGGGTTCTGGTTTTAAGGACATCATAGATTGATGAAAACCATAAAAACTTAAAAAAGGAAACCCGATATCAACAGATGATCGGGTTTTTTGTTCTTTGACATATTGGTATCAAAAATAACGGGGCAATCTAGGCCATAAAATTGCCCCGTAAATGACGGAGTGCCCGAGCGGTCGAAGGGAACGGTCTGCAAAACCGTATGTGAAAACTCATCGTGGGTCCAAATCCCACCTCTGTCTCAATGAAGATTACTATAAGTTACCCTAAGTACATGGGAGAGTGAAAACTCGTCTTCATTAACAATGTTTGGTTAGTCAAGTGGCCCAAGACATCGCACTGTTAATGCGACACGGAGAAATCCTGATCGATTGTTCGAATCAATCACCAAACGCAAAAAATATTTAGAAGAGTGTTTAAATAACAGGGATGTATTCCCTCTGCCTGATAAGCAGTAGAAAGGATAGTTGGTCGCACGTGGGTTCAACTCCCACCTTCCCTACAAACCGCCCCCGAACGGTATATAAAACTGAAAAGATTTGGGGAACATGGAGAGGTGGTAGAGTCTGGCTTATTACATCTGCCCTGAAAGCAGAAGGCCGCGAGGTCCAGGGGTTCGAATCCCTTCCTCTCTTCCATAATGGATGGGTACTCAAGTGATTATAAGAGGATGGTCCCGAAAACCATTAGGTCGGTAATACCGATGCGTGGGTTTGACCCCCACCTCATCCGCCATGAAATGGTGGTGTTTTCAATGTTTTAAACTGATCCTGAAAGTACAGGTAAAAAACATAAGGTTAGTAATCTTCAGCAACCAATTGAAGGTGAAGTTTCCTTGGGGAAATTGCGGGGCAGACGCTCCTGGACACTAAGCTGGTAACTTAGAAGGTCAGGAGTAGTCACCACAATAAAGTATCTGAAAACTCAAATGCGATAGTAGCTCAGCTGGAAGAGCGCGATTCTGCCAAGATCGAGGCCGTGGGATCATGCCCCATCTATCGCTCCAAAAGTGTGACAACACATGGCCAGATCTACCCCGTCACATCTGGACATCAGCTTGGACATAATGTCCAAGTAAGTGTCCAAGTAGAGATAATAACTCAGAGGATTCATCGCGGATTTGGACATCACATTTTGTGATATCAAGATCTGAGGAACTTCAACACACCATTGCAGAATGAGGGAGAATACCTATCGAGGACAAAATGTCCTTGAGAATGTCTTCGATACTACCGCAAAGGGTGCAAGCCGTATAGACTTAGAGGGAATGCAACTCAATGATAGTCGGGTTGGCGCTTAGATAAATGATGGATTAAAACAAAAAGTTGGGTACGCTCAAGTTATTAAATGGCGAGTTGGGTGAGATGGCTTAAACCACCGATTTGCTAAATCGGCACTCGGCAAAACTGGGTCGTAGATTCGAATTCTACACTCGCCGCTCATTAAAAATAATCAAATATAGGTACTCACACTACCAATATTATCACATTTTTAAAGTAAAAGTTCTGGGTGCATAATAGGCTGCCCTAATGTTCAGTTGGATTATATGGTGCGTGTGAAAGGCATCACGCCAAGTACTATAATAGATTCCAGAGACATTGCAGATACTCGCAATAGCATCGGGGGTCGTAAGTAGAAGGCTTACACCAGAACTTATCTTGGAATGGTAACTCAGTTGGTAGAGTGCTTCCCCGAAGAGGAAGAAGTCGTTGAATCGTTCTCAACCCATTCCGCATAAATGACTAATACTTAATATATTAGTTAAAATAATGAAATTAATTTCATCATTTCTATAATTTTCTGAAAAATTACTATATTTATATAAGAGAATAAATTAATACTCAAATAATTTATATGAATTTAGTTGAATCGCATATTGTAAATAAAACAAGAGAATTAGACGAATTAACATTTAAAACTAAAAATCTTTATAATAAAGTTAATTATATGATTCGTCAGGAATTTATTAAAAATGGCAATTGGCTAAGAAAATTTTATTTATTCAATATTTGTAAGGATTTAGATGAATATAGAGCTTTACCAACAAGAGTAAGTAGATGCGTAATAAGAACATTGGATGCTAATTGGAAAGGGTTTTTTGAAGCAAATAAGGCATATAAATTAAACAAATCCTCCTTCAAAGGAAGACCACATTTACCCAAATATTTAGATAAAAACGGTAAATTTACCGCAATATTTATTGATGGCGGCGTATTAAGAAAAAACAAAAAGGATGGATTTATCGGGCTATCATCACTTAATCAACAAATAAAAGTAAAAAATATAGATAAGAAAATAATTGAAGTACACGTTAAACCATATTATGGTAAATATAAAATAGATATTAGATATGAAGAGCCAAATGTAGTATTAAAAGAAAATAATAATAATTATTGTTCTATTGATTTAGGAGTGAATAATTTAATGACTATAACATCAAATAAAATGGGAATAAATCCCATTATTATTAACGGTAGGCCATTGAAATCCATAAATCAATATTATAATAAAAAATTAATTAAATTAAAATCATTGAATGCTAGAAAACAAATAGAAAGATTATGCCTTAAAAGAAATAATAAGATTAACACTTATTTACATCAAAGTAGTAGATACTTAATAGATTATTGTAGTAAGAATGATATTAATACTATTATTATTGGGCATAATATTAATTGGAAACAAAAAACCAATATGAGTAAAAAAAATAATCAGAATTTTGTTAGCATACCATTTGATAATTTAATTAAAATGATACAATATAAAGGGTTATTAAAAGGAATAACTGTATTGTACCAAGAGGAAAGCTATACATCGAAAGCATCGTTTTTAAATCAAGATTATATGCCTGTTTATGGCGACACATATAAAGGATGTTTTAGTGGATATAGATATAGAAGAGGATTATATAAAATAAGAGGTAAAAAAATATTCATAAATGCCGATGTAAACGGTAGTTATAATATTTTAAGAAAAGCAGTCCCAAATGTTTTTAACAATGGGATAGAGGGTGTTGCTGTTCACCCAAATTTAATGGTGACATTAAATTAAATATAAATTGTAACAATTAGTTACATTTTATATAGCAGTAAAAGGCTCACCCAGAATAATAATTAAAAATTGCGAAATATAGCTTAATTGGCAAAGCACCTGGCCTCCAACCAGGGGAAGCGGATCGTACCCGATATTTCGCTCAAAATAAGGTAGTTGAAGTGCAGTGTAAACATAAATCGGGGATCGTGACTGCACCACCCCTTGAGCCTTATAATAGGTAAGTTCCCTTTAGTGCCTAAAGGACATATATGGCCGAATTCATGGGTTTGTCTACTTACCTATACGCAAGGTTAGCTCAGCCTGGTCAAGAGCACTGCTCCTACAAAGCAGAGGCGAATAGTATAACGGGGGTCCAAATCCCTCACCTTGCACAACGGGAGGTCGCTGGTTCGAGTCCAGCCGTGAAGCACAGTAAGCTGCAGATAAAACTGTGTGAATCGTAGCTCAGTTGGTAGAGTACCCGCCAACCTTGGGAAATACAGGTTCGAATCCTGTCCGATCCTTCGGGGTCGTTAGTTTAATTGGCAAAACGCCCGGCGTATTGTTATCGGAAGGTAACATTAACCTCAGACATAATTACGTAATAAAAGCTGAGGTTCTTCGACGTAGCTCAGTGGTCAGAGCGCCCTCCCTGATACGGGGGAAGTCGGTAGTTCGATTCTACCCGTCGATACAAAATTATACGGCCTCTCTTGCTTAGGTAGGGCGAAGCGGCTACATCATAATATTGGCCATAAAGGGTGTAGAATGGGTGGAAGTCCCAGAGAGGTCAGCCATACGCTGTATGATACTCTGTTTTATCGTAGAGCCAGATTCAATAAACCCTTTACATTTAATATTATCTTCATTATATTTAGGCTCGAAGTGAATCTTCGCTCTATTTATATAAAAATAATATTATGAATAATTGTCTGTATTGTGGAAATCCTGTAAAAAATAAATATTGCAATGTTGGATGTCAAAATAAACATCAGAACCACTTAAAAGCTGATAAGAAATTTGGAAAATATGAAACATTTGTAGTTTCATGCTCAAAATGCCAAAAAGAATTCGAAATTGAGGAAAGGATAAAATTATATCCTCAAAAGGAAAAATATTATTGTTCAAGAAATTGCGCTAATAGTAGATCTTGGTCTGATGATGATAAAAAGAAAATAAGTAATGGATTAAAAAATAGTGACATATTAAAAAATAAATATCATTTACCTATTGAATATATAACCATAAAATGTAAAAATTGTGATAAAGATTTTACTCGCCCCGAAAGAAAAAAATCGATTTTTTGTTCTCGGTCTTGTTGTACAATTTATTATAATAGAACAACAGATAGATGTAATAGAGCGGGTCTAAAATCTTGTTATGTACAACAGGAAACAAGAAGAAGTAAAAACGAAATATATTTTTCAGAATTATGTACAAAAGAATTTAAAAATCTTTTGTTTAATGAACAAATATTCAATGGTTGGGATGCTGATGTCATTATGACTGATTTAAAAATAGCTATCCTTTGGAATGGTAAATGGCATTATGAAAAAATAATGAAAAAACATTCAGTTGAACAAGTTCAAAACAGAGAAAAAATAAAAATTAAAGAAATAATAAATATGGGATATATTCCATATATAATAAAAGATATGGGAAAATATAATAAAGAATTCGTGGAAACAGAATTTGAAAAATTGAAAATATATTGCGCTGTGGAGAAGTTGGTCATCTCACCTGTCTCATAAGCACGGAGTCCTGAATAGGGTTTAACGGCAGTTCGAATCTGCCCAGCGCTAAGTAGTTAATGTTAAATTACCTGCACGTGGTAACTACTGCATGGTTGTAAAACCAACTAAATATTTAACAAGATGAACTAACTCGTTCTACCGCCGCCTCTATTTATATGTATGAAAAAATACATATTAATTTTCTTGTTCTTCTTATTTAATTTATCCATATTCAGTCAGGATATTGTCTATGACTCAATTGCGGGAAATAGATCTAATTGGTTTCATATAAAGGTGGGCCCATTAGAGAAAACCGTCGGAGTTAAATACGAAAATCAAGCTAGTTTAATTAAATCAAAAGTTTTAGCAGCGGCAGGATTACTCGATGGAATGACAAAAGGAGTGGATTATAAGGATTATACTTTTCTGTATGATACGATGACATATGAATTTAGTACTGATGTACCGATAAATATGATTGTTTACAAATATATTTTAGATGATGGGACACCGCTTTTCTTCGTTGGATTAAGAAAAGCATCTCTAGGAGAGAGTATGTTTAATGGGCAATATATGTTCATTTCGCCTCTTGTTGTTCTTGATTCTGAGGTTAAAATATTCCAGGGAGTAGGAACTAATAGAAGTTTGTTTCTTTCATTAAAACCGCCCAATTTGACGGATAATTCAATTACTGATTATCAATTATCAAATAAGGTAACAATTCAAGGAATTAAAGTAAGTAGGGTTCTTAGGGCGTCTAAAACTCGTGATATTCTAACTGGCATTCATGACGAAAACATATATGTTATAAGATCTTGGCCGAATCCCGTTTCATTTGATTTTCATATTGAGATATTTAATAATAGAGGGGTGGTGATTAGAATTTTTAATGACCAACCTAAATTAATATATGAAAATCGTACAAGTAATGATGAAACTACAATTAACGTTTCTTCTTATAGCTCGGGAATTTATTTTATAGTAATAAGTGATGAACCAATAGAAAATATCATAAGTACAATTAAAATGATTAAGAAATAATGAAGATATTAATCACCGAATCTCAACAAAAGGCATTAGACGAACTTCAATGGTTAGAAAAGGTTACTGGTCATATGACTGAGCGTCGGTTTCCGATGACTCCGAAAATATATCAATTAATATCTGGTAAACAGAGGGTAAAAGTATTCCATATTAGTGATGTTCACGGAATAAATGAATTTGCTGCTCTCATTGGAACAAAAAAAACTATTTCATCATTCACATATATGAGTCATAGCACATTAGATGTTTTACATGGAATCCAAACGAAAGGCGGAGTATTATACGAAATTTATGGCGATCTGGTTATACATTCTCCTTCTGACATTATGAGCAGACCCGATGAAAATGGAATCAGATGGATAGATAGTTATGAATTACTATCAGCAAATGGAAATAAGGAATGGAATGGAATTGTTAAAGAGTTTTATGAAAATAATAATATTAATAATTTTGAACTGGATTTCCCGCCAAAAGGTAAAGAAAGAACAGATATTATCAAAAAATATTTTATTGCGGCCGAAAAATTCATTTCTGAACATGTTGATGAAATTAAAAAATATATGGTAGATAGATCACATTATATATCAAGTTGGAACGAAGTTTTAGTGAACAATATAGAAATTCATGATGTATTTTGGTCTACTCGTTATACTGATAGTTTATATAAAAACTTACTGAATAGGGGATTAGTAATTTCACGAGCATCTCACCTAGTCACTAGAAAATTGAGTCCAAGAGAAGAAAAAATAGTAAATGATTATCCGGGCTGGATAGATCGAATTCAAAAGAAATTAGAATCAATTTCCAATGGAACGGTAATTAAATCTACAGGGACGGAAATGACATCCATAAATTTTGTTCTTGAGAGAGGTGGATATATTAATCCTGATCAATATAAAAATCAAAATTTCGTTAATCAAAATCCATAATATTTTCAATATTCCAATAAATTATTTTAAATTCTGGCATGGCTCAGTGGCGACAGCAACGGTCCTGTAAACCGAAGGGGAAACCCCACGCAGGTTCGAGTCCTGCTGCTAGATCGAGATCAGACTGTTAGCATTTTTCATAGACTCCAGTAGCGCGCGTAGAAAAATGACAACTGAGATGTATCCCCAGTGTCTTATACACACTCGTTAACAAGGTAATTGGTGTATGTGGGTTCGAGTCCCACCATCTCAACTCTCTGCCCCCGTAATTCAATGGATAGAATAACATCCTTCTAAGATGAAAATATGGTTTCGATTACCGTCGGAGGTACAAAAATGTCCCCATCGTTCAATGGATAGGATGGGATTTTCCTAAAATTCAGATGCGGATTCAATTTCTGCTGGGGATACTACAATGATACCAATATGCAAAAAGATCCCCCTCGTGGAGGGGGATTAAGTAAGTAACGTCTACCAGTCGGCTATTAGTAACATTTTAAATGTGATACCGTTTATATTGGGTTTATCAGAATAGCCATTTCCGCAATAAATATAAACACAACGATAAAAAGTTATACTGCTCCGTATTTTTTTGCAATAATTGAAATGATTTCTTCGTCGGAATGGGATAATTTAGAAAAACTACGGCTTAAAATACGTAAATTATTTTGAAAAGATCCATCTATATCTATATGGTTATCATATTTACCAATCATAGATGAATTTACAACATCATCTGCAATTTCTTCCTCGAAGATATCATTATGATGATCTCTTATTTCGTCAATTAATTCACGAATTTCACTATCCCTACAAGCGTACACATATTCTTGAGGGTCAATATCTAAATCATCTACATTAAATGTTGCCATAATTTCTATTTTTAAATGGTTAATAAAATTTTCTTAATATTTGAATAACATCCCAGGCATCCTCAAGGGCATTATGGGTGACTAGCCCTTTAACGTCCAAACGCTCTTTACATTGCTTTAAAGATGGCAATGCATCATCATTATTCCAATCACAACATAATATCGAAGGATCGATAATTCTTTGTTTAACTGTTATCAATTTCTTCCACCATGGGAGTTTCTCCAAAAAGAGCTTATCAAATGTCCCGAAGTTCTTGCCAGCAACATTAATGAGAATAGGTTTGGTATTGCTACTAAAAACCG
>Ga0315278_10002889_pt1 | contig 15343 bp, 10 predicted proteins | sample YL17G06_0_MG_FD_203880 | JGI IMG/M metagenome (GOLD analysis project Ga0315278, IMG submission 203880) | Sediment microbial communities from Yellowstone Lake, YNP, Wyoming, USA - YL17G06_0 | ecosystem: Environmental > Aquatic > Freshwater > Lake > Sediment | place: USA: Wyoming | collected... | reverse complement strand
TGTACAACAGCCGGTAGCGAAGGCCGGGCGCGCTGGCCCAGTTGAGCTGGAGCTGGCCGGCCGGCAGCCATTGGGCGCCCGCGACCCGCACCTCCGGCCACCAGACGTTCGCGGTGCGCGGCGTCGGCCGCGTCAAGGACTGGAAGGGCGCCGATGCGCCGTCCGGCCAGCGACCTTCCGATGCGTCCGTCGGTGCGTTGACGAAGCTGATGGCATCCAGGCGCCGGCCGTCGGGCGCACTCAGCACGATCACGTCCGCCTCGGCGTCGAGTTTGAAGTTCAGATGCAGCTCGCGGTCGGGTCGGTTCTGAGTCGTTTCCTTGTCCGCCCAGACGAGCAGGTAGCCGTGCGCCGGGATGACGGTGCCCGCCGGGATGACGAACTTGTCCGGGGTGGCGATCGAATCGCTCAGCAGATATCCGCCGAGGTCCACGGCGGAGGCACCGCGGTTGTACAGCTCGAGCCAGTCGCGTGATGCCGCAGTCAGCTCTTACGCCGGAGCCATCGCGTGGGAGTATCCGGACACGGCGGCGCGCTGGGCCTCGACGCTGCCGGAAGAGTGCAAGAAGATATTGCTGGACACCGTCCGATGAACACCTGCCTCCTGGAGGTTCAGCCGGAACGGGCGACCTCCAAGGGCACCCGGACCGAGACTTCCTGTTGCGTCGGCGTGCTGGAGCCCGCCTCCATGCCGCCACCGTGGTTGCGGATGATTTCAAAGGCCGCGAGCAGACCCGGGTTGTCGTAGGTCTCGCGGGCATCCTTGATCGAGAATCGCCGGGTGGATTCGACGGCCAGCCTCAGGACCAGGCAGGGCCGCACGCCAGCCGTTCCCAGGAGTTCGCCGCGGCTGATTTGGATCGCGCCCCGTTCGGCGCGGAGCTCGGCGATGATCCGTTCGATCGACAGCGCCACCCACTTGGCTTCCACCGCCATCGTGCCGGCCAGCCCGGCCGCAATGTCCAGGCGCCAGTTGGGGTTGTGGCCGTACCGACGGCCCAGCACGTCCACCGCTTCGGCCACGTCACACGGCGTGACGCCCCGGGAAACCAGCTGGCGCATTTCCCCGCACTTGCCCAGAACGTTGCCCGCCAGTTCGCTCGCCTGAACGATCGCGCGGATGGCTGCGGCGACGCGCTCGGGGTCGTGGAGGACCAACTCGGCGTAAGTGGCATTGCCGCTGATGATGCAGAGGTGGTTGGCAAGGTCGTGCACCAGCAACGAGGAGAGCGCGCCCATCTGTTCCAGGGTCGGAACAATCGGCGCGTCAGGTTCGGCGGCGGCGCACATGAAATCGCGTGAAAACTAGTGTTACGCGGTGGGCGGACGGGAAGCAATGTCTTGTTTGATCAGAGCCGGGGCGGTCGGGAGGGCCTCGAAGTCCGCGATCAGCCCCTCCAGGCGGGAGACGTCCCAGTCGGCCCGCTCGACGCAGACGAAGAGGCTCAAGATGGTGCCGTCCTCTCGCCGCACGCAGAAGAGCCGCGCCCTGGCATAGACCCAGCACAGGCGTGAGCCCGGCAGCCGGTGGACTCTCAGGACGCGGAACGTGTCGGCCACGCAACGCCAGGCCTGCTCCAACGCCACCACGGGGAAATCGCGCGAGTAGGAGCGGCAAAGAGCAGTCTGGTCGTTGAACCGGACCCCGCACGCGAGCAGACCCGGCAGCGGCGGCATCCGCATCAGCCATTCTTTGATCGCTTCCTTCACGACCTTGAACTCAGGGGGCGGCTTCCGAGGTGGGATGCATCGCTTCCAGCCGCGAGCGGACCAGCACGCCCCGTTGTGGCGAGACGAGCGCCACGAGGCGCGTCTCCAGACCCGCGACCTCGAGCCGGTCGAACTCACCCAGCACCAGGCCTTGAGCCAGGCGACGCGACTTCTGGGAGAGGAATTCAAAGAAATTGACCCAGAGATCGCTGTTCCGACATTGCCACTCGCAGAGCACCTCGCCCTGCGCGGAACAAACCAGCACTTCCTCGATCACCCGCCGGCGGGAGGGGACTTCCGGGGGGGGCATCGACACCTCAGCCGGGGGCGGCGCCTCGACCTCGCCAACTGCATACGGGGGAACCACGTCGGCCGGCTCTGCCCCAGCCAAGCTGACCTTCCCCGGAGGCTGCACGGCCAATAGTGCTTCCTCGGGGCCCGACAACGTGCGCGGTCCGTCCGGCGAGTCACGCCTGACCCAATCCGACGCGGCGGTCTCGCCGGTAGGCTGCCCATCCTCCTGGCCCGTCGCCTCGGGAATCTCCTCGAGGGCCTCGCCCATCTCGTCACGCATCCGGGCGGCTTCCATGAGCAGGAACTCCCACGAGCCCTCGAGGGTGTGTTCCGTCGGCTCCGTGAAAGGCCTGAGCACGAACTCGCCGCCCCGTAGCGCGAGCATCTGGTTGAAGGCCGCCTCGCCCTTCCGATCACCAAGGAGGGCGTGGACAATCTGACCTTCCCGCATGAAGATCCGCCCCTCTGCCCGACGCGTCTTGACCTCGAGGACCGACGAGTTGCGGCTCAGGCACTCCATCTGAAGCACATCCTGGAGCCCGACCCGGCGGAGGACACCGCGGAATCCTTCCTCCGGCTGCCACTTGATCAGTTCGTTCAGGGTGGCGAAGAGGGTCTCGTGGGTGGCACTCGTCTTCGGTTTCTCCAGAAAGAGTTCGGCGCCGTTGCTGAGGCACGCGGCGCGATAGGCTTCCGTGCCCTCGTAGCCCGTCAGAATCACCTTCTGCAGATTGGGATGCCGGCGATTGAGGAGCGTGAGAAACTGCAGGCCGTCCATGACCGGCATCTGCACGTCGATCACCACCAGATGAACGGGATGCTCGTGCAGGGTCGCGAACGCCTCGGCGGTGGTTTCGGCGGTGACAATCTCCCAACTCCCGTGGCTCAAGGTGTCCATGATCCGCCGCATGGTTTCGAGAAACCCTTTGTCATCATCGACAAACAGGACCTTGCGATGACTCTCGGCGGTGGTCATAACGGGCTCGGTTCTGCTGCAGGAGCATCAACCTGCTCTGGCACCCAGACTGGATTGGGCGCACAAGACGGTCAAGCGCGAAGCCGCGGTCCGGCCCAGCTGCCGCGGCCCCGACGTGCCCGAAACACGGCCAAGAAAGGGCTTGCAAGGCGGGCCGGGCAGCCTATGTTCCCCCTCCGCCTGGACGCCGCATGAGCGGCGCGCCATTAAGGCTGAGAAACGACAGTTAACGCACAACCTAACCTCAGCCCCGAACGGTTTCGGGGTCAACCTCCGTTGCCACCGCAACGCCGGGTTCGTTAGGCAATGGAGTCTTCGCCGGGCGCTCCCGCCCCGACCAAGCCTCCCGCAGTCCGACCGCCGCAAGTCATTATGCTCACCATGGAAGAAGCCCTGAAGCAGAGCTCCAAACGCTTTGCCGTGGGCGAAATCGTCAAAGGCACCCTCATCGAAGTCCGGCCCAAGGAGGTCCTCGTGGACATCGGCTACAAAAGCGAGGGCTCCATCTCTGCCGCGGAGTTCCAGGACATCAACGTCGTCAAGGTCGGCGACGAAATCGACGTCCTCATCGAGAAACTGGAGGACAAGGACGGCATGGTCGTCCTCTCGCACGAGAAGGCGGAGTTCAAGAAGAACTGGGACAAGATCCTCACCATCTGCAACGAGGGCGGCACCATCGAGGGCAAGGTCAAGGCCGTGGTCAAGGGCGGCTTGCTTGTCAACATCGGCGTCGAGGCCTTTCTGCCCGCCTCCCAGATCGATATCATCCCGCCCCGGAACCTCCAGGGCTACGTGGGCAACACCTACGCCTTCAAGGTCGTCAAAATCAACCAGGACCGCCAGAACATCGTGCTGTCCCGCCGCGAACTCATCGAGCAGGAGCGCGCCGAGCGCCGCGCCAAACTCCTCGCCGAAATGACCCCGGGCGACATCCGCAAGGGCACCGTCAAGAACCTGACCGACTTCGGCGCGTTCATCGACCTGAACGGCCTCGACGGCCTCCTGCACATCACCGACATGTCCTGGGGCCGCATCGGGCATCCGTCCGAGATGCTCAAGGTGGGACAGGAACTCGACGTCGTCGTGCTCGACATCAACCGCGAGAAGGAACGCGTCAGCCTCGGGCTCAAGCAGAAGATGGCCAACCCATGGGACAACATCGAAACCAAGTTCCCCGTGGGCAGCAAAGTCAAGGGCCGGGTCGTCAACCTCGTGCCCTACGGCGCGTTCGTCGAGCTCGAACCCGGCGTCGAAGGCCTGGTGCACGTCACCGAGCTCTCCTGGACCAAGCGGGTCGGCAAACCGGCGGACGTCCTCAAGCAGGACCAGGAAGTCGAGGCGGTCGTGCTCGGCATCAACAAGGACGAGCAGAAGATCTCGCTGGGCATCCGCCAACTCGAAGCCAACCCGTGGGACACCGCCGTGGAGAAGTACCCGCCCGGCACCCGCGCCAAGGGCAAGATCCGCAACCTCACCAGCTACGGCGCCTTCATGGAACTCGAGGAAGGCCTCGACGGCATGATTCACGTGTCCGACATCTCCTGGACGCGAAAGATCAACCACCCGTCCGAGGTGCTCAAGAAGGGCGACGAGGTGGAGGCGATCGTGCTCGAGGTGGACAAGGTCAACCAGCGCATTTCGCTGGGGGTCAAACAGCTCGCCGTCGATCCGTGGGAGAACATCGACCACTACTACCGGGTGGGCGACCTCGTCACCGGCAACGTCACCAAGCTCGCCAGCTTCGGCGCGTTCGTCGGTCTGCAACACGACATCGATGGCCTCGTCCATATCTCCCAGATCAGCGAGGAGCGCGTCGAGAAGATCAAGAACGTGCTCAAGGTCGGCCAGGAGGTCACCGCGCGGGTCGTCAAGATCGACAAGAGCGACCGCCGGATCGGCCTCTCGATCAAGGCGGCGAATTACTCGCCCGAACAACTCAAGGCCGAGCAGGCCGTCCTGGACTCGCTCCGACCGGGCGAGGATCTCGTGGCGTTGCAGCATGCCTTCGACGCCGCCGACGAGGAGAAACGGGAAACTCACGACATCGACGGGAAACGCTGATTCCTGCCGCTTTGACGCGACCGGCGGGCTGGCAACGGCCCGCCGGTTTTCTTTACCCCCCAGGCCCTGCCTCCGAGAGGTCCGCAGAGCCCGACCTCCGGCCCGGAGCGCAGACCTCCGAGTGACATTTCAGGTGTCGGATTCGAGTAGATCGCAGTAGCGTGTCGGAGGTCATGCGCTTACGTTCCAGACTCCCTTCGGCCGGGGCTCAGCCGCGAACGGACCCCGGGAAGGCGAGCGGCGGCCGGCGGCGGGGCGCGTGGATCGGTGCGGGTGTGTTCGCCGTCGTGGCGGCCGTGGCGGTCTGGGCCTTCGTCGGAGGTTGGGAACCCAGGCACGCCGGCAAGTCGGTGACCGAATGGGCGCTGGGCTTGAACAGCGGAGACCTCGTTGTGCGCAGCAACGCGGCGGCTGCGCTGCGCGCCATCGGGCCGGACGCCGTTCCGGTGCTGGCCCGGAACCTTCGTGCCCGCGACTCGGTGTTGAAGCAACCATTCGTGGAGAACGCTCCCAGGCTGTCCCTCCGCTTCCGCCACTGGTTCGGGAACACCTTCAACCCGTTCCGGCCGGCGGGCAATCGGCTCGCGGCGGCTCGCGCTCTGGCCCTGTTCGGCACGAACGCCCCGGTGGCGCCGTTGATCCGCGCCCTCCACGACCCGGAGCGACAGGTGGCGGCGGAGGCTGCGACGGCGCTGGGCGGCCTGGGCCCGACGGCGGTTCCGGCACTCATCCAGGCTTCGACGGACACCGATGACTACGTACGGTCGATGGTCTGTTATGCGTTGACGATCATGCGACCGCCTCCGGAAGAAGCCATTCCGGCGCTCATTGCCCGTCTGGGCGATAGCCGGAGGAACATCCGCGAGCAAGCGGCGTCTGCCCTGGTGATGCAGGGGAGACCCGCCGTCACCCATCTGTTCGCTGTTCTCAGGATTCCGCCGCAGACGATCGAGTCGGACGACCCGGCACGACTCGTCAGGTCGAACGCCCTGGCTGTCCTGCAGCAGATCGACCCGGTCGCTGCCCGCGCCGCCAGGCCTTGAACATGAGGCACAGAGCAGCGGCCATCCCCGGATGCGTTACTCCGGCGGCCTCGACCTCCTCAGTCGAAGCGAGCTCAACGCCGCGCGCCGGGATGTCGGGTGCTCGCCGCCCCGGATCACACCCGACTTGACCCTGCTCAGGACACGGGCTTACGGTCCTGACATTCAGGGGTAGGGGCAATGACAGGCTCTCGAATTCAGGTGTCGCGATCCGCCAGGGCAGGTTTCTCCGCGTCCGCCGGCACCGAGAAGGGTAAGCCCAAGCGGTCGGCAAGGAGTCGTCTATGAAACGTTTGGCTGGCATGATCGCGGTGTTGGTTTGGATCACTGGATCCGCCGTCGTGGCAGATTCGCTGCCGGCGTCGTTGGTTCTCGGGCGGCGGTCGGTGACTTGATCGTTCGGCGCAACAATCGCGGAGTAGTCTGGGGCTATAGCCTACTTCCTCGTGAGGAGTTCAACCGGAGGAATCCCAAACGCAGCGGCGATGGTGTCGAGCGTGGCCAGCGTGATGTTCCTCTCCCCGCGCTCCACCGCCCCGATGTAAGTCCGGTGCAGGCCGCACTTTTCAGCGCAGTCTTCTTGGGACCATTCCGCGTTCGGGTACTGGGGGCTCGGTATTCGGGATTCGGTTATCCCCGAAGGCGGCAGCCGTTTTCCCCTCGTTCCCGGATCAGACCGACTGGATCTCCTGGCGCATGAAGCGGACTGCTTGCCGCAGGCAGGGGTCGAGCATGGTCGGAGTAGCTCGGGAGCAGAGCGCGGCGGTCGGCTGCGCGGAAGTCCGGCGGTTGGGCTGCGCGACCGCGCTGCTCGCGATTCACTCCGGGAGGTCGTGCCGAAAGAATCGCGCCCGCTTGACGAAGATCACCGGGCCGGCTTCCAGGCGGGCAGCGTCGGGAGTGAACGCAACCGAGTCGGGTGTTGTTTGCGCCAGTGGAAGAGATCCAGCACACGCTGACGCTGTTCAGGCGAGAGTTCGCCGAAACCCAGATTGTCTCCCCAGCCGTTGGAGATGGCCACCGGCGCCTGATACGCGCGCACGCCGAACTCGATCCAATCCCATTTACTGACCGGCCACCAGCAGCACGACCAGAGCGCATTGCGGTAGTTGGGAAAGATGCCATAGGACCAGGAGCCAGGGTTGCAGTGACTGTTCTGGTAGGTCATTGCCAGATCGAGCCTCGGTTCGGTCGCAGCGATGAAGCGGCAGCGGATTCCGCCGCGGACTCCTTCGACCGGCCCGGTGCGGTCGGGCCGAAGCTCACGGTTCCCGAGGACCAGCGACACCGCGGGACGATTGGCCATCGAGACCGCCGGCTGGCCGCGATAGCGGAAACTCTGGACTGAGCCATCCGCCCGGAACTCGACCGCCCAGGCACCGGCCTTCAGTCGGACCATCTCGGCGCCAGCCCCGGCGGCCCCGCCAGCGAGGAGGAGGGTTGCGAGCAGAGCAGCGCCACGCACGACCCAGGCTTTGGGTGAAGGAGTCAGCCGTCTCGCGCTCCGAGTCCCTTTGGCCCGCTCATCCGGCAGGACCGGCGGTTGAGGAGAGGGGTTCATGTGTTTGCTCTGAGCTTGCCCCGATTTGATGGAGACCCGGGGCGATGCGCGGGTTGAGGTGTAGATCATCCGACGCTCAAAGTCCACCGGGGTTTGGTGACTCAGCAGGCAGAAGTTCAGGAAGCGTTCAAGCGGCAACCGCTCCATCGGACCCGTCAACGCCGGATTGCTGCGAGTGCGCCGAAGGGCCTGTCGAGCCCGCGACGGCTGGCGCAGGCGGCGATCGAGAATCGTCGAGCTCGTCTGAGAGTGGAGCGCGGCGGGCGAGGCCAAGCTGGCGCCGTCAGCAGAGTGCCGGTAGACCACGATCGCCTCCGGGGCGCGCGGACTCTCCACCGACGCCAGCGCATCGGCCACTGGGTCCTAGGCAAACGCGATCACCAATCCTCAATCCCAATTCCACCACGGAGCAAGCTTCGGGGTCTTCAGCTTGTCGAGTTGTTCACCGCGGCAGAACTCGTCGAGTTTGCGGCCGATTACCTCGACGTGGCTCTTGCGTGTGGATTCCCAGTGATGCCAGAACGACTCCAAGACCGCAGCGGTTTTGGGGGCAAGCACGAGACCGGCACGTTTCTCCTCACGCATGATGTCATTGTGCCACCATCGCACAAGAGGCGTGAGGGCCGGTTTGAGAACCTGAAGCCCTGCAGAAACCCTGTACGGATCGGCTTCGTGCAAGAGCCGGCGAAAGAAATGCCGTGAGCTCTTCTCCTGCAAGGCGACTTCCGTGGCCCATTCCGTGTGCGTTCGCACCCAGCGGCTAGGATCTGTAGTGGCGATTTGAGCCAGCCGAGCAGCGGATTCCTCGGTCCCGATCCAGGCAAGAATCGAGACCCCAAGGGCTCGCTCACGAGCCAGTTCGTGCCCAAGGAATTCATTGCCGAATTGCGTCAAGCAACGCTCGGCGTGGTTGGCGAGGCCGGCGACACTGAGAACGAGGACCTCGAATTCATCTCGGCTACGCGCGAAAAGGTGGCGGCGCAGACTGTCATGGGCTGGTGAGCTGCATCGGTTCAAGTCCCACAGGACGGCGTAGAACTCAGGAACGTCGTAGGCACTTTTCACACTCAGCCGAACCTGCCCTTCGTTCAGTGCGACGAAGTGTCGCCATGCTTCCTCCGGGTCGGTCGGCAGCAGGCAGCAGATGACAGCATGCAGGAATCCGCCGAGGTGCCAATGGGCCGCCGGGCTTTCTCTTGCAGCGGTCAGCACAGTTTGCGCTCTCGGAAGAAATTCCTCCGCGTGTGACTTGCTCCATGTTTCGAGTACCGACAATGCGCCAAACGTATGGAGCTCATAGCCCTCCCAGTTCTGGAGCTGGTCTTCATCCAGCCGCCAGTGTTCGAGTTCATCGTCGAGACGTTTCTGCAGGGACTGATGCCCCACGAGGTTCGCGCCCGAACTTTCACAGTCAATTCCCCAGTAGTTCGCGTTGCTTGTCCACTGGTAGGAACCTCGAACGTCGTGCTCGAAACTCACCCCGCGAATCATGCGGTCTCTGCCGAGACAGATACGCGTCTGGGCAGGAGACCTGCGCACGAATGGCGGTTTGCCAAGGTGCTTCACTGCAACCGCGAAAAGCTCCTGGCCCCATCGGTTCAGGTCGGCATCACGACCGCTGAGGGCCAGAACTCCTCCGACAAACCCTTGGGGAAGCTCTCGCATGAGTTCGTCGTAGGTTCCACGAAGCAGTTTTGGGTCGAAAGCCACCTCGCTGCTCAGTGCCCATGCCCGAAGGGCGCGTCTGTCAAACAATCTCCCCGCGTCTGGGCTATCAAGGTCAGCTTCAAGTCTTCCGGCCCGAGCGCTGTGCAGCCAAAGGCGAAGAAGCGAGAAGTTCCGTTCTTCGCCTTCCGGAGTTTGCAGAAGCCGTTTTCTGGCCCAAGCGTAGAGCATTTCGTCCGGGCCGGTCGTCAGCCCGGCGATACAGCACCAATACTCCAATTCCGTGGGCGGACCCTCCGCCGAGCCGAGTGGACCACCGCCGAGTTCGATGCATTTGTCGGCGCTCAGGCGTCGTGTCGGGGTGCTTCAAAATCAGGTCTTCGATGACTTTCTGCGCCGCAGGGAGAGCATTGCGCTCGTTGACGCCATCGAGAACGATGAGGGTGCGTCCCGACCAGCGCTCCCTGAGTTTGCGCACCAGACGGTCGACTTTCTGCGCGTCACCAATGCGCAAACAGGAGACCGCTTCGGTGAGCACGGCATCGACGGAGACGCAATCTCTCCATTGGATGCTGTCGAGCCACAGAACAATGCCGTCCTGTAGGTCGGTGATTGCCCAAGCGCATTGGGCAGCAACCCAGGTCTTTCCGTAGCCCATGGGCGCGGCTAGAACCACTGCACGCGATTTGGCGGAGCGCCACCACTCGACTGCCTGCGCGCGGTAACTTGGCCTGTCCACAGCGGTGCCCAGGCCAATGGAATGAAGCGGCAGAGGGTCTCTTCCCTGCGCGAGTTGAAATCGGCGACACAAATAGGACCGCGCAGCTTCCCGGATGCCCGCCAGCGTTTGGGTGCAGTCACGCAGTTCCAACCGCAGGTGAGCTAGCCGTTCTTGGTGCCGAGCGCTGGAGCGGGTCGCGTGAATCCACTGGCTCAGTGCGGCATCAAGAGCGTTCAGCGCGGGGAAGTCCTGAAGCTGCGCCCAATGCTCGACGCACAACACCGGCAAGGCGGAGTCGTCAGCCGCAAAATCCCAGACAACCACATCGACGGCGCTCTTCTCGCGCATGGCGTTCAGCGTGTCGTCCAGTTGCGCAGTGTTCCGCGTCACGGCAGCGACATAGACGTCTGTGGTCGGGAGTGCGCGAAGGCTGTCGTCAAAGTCACCTTCGATGTTCTTCGCGTTGGGTGAAGCATCGCTGTAGCGCTTTGCCTGAAGGCAAACAGCACGGCGCAAGTTGTGAGCGTCACCGCTGGGCTGGTCGCCAGACCGTGCCAGGACAAATGCCTCGTCCAGTACTGATTCGAGAAGCCGCTTCGCGAGTCCCTCGAATCCAGACGCGCCCATCTCGGGCATCGCTTGGAGAGCTTGCTTTAGCTTTTCGGCGCTCATAGGCGTTGGACGCGCCGACGCTATCGAATCAATCGGGAATAGGAAAGCGTAGGATGGCTTTCGAAACGGCTGAAGATGGGAACGCCGGTCTATCCACCTGCGCTACCTACGTAGGTAATCCCGCGAGGAGTGTCCGCTACCAAGAACGAACCCTAGGCTGACTCGGGCGCCCGGTTGTTTCGGTACTCGGCATTCGGTTTGTTCACTGGCGCCAGGGCATGGGCCCCCGGGTCGGAGGCGAACCCGATGAAGAAGGAGGTGAAGGTCCGGAGCACCGCCGCCTGGGTTCCTCACTGACCGATTCGTTTTTCTGGAACCAGGTTTGGCTCAGCGTGGAACCAGCCAGGTGCCGGCGAGGCGGTCCGGCAAGCTGCGCTGCCGAAGCGCGAGGGACCAAACGGCCAGGCCGATCATCAGCAGCCCGATCCATAGCACGGCCCAGAGCGCACCGACCAGTTCCGTCAGCATCCCCGCGAGCACAGGTGCCAGCACGATGGGCGACCACGCCACCAGGCTCCGCCAGAAAACCCGCAGGCGCGAGGCCCGCACACCGTCCGTTCGCACGATGGCCACGCCCAGCGCCCATAACACCAGTCCGCCGCGAAACAGGAGCGCACAAACCAGCGCAGGGAAGCCCACATAGAGCAGCAAGGCCACGCCAGCCGCCACCAGCGGAAACCATCTCTCTTGCAGGAAGCCCAGGGGTTTGGTGGCTTTCACATACGGTTTCAGCGCGGTTTCCGCTTCCTGGATTTCCTGCTCCGTCGGGTTGGAATGCTCGACGACGCTTTGTTCGGCGAACCGGCGGCTTTCCCGGCTGATCAGGGAGAGGACAAACGCGTTGGACCAGGTGTTGGCGTTGGTGATCGTCGGGCGAAAATGATTCGCGAGGTAGATGGCCACCAGGCGATCGTCGGGGCAGGGCTGACTTCTCAGCCACGATGACCGCATGGCCGCCCGTTGTCCCAGGAGCGAGCTCAACTGGAGAACGTCCGGTTGGCTGCGCTGCAACCGGTCAAACATTTGCACGCCGAAAATCATGCCTATCCCGCCCAACACCGGGAACGCGGCGCAGGCGGCAACCACCCCCAAGCGCCGCCAGCGCGACACGACGGTCGCCCGCTGCAGCAGCGGCGTGAGCGAAGTGACGATGGCCTCAGCGTTGGCCAATGTGGATAACAGGTCCAGGAACTTGCGGGCGTGCAGGGGCATGGGCACGGCCACGGGCGATCGGGTTGGCTCGGCTGCTTTCGGGCGGCGACCTTCGAGTGCAGCACTGGCAACTCGACTCAGAAAATCCCGCGCTTCGGCCGATCGATTCCCCGGCGGCTGCGAGCCGGGCAACGCTGCCGCTTCGCATCCTCCCGCCTCACGCGTCACACCCGGCGCGGGAAAGTCGAGCAACTTGGCGCGGCCATCGCCGGTGATCCACACCCGGTCCAGCGCCAGCGCGGCGGGCAGTGTGCCGTCTTTTTCCGCGGCGCTGATTTCGCTGGCCAGATCGTGAACCCAGAATCTTACCCGGTCCCAAGGTTGCCGATCCTCGAGCAAGCGGACCAGGGGTCCGCCGGCGGCGGCCTCGAACGCATCCCAGTTCTCCTCCGGCGAACGTCGCCCCGCGAGCCAGCGCAGCCGGCCCACACGGCCGAGATTCCGCAGGTGCGGCGCCAGCGGCGGAGTGCCGGGCAGCGCCGTACGCACCCACACCTTGCGGAGCAGCCGCAGATCATAGGCGAGGAGCCACTTCGTATCGGCTGATTCTTCAAGCGTTTCCAGCACGTGATATGGACCCACGGCGGGTCGGGTATCCGCGGCCGGTGGTGGCATCTCTGCGGCCACCAGCGTGGGCCGCGAGTGCAGCGCCAGCCGGGAAACCACCCGGGTTCTGGTGAGCAGATCCTGCACGGCAGCGAAGCCATTCCTTCGGCGCACTGTGCAGAACAACAGCGCCAGCACGAAGTAAAACGAAAACCCCATCAACTGTTGAGCTATGGTCGAGTCGCTCAGGTAAGCCTTTGGATCTCCCCCGTAAACGATCCAGAAGGGCAAGGCCGGCAACAGGACGTAAACCACGGCCCGAAACAGCGCGCGCAGAAAGCCCGGCGTGCTCCGGTCCGGCCCCACCACGCGCAGGCGGCAGATGGCTTTGCCGACGCTGGCGCCCCGGAGGCCATCGAACAGCGCGTAGTAGAGAACCGACAGGGCCGCAATCGCGAGCACGCATGCCAACGCCTGTGGCGAACGCTGGTAGGCCAGATTCAGCAAATCCATCGGGCTGCCAAAGGCCGGGAGCAGGATGGCCAAGCTCACCATGTTGAGCAGGAGAAGGTCCAGCGCGCCGGCCAGGAACCGGAGTCCCAACGTGGCCGGCGTGGGGGCAGCGGCGCCGTAAGGAGCAAGCGCTTGGCGCAGTTCGTCGTAGGTTCTGAACCGGTCGCCGGGCAGCTTTTCGAGACAGCGCAAGACCAGGTTGGCCAGACCCGGCGGAAGGTTCGCGCGGAATTTCCTGGGCGACGGCGCACGTTGTTCGAGCACGGTCGCCAAGAGCTGCACGGAGTTCTTCCCCTCGAACGGCGTGCGGCCGGTCAGCAGGTAGAAGAGGGTGGCGCCGACGGAGTACATATCGGAGCGCGCGTTGAGCTCGTCGCCGCGCAATTGCTCCGGGGAGGAGAAGGCCGGCGTGCCGAGGAACGCGCCGGTCGCGGTCAGCGCCGGCTCCGTGCGGATGGCCGTGGAGATCGAGAGGCCGAAATCGCCGATCTTGACGGTGCCGTCGGCATCCACGAAGCAGTTTGACGGCTTGACGTCGCGGTGCAGGACGCCGATGCGCTGGGCCGCCTCCAGACCCGCGATGATTTGCAGAACGGAATCCACCGCCTCGCCGACCGGTAAAGGGCCGGTGTCCCGAACCCGGTCTTGCAGCGTGCCGCCCGCCACCAACTCCATCGCGATGACCGGGGTGCCGCCGATCTCCTCGGTGCCGAAGACATAGACGCTGTTCGGATGGTTGATCGCGGCGGCCAGCCGGCCTTCGCGGAAGAATCGCTCGCGCGCCTCGGGCGAATCGAGCCTGTGGCTCAAGACCTTGAGCGCGACGCGGCGACCGCTCTCCAGGTCCTCGGTGTCAAACACCGCGCCCATCCCGCCTTCGCCCAGCAGGCGGACGATTTGGTAATGCCCAAGTTGCTCGCCGGGCTGGGGCAGCCCGCGTGACCTCGCCTCCAGCTTGGGGGCCGCGACGGTTCCGTTCGGGCCGGTGGCCGGCCGGGTCTCCAAGGCAGCCTGGAGGAGGCATTTCGGGCAACGGTCCGCGGGCACGTTGCCGGGAAGCTCCGCGCCACACTGGGCGCATCGGCGCCGGGAGGAAGACGTTTGGAGCTCAGTCATAGATTCTCTTTCCACCGTCTTCTTAAGCAGAATCGACGAAAGGTAACGCCGCCGCCGGCGGCCTTTCAGGGACCGAAGGTCGAAAACAGATGCCGGAGTTCCTCCTCGATTTCGCCCGGAGAAGAAACGGTTTCGGCGATTTCCCCCCGCAGGATTTCGCGGTAGCGGACGCGCAGGCGGTGAACCGCCATCTTGACGGCGGCCTCCGTGAGGTTGAGCCGGTCAGCGATCTCCGCATAGGGCAAGCTCGACTCCTCCTTGGCCAGGCAGCTTTGAAGGTACTCGAACAGGGTCGTCCGACCCGTGGCGACATACTCCTCAAGGAGTTGGGCCATCGTTCGCTCGAGCAACGTCATGGCCCACTGCCGGTCAAAGAGCACGTCGGGCTGAAGGGTGTGGGAAGGCTCGGCAGCGAAACGGGATTCCGCCAACACTTGATCGATGGCCACCCTCGGCGCAAACCCGCCCCGCTTCTGGGCGTGTTGACGGTCCCATTCATTGGCCAGAAACCGCTTCAGGGCCGTCAGCAGGAAGGTGCGGAACCGGCCTTTCTCGCGCGCCGCTGACTTCAGGTAATCCTTCTCCAACAGCCGCGCGAAGAAACTCTGCGTCAGATCCTCGGCGTCGGCGGGATTGTGGCCCGCTCGGCGCGCATACGCGTAGAGGGGATACCAGTAAATCCGGCAAAGCGTCTCCAGCGCTTCGACGGACCGGGGGGAGTCCTTATCCTGCGCCGAAAGCACCACGGACCAGTGCGTGGTAGCGAAGATCCCCCGTTGGACGCCGGGCTCAGACGAAGGAGGCGTCGGAGGCGGATCGGTCTCACTCTCGTTCATGCTCACCCACCCGAGGCCAACGCCACGCGGATGCGGAAGAAGGCCTGCGATGCCCCGGCCAGCGCCGGACCGGCAACGACGTGGACGGACTCCAACTCGGGATCAAGGGGAGTTGCAGGACCTTCGGTCGTCCAGACCAGGCCGGTGTTGTCGCCATTGAAGTTCCAGGTCGCCAGATCAGTCGAGACTTCGACGCGGTAACTGAGCTCCGAACCCCGGCGACGCGTGAAGCGCAGGGCGGCGCCATCCGTGGTGAGGAGCGGAACGCTGGCGGCGCGGCGCGGATGGGTGGCGAGCGCGTATTCGAGCAGGTTGGATGCGCCATCGAGATCGGCGTCGTCGAGCGGTCCCGCCTGCGGCGCGGCCACGGAGAAGAAGCGCGTGCGCCACTCGGCGTAGGTTAGGCTGCTCGTGTCG
>Ga0315278_10002887_pt1 | contig 15347 bp, 14 predicted proteins | sample YL17G06_0_MG_FD_203880 | JGI IMG/M metagenome (GOLD analysis project Ga0315278, IMG submission 203880) | Sediment microbial communities from Yellowstone Lake, YNP, Wyoming, USA - YL17G06_0 | ecosystem: Environmental > Aquatic > Freshwater > Lake > Sediment | place: USA: Wyoming | collected... | reverse complement strand
GCGTGCTACATCAAGGGCGCGGGGGGATTGCTGGCGGCGGTGCAGCAGTCGCATGGGATCAAGCCCGGGGAGACAACGCCGGACGGCAAGCTGTCTTTGCTGACGGCTCGCTGTGTGGGTTCCTGCGGGATTGCGCCGGCGGTGGTGATGGACGGCGAGGTAATAGGGAAGGTCGAACGAACGGAGTTTCTGGGCCGTATTGCGAAGTGGATGAACCATGACACCGGAAGAACTGAGCAAGATCGCCACGATTGAGCAGGAGGAGCAGCAGCGGCACCAGCACACGATCTGCGTGTGCATGGCCGCGGGCTGCCTTTCATCTCGCAGTGATCAGGTCAAGGACGCGTTGGACCGCGAGGTGAGCCGCCGCGGGATCGAGCACGAGTGCCGGGTGAAGGGTGTGGGGTGCATGGGGCTGTGCGCGGCCGGGCCCTTGGTGGAGGTTCAGCCGACGGGAGAGCCGAAGAAGACGGTGATGTATCAGGGGGTGTCCCCGAGCGATGCCGGGGAGATCATTCAGAGCGTGGGGGGCGAGGCGGTGAAGCGGCTGGAGTGCGCGACGAGCACGCCGTTCTTCACGCGGCAGAAGAAGATCGTGCTGGAGAACAGCGGGATGATCGATCCGGAGCGGATCGAGGAGTACATAGCGGCCGACGGATATGCGGCGCTGCTGAAGTGCCTGACGACGATGCGGCCTGTGGAGGTGATCGACCAGATCACGCGGAGCGGGCTGCGTGGACGTGGAGGGGCGGGGTTCCCGACGGGTTTGAAATGGTCGACGGTGGCCAAGGCGCGGGGGTCGGCGAAATACGTTGTGTGCAACGGCGACGAGGGGGACCCTGGCGCGTTCATGGACCGCAGCGTGCTGGAGAGCGATCCGCACCGGGTGCTGGAGGGGATGGCGATCGGCGCGTACGCGGTGGGCGCCAGCCAGGGATTCATGTATGTGCGGGCGGAGTATCCGCTGGCGGTGAAGCGATTGAAGGCGGCGATCCGGCAGGGGGAGCGGACGGGATTGCTGGGGAACAGCATTTTCGGGACGACCTTCAATTTCACAGTGGATATCCGGCTGGGGGCGGGGGCGTTCGTGTGCGGGGAGGAGACGGCGTTGATCGCTTCGATCGAGGGGAAGCGTGGAACGCCTCGGCCCAGGCCGCCATACCCCGCCGAGAGAGGGCTGTGGGACTGCCCGACGCTGATCAACAACGTGGAGACGTTTGCGAACGTGCCGACGATCCTGCGGAAGGGGGCGGAGTGGTTTGCGGGCATCGGGACCGAGAAGAGCAAGGGGACGAAGGTGTTCGCGCTGGCCGGGCGGGTGAACAACACGGGGCTGATCGAAGTGCCGATGGGCATCACGCTCCGCGAGATCGTTTATGAGGTGGGAGGCGGCATACCCGATGGCAAGAAGTTCAAGGCGGTGCAGACCGGGGGGCCGTCGGGGGGATGCGTGCCGGAGCAGTTCCTTGACATGCCCGTGGACTACGATTCGCTGATGAAGGTGGGATCGATCATGGGTTCGGGGGGGATGATCGTTATGGACGAGACGTCGTGCATGGTGGACGTGGCGAAGTTTTTCATGGAGTTCTGCCGCAGCGAATCGTGCGGGAAGTGTGTGCCGTGCCGCGTGGGGACGGCCCAGATGCACGACCTGTTGTGCAAGATCACCGACGGCTCGGGGACGGCGGAGGACCTGGCGCTGCTGGAGGAGATGTGCGGGGTGCTGAAGGCCACGAGCCTGTGCGGTCTGGGGCAGACGGCGCCGAACCCGGTGCTGACGACGCTGCGGTATTTCCGGCATGAGTACGCGGCGCACATCGAGCAGAAGACGTGCCCGGCGGGCGCATGCACGATCCATGCTCCCGCGGAGGTCATCTGATGAGTGCCGCGGTTCCACAAGTGCGGGTGGTGACGCTGCAGATCGACGGGCGGGACATCGGCGCCACCGAAGACGAGAGCATTCTCGACGTCGCCAGGCAGAACGGGATCAACATACCGACGCTGTGCTACCTGGAGGGGCTGTCGGGCGTGGGAGCGTGCCGGCTGTGTCTGGTGGAGATCAAGGGCACGGCGAAGCTGCTGCCGGCGTGCGTGACGCGCGTGCAGGAGGGCATGGAGGTCACGACGGACTCCGAGCGACTGCTGAACTACCGCAGGACCATCGTCGAGCTGCTGTTTTCGGAGCGCAACCACGTGTGCTCGGTGTGCGTGTCGAACGGACACTGTGAACTGCAGTCGCTGGCGCAGCGGCTGGGGATCACGCACGTGCACCTGCCGTATCGCTACCCGAAGCTGACGGTGGACGCGTCGTACCCGCGGTTCGTGCAGGACGACAACCGGTGCGTGCTGTGCGGGCGGTGCGTGCGGGTGTGCGACGAGGTGGAAGGGGCGCATACCTGGGACATCATGGGCAGAGGCATCGAGAGCCGGGTGATCACGGACCTGAACCAGGCGTGGGGCGATTCGGAAACCTGCACGGGGTGCGGAAAGTGCGTGCAGGTGTGCCCGACGGGTGCATTGACGGAGAAAGGCAGATCGGCCGCCGAGATGATCAAGAAGCAGCAGTTCCTTGAGTATCTGACGGCGATGCGGGAGGCGCGCCGATGAGCAAGCCACGACTGGCAAGCGCCTGGCTGGACGGGTGTTCCGGCTGCCACATGTCGATCCTGGACATGGACGAGCGGCTGATCGAGCTGGCGTCCAAGGTGGAGTTCGTGTGCGGGCCGTACGTGGATGCGAAGGAGTTTCCGGAGGGGGTGGACATCGCGATGGTGGAGGGGGCGGTGAGCAGCGAGGAGGATCTGCACAGGATTACGCGCATCCGCCAGCGCAGCAAGCTGCTGGTGTGCCTGGGCGACTGCGCGGTGACGGCGAACATCTCGTCGATGCGGAACTCCTTCGAGGTGGATGAGGTGCTGCATCGCGCGTATGAGGAGAACGTGACGATTCAGCCGCAGGTACCCCATGCGAGTGTGCCGCGGCTGCTGCGGCGTTCGCGGCCGGTACACGAGATTGTCAAAGTCGACGTTTTCATCCCGGGATGCCCGCCGTCGGCGGACACGATTTACTACGCCCTGACGGAGCTGTTGGAGGGCCGCATTCCGGAGTTGAGCAGCCGAACCCGCTTCGGCGCGTAAAGGCAGTTGCTTATGGCACGGCAGATCGTCATAGATCCCGTCACGCGAATCGAAGGCCACGGCAAGATCACGATTTACCTGGATGATCGCGGCGCGGTGGAGAATGCGCTGTTTCACGTGACCCAGATTCGCGGGTTCGAGAAGTTTGTGGAGGGGCGGCCCTTCCACGAGATGCCGTCGATCATGGCGCGCATCTGTGGCATCTGCCCGGTGAGCCACCTGATCGCGTCGGCCAAGGCGTGCGACGCGCTGCTGGCGGTGCGTATTCCCGAGACGGCGGTCAAGCTGCGGAGGCTGTTGAACCTGGCGCAGTTCACGCAGTCGCATGCCCTCAGCTTCTTTTATCTGTCGAGCCCGGATCTGCTGATGGGGATGGACGCGGAAGCGAGCCAGCGGAACATTTTCGGGGTGATCGAGGCGCACCCGGAACTGGCGAAGGACGGGATCAGGCTGCGGCAGATCGGCCAGCAGATCATCGCGATCCTGGCGGGGAAGCGGATTCATCCGTCGTGGGTGGTGCCGGGGGGGGTGAGCGTGCCGCTGGATGCGCAGCGGCGGGAGCAGATTCTGGGGATGCTGCCGGATGCATTCGCGATCATCCGGCGGACGCTGGACTGGTACAAGATCGCGTTCGAGCAGTTCCGCGACGAGATTCGCACGTTTGGGAACATACCCACGCTCTTCATGGGGCTGGTGGCCTCGAGCGATGCGAAAGAGCACGGCGCGACGTTTGAGCACTATGACGGCAAGCTGCGGTTTGTCGACGAGGCGGGGAACATCGTGCTGGACCAGGCGGACCCTGGCAGGTACGCCGAGTACATCGGGGAGGCGGTCGAGCCGTTTTCGTATCTGAAAATGCCCTATTTCAAACCCAGGGGGTATCCCGACGGGTTGTACCGGGTGGGGCCGCTGGCGAGGCTGAATGTGATTGACGGTTGCGGCACGCCGGAGGCCGACCGCGAATGGACGGAGTATCGCGCGCTTCGGCGGGGCGTGGTTCACAGCAGCTTCCACTATCACTATGCAAGGCTGATCGAGATCATGTGCGCGTTGGAAACGATCGAGAGGCTGCTGAATGCCCCGGACATCGTGAGCCGGATGGTCCGGGCGTCGGCGGGTGTGAACTCGCTGGAGGGCGTCGGCGTGTCGGAGGCGCCGCGGGGGACGCTGATCCATCACTACAAGATCAACGAACAGGGCCTGGTGACCTGGGCCAACATGATCATCGCGACGGGGCACAACAACCTGGCGATGAACCAGAGCGTGCTGCAGGTGGCCAAGCATTTCGTGGTCGGGGACAAGCTCACGGAGGGGATGCTCAACCGGGTTGAGGCGGTGATCCGGTGTTACGACCCATGCCTGAGCTGTTCGACGCATGCCCTGGGGCGGATGCCGCTGGAGATTCAACTGGCCAATGCGCGTGGTGAGGTGATCGATGAACTGTCACGAGGCTGAGCCGCGCATTCTCATCCTGGGTATCGGCAACACGCTGCGTGGGGACGACGGGGTGGGGCCGGTGGCGGTGGAGCGATTGCGGGGCGTACTGAACGACGAGGGGGTATCCGTGAGCTCGTGTCAGCAGTTGCTGCCGGAGTTGGCGGAGGCGATGAGCCGGGCGCGGTTGGCTGTGTTCATTGACGCGTGCTGCGATCTGCGTCCGGGTGAGGTTGCGTGCGAGCGGGTGGATGTGTCCGCGGCAACCGGTGAAACAACGACGCACCACTTTGACCCGGCGGCGCTGGTGGCGCTGGCGATGCGGCTTTACGGGCGATGCGCCGAGGCGTACGTTGTGGCGGTGGGAGCGGAGTGTTTTGGGTATAGCGAGTCGCTCTCACCGCGGGTTGCGGCGGCGGTGGATACCGTTGTGGAGCGGGTGCGCGGGCTGCTGAGGGGCGAGGCGACGGCCGGGCGCGGGGCGCCGTGCCAGGAGCCAACCGATGCATGAGTTTTCCATCGCGCAGTCGCTGATCGAGCTGGCGGGGCAGCACTGCCCGCCGGGGGCGATCATCCGCGAGGTGTTCATCGAGGCCGGGCCAATACGCGGAATCGATCAGGAAGCCATGCAGTTCGCCTGGCAATGCGCGACGCCGGGCACGCCATGCCAGAATACAAAGCTCGAGTTGCGTATACTGCCCTGGCGGCTGCATTGCCCGGCGTGCGGAGCCGAATGGGAGAGCGACGATGTGTTTGTGAGTTGCGGGTGCGGGCATGCGTCGCCGGCGCCGGCGGGCGGCGACGAGCTGAGGCTGACGGGCCTGGAAGTTTCGACGCCGGAAGAATTAGCTGCGGAGGAAGCCCATGCACGTGTCGGTGGTGCAGAACGTCCTGAAGATGAACGATGAAATCGCGACGATGAACCGTCAGATCCTGCGGAAGGCGGGCGTGTTCACGATCGATCTGATCGGCGCGCCAGGCTGCGGGAAGACCGCGCTCATCGAGCGGACGCTGCAGGAGCTGAAGCACCTTCGGATCGGCGTGATCGTGGGCGATCTGACGACGCATCGCGACGCGGATCGGATGGCCCGATTCACGGAGCAGGTGGTGCAGGTGAACACGGGGAAGGGCTGCCACCTGGAGGCGAATCACATTCGCGAAGCGCTGACGCACATCGACCTTTCACGGCTGGGGATTCTGATCATCGAGAACGTCGGGAACCTGATCTGCCCGGTGGGGTTTGATCTGGGCCAGGACGCGAAGGTTGGGATGTTCGCCATCAGCGGCGGCGATGATAAAGCGGCGAAACACCCATATATCGTGATGGAGTCATCGGTGTTGCTGCTGAGCAAGATGGATCTACTGCCGTATGTGCCGTTTGACCTGGAGTTGTTCAGATCGGATATCCGGAGGCTGAATCCGAATGTGCCGATGCTCGAGCTGTCCGCCACGACCGGCAAGGGCATGGAGCCATGGCTGAAATGGCTCGGCGAGCGCGTCAAGCAGGCGGCGCCAGTCGCGTAGTGCCCGCCCGCAAACACATTCAACTTGCACAAACTGCCGCTTGCTTGCATCATGCGCCGCGGCACGGATTGCACCGTGCGCGGACACCATGAAACGCGAGATTCGGGACAATTCCCGTTTGATCAAGAGCTTCCCGGAGTTGGCTTCCTTCTGCAACCCTTCGGATCGCCACGCCGCATGGCGGACGGCAACTCAGGAGATCCGCTGGCGGTACTTTTTGCTGGCAGTGCCGTTCTTGAGCATGTCGTTCATCGTGGTTCCGCATTTGGTGAGGCTGCTGCTCGTTCATCTGCGGGCATTGCTCAACGCGCCGCATCTGCATTCGGCCTCAAATGTCGTTGTCTTCGTCTGCAATGGACTCAATGGATTTGTGGTCTCGGGCGTGCTGGTCCACCTGTTCCGCAAGCGTATCCAGCGCTCGCTTCGCAGCCAGTTGGTCGCCCGCGGGACGCCAATCTGCGTGGAATGCGGCTATGACCTGCGTGGGCAGCTCGATCCGCGCTGTCCCGAGTGCGGCAGGCCGTTCAATGGATCGTTGATGAAGGGGCAAACTCATCTGGAGCGCAAGTAGCATGAACACCGCGAGAATCGGGCTTTTGGGGGTCCTTTTGACAACGTCTCTGGCGGCGGCACAGGGCGTGATCCTGCCGAACCCGTCGTTCGAGGACGGGACGGACCGCCCGGCGGGGTGGACGCTGGTGGGGAAACCGGGGGCCTGGCTCTCGGAGGGCGCGGCGGAGGGGAAACGGGCCATCGCGGTGACGGGCGACGGCGCGGGTGACTCTTATTGGCGGTCGGAGCCGATCGGGCTGATGCCGGCGACCGTCTACCGCCTGACATTCCGCGCCAGGTCGATGGACATGCAGGGCGGGACGCCAGTGACGGGGCCGATGTTCTGCAACCGCGATCTGGGGCAGATCGCGCAGGAGTGGAGGACATACGAGTCGATCTTCACAACCGGCGACGTGGTGAACAGTGGCCAGGCCATGCTGCGATTCGGCCAGTGGCAGGTACGTGGGACGATTCTTTTTGATAGCATCGCATTGCGGCAGGCCATGCCGGTTTACGCGCGGCGTGGGGAGATGGCGCTGGGGGAGGGCGAGAGGATCACCGGGAACGACTACGCGTTCGAGGCGCCGTTTTCGAACGAGTCGCGTAACCATAGCCGGGCGTTGGCGGGATATACATGCACATTCAACACCGACCGGTGGGTTCTGAGCGCCGGAACGCAGGTGGTGTATCGGCACGAGGTGGCCGGGAGGCAGCAGGCGTCTGGGCAGGTGCGCGTGTCGGTGAACTGGTATGCGAGCGGGGAGCTGGCCGTCGAGGCGTCGGCGGATGGGAAGAGCTGGCAGAGCCTGGGTGTGATGGGCAAACAGGCGGAGCAGGTGTTTGAGATCCCGGCGGGCATGCTGCCGGCGGAGCGGATCTGGGTTCGGCTGGAGGCGCGGCCGAGCAGGAGCGGCGGGGATGCGTCGCTGCAGGTGGGGGGGTATGGATACAAGGCGGTGCTGGCCGGACAGCCTTTGACGTTCATCGGCGCCACGCGCTTCCTGGCGGTCGGGGCGACGGACAAGCGGCTTGCGGTGACGATCGAGGACCTTGGCGAAGCTCTGCCGGGTGGCAAGAACATCCTCGTGGCGAAGGTCAACAACACCAGCGGCCAGCGCATCAGGGCTGAGCCGACGGTGACGGTCCAGCGAGAGGGCGCCAAGGCGACCACGAAAGCGCCCGCGGTGCTGGAGCCGGGTGAGATGTTTCTGGAGATGCCCTACGAGATCGCGGGGGCGGGGGTGAGCACGATCCAGTACAGCCTGGGGGCGGGCATTGCCTTCCAGGCCGAGGCGTCGGTGCGTGTGGCTGAGCTATACGGCACGGGCTATGGGCAGCTTCTGCCGGGGAGCGGTGCGCAGGCGGATCTGTGGTGGGCCTCGTCGGGCTGGAAGATCAGCCGTACGCGGCCGGCGCCGCGGGCGGCGGGCGAAGCGGTGATGATCCGGGCGGCGGCCAACGAGGCGGAGGCGGCGCAGGTGGTGATCCGGCCGAAGCGGCCGATGCGCAACTTCACGGCGAAGGCGGAGTCACTGGCGGGGCCGAACGGCGCGGTGATCGGGGCAGGGAATGTGGAGATTCTACGGGCGCGGTATGTGATGGTGGCGCGGCCGACGGACGGCACGGGAGCGGTGGCGTCTTGGCCGGACCCGCTGCCGGCGTTGAGCAGGCCGATCGATCTGGACGCGGAGGCGAATCAGCCGCTGTGGGTGCGGGTGAGCGTGCCGAAGGATGCTCGGCCGGGGACTTACGTGGGAAAGATACGGCTGAGCGCGATGGGATACAGCGGGGAGGTGGCGGTGAAGGTCGAGGTGTACGGGTTCGCGCTGCCGGACCGGATGACGTGCCAGACGGCGTTCGGGTTCTCGCCGGGGGAGGTCTGGCGATATCAGAAGCTGGACAAGGAGGCCGATCGGCGGGCGGTGCTGGAGAAGTATCTGGCGAGCTTCAGCGCGCATCACATCTCCCCGTATGATCCGGCTCCGCTGGACAGGATCAGGGTGACGTGGCCGGATAGGAAAACGCTGGTTCCGGCGGTTGACTTCACGGCGTGGGATGCTGCGATGAAGCGGGCGATGGAGCAGTACCACTTCAACTCATTCATGGTGGACATACCGGGGATGGGCGGCGGTTCTTTTCACGCGCGCGTCGAGCCGGAGCTGCTGGGGTATCGCGAGGGGCAGGCGGAGTACAGGACGGCGTTCAGGAACTACTGCAAGGCGATGGAGTCGCATCTGCTGGAGAAGGGGTGGTTGAACGAGGCGTACGTGTACTGGTTCGATGAGCCTGATCCAAAGGACTACGAGTTTGTGATGAACGGGTTTCGCAAGCTGAAGGAGGCGGCGCCCGGCCTGAAGGGGATGTTGACGGAGCAGGTTGAGCCGGGGCTGGTGGGTGGGCCAACCATCTGGTGTCCGATCACCCCCGAGTACAAGCATGAGGCGGCGGAGGAGCGGCGGAAGGCGGGCGAGCGATTCTGGTGGTATGTGTGCACGGGGCCGAAGGCGCCGTACTGCACGTTGTTCCTGGATCACCCGGCGACGGAGCTGCGTGTGTGGCTGTGGCAGACGTGGCAGCGGCAAATCACCGGGATCCTGGTGTGGCAGACGAACTACTGGACGAGCGAGACGGCCTACACCGATCCGAAGCGCCCACAGAATCCGTATGAGGACCCGATGAGCTGGACGTCGGGGTACGGGATGCCGAAGGGGACGAAGAATCCGTGGGGCAACGGTGACGGGCGGTTCATCTATCCGCCGGAGGCGGCGGCGGACGCAAGATCGGCCGAGCCGGTGCTGGACGGGCCGGTGGAGAGCATCCGGTGGGAGATGTTGCGGGACGGGATTGAGGACTATGAGTATCTGTGCATTCTGCGCGGCCTGCTGGAGCAGAAGGGCGAGAAGCTGACGGCGGAGCAGCGGGCGGCGTCTGCGGCGTTGCTGGAGGTGCCCAAGGAGATCACGAAGGACATGACGACGTTCACGACGGACCCTGGGCCGATCGAAGCGAGGCGGGATGCGGTTGCCAAGGCGATTGAGCAGTTAAGCAGGCTGTGAGGGGAACGTGGCTCAGCGGGCCAGGTCATCCCAGAGAGGCCGCATGTCGGCATTGAGGTGGATCACGACGGTGCCGTCGGCGCGGTAATCGGTCTTGTAGATCCGTGCCTGTTTCACGGCGCGGGCGACGGCAGCGCCGACGCGGGGGTCTTGCGCGGCGGCTTGGCCGAGGGTGAGGTTCTGGTCAAGCGTCAGCGCCTCGATGCGCTGCTGAAGGTTGGTGCGGGCACGGCCTTCGGCAACGACGGCGCTTCTGAGTTTGCTGCCGCTGATGGGGGCGGAGCCTTGGACGTCCAGAGGCTGGTTAATCCATTCAGGAGCGCGGGCGGGGATGGGCACGGGGACGGCCCTGGTCCGCGGCCCAATGGAGGCGTTGACGGCGGCTCGGCCCACGGCGGGGCGGAACCTCGCCGTGAAGTTGACACGCACCTGGTCCCATTCCTCGTCGGTCGTCGGGAGGGCCATCCCGGCGCCGTCGGCCACCAGGGCCGCGCGAACTTCGTCGTAGAAATCGCGTTCATCCACCGCGAGAACGACCTCGACATACAGGTCGTCGCGGAAATCGACGCTGGTCACTGGGCGCGAGGCCAGCCATTGGTGGACGCCGCGGTCCACCTTGGCGATGCCGAAGGCGGAACCGATGGTGTGGGTGCGGCTGAGCGGGACGGGGGCGACGCAACCCATGGTTTGCCGGATGGCGTCGGCATTGGCGGCGCGGAGAGCTTCTTCGCGTGCGCGGTCGCCGACGGACGCCCACGCGTTGCCCGGGCGGGGGCGAATCACTTTCAGCGTCACGGTAGAGGCGCTGGAGCCTGTGGCGGCAATCACGTGCTGTGGCCAGGCCCTGACGTTTCGATCGATCACGGCGGCGCTGAGGGGGGTGGTTCTGGCGTGTGCGCCGGCGATGCGCTGGAGCGACTGCGCGACGCGCGCGGCGGTGATCTCGATGCGAATCTGGCAGGTGTTGTCGTCGATCCACCGCGGGCCGCCGATCTGGTCGGCTCGTTGCAGTTCCTCCATGAACTCGTCCTGGGCTTTGAGGTCCTGGAGGAACTGGCTGACGGTATACTTTGACGAGAGAGGCAGGTCCGCCAGTTGATCATAGAGGTTGGAGACGGCCTTGGTGGTGGCGGCGCGAACGACGTCGGCCGCCGTCGCCGGGCCCTGCTCTCCGGGCTGTCGGCCGGAGTCTTCGGCAGCGTAGATCGTCGTAGCGACGAGTGCCACGAGCAACAACATGGACGACAGCAGGAGTTTACGGCCCATGAGCATTCGCTCCATGACCGGGTACGCAAGGCCGCACAGACGACGCCGTTGGCCTGATCCGGTCCATCAGCTAGACAGTCGGTATAGGGCAGCCGTTAGGCAAAGTCTGCATTGATTTGGGCGTGCGGGGGTCTTAGGATTGGCCCGCGGCGGACGTTCTGGCGCGGAGACAGGGATGATTGTACGTCGGGAAACCCGTAAGGTCATGTTGGGGGACGAGTTGCATGGTCTGGTCGGCATAGGTGGCGACAGCCCGGTGTCTGTGCAGACGATGACCGCCTGTTATACACATGACATCGGCAAATGCACCTTGGAGATCAACCGGCTGGCGGCCGCGGGGGCGGATATCGTGCGTGTGGCGGTGCCCGAGAAGAAAGACACGGCGGCACTCAAGGAGATCATCCCGCAGGTGCGTGTGCCGATCGTGGCGGATGTGCACTTCCACTTTCAACGAGCTCTGGAAGCGATCGAGGCGGGAGTACACAAGATCCGGCTCAATCCCGGCAACCTCGGCGATCGGGCACAGGTGCGGGATGTGATCCAGGCGTGCAAGGCGAGGCGCATTCCGATCCGCGTCGGGGTGAATGAGGGGTCGATCGTCGAGCGGAAGGACAAGCAGAAGCGGGCCAAGGAGCTGGGGGCGGTGTTTTCGGACAGCCGACATGGGCATCTTCTGGCGATCATGATCGCCAAGATCGAGGAGTACCTGGAGGTCTTCGAGAAGGAGGATTTCCACGACATCGTCATCAGCGCCAAGGGGATCGATCCGCTGCTGGTGATTGACGCGTATACGGAGATCAGCAAGCGGTTTGACTATCCGCTGCACTTGGGGGTGACGCACGCCGGGCCGAGGGAGACGGGGACGATCCGGTCGGCGGTGCCGCTGGGGCATCTGCTGTGCGGGGGGGTCGGGGACACGATTCGGATCAGCTATGCCAGCGACCCCGTATACGAAGTGCAGGACGGATTGGAGCTGTTGTACGTGCTGGGTCTGCGACAGAGGGTGGGGGCGGAGCTGATCGCCTGCCCGACGTGCGGGCGGATTCAGGTGGATCTGTTCAAGCTGGTGCAGGAGGTTCGCAAGAAGCTGGCGGAGGAGATTCGGCTGCCGATCAAGGTGGCGGTGATGGGATGCGTGGTGAATGGGCCGGGGGAATGCGAGGGGGCGGATGTGGCGGTGTTCGCGGGAGATCGGAGAGGGATCATCTACGTGCAGGGGGAGAAGGTGGCGAATGTGGCGGAGGAGGGGATCCTGGATCGGCTGCTGGCGGAGTGCCGCGAGTTCCAGAGCAGAGTGGAGCGCGGCCAGGCCAAGCTCGGCGAGAAGCGGGTGGAGGTTGCGCCGCCGGACCCGATCGGGGAACTGGGAAACGGCTGGGGAAAAGTGCAGGGCTTGCCGGTGATCAAAGGGTAGCGGGCAGCGGCATTTGGCGGCCAAGACATACGCCGGGCTGCGGTGACTGGAAGCGACGAGAGACAGTGCATGCCGCCGTGGTCTGGGCGCGTGGAAACAGCATTGCATCGATCCAGACGCGCTCTGCGAGCACAGATTCGCGCTCGCAACCATCGACCGGGACGGCGACGGCGATCCTGATCGCCTTGGGAACGGTCAGGAGCACTACCGGGGAGATCAGGTAATCCGCATGGGCTTGGAACGGGACCGCAGGGCATCAATCAGCGGCATGAGTTCGTCGGTGAGATCCGAATCGGTGAGAATGACATGCCGCGTGTGGCCAGCGTCGGTGATCGTGAACTGGTAGGCATGCGCGTCGGGAAAGGGAGCCCGCGGGGGCGCATCGGTGGCGCCGAGCAAGCCGGAGGTTTCGATCAGGCGCTGGAGCCGCGCGGCCTCCTCGTGGTCCATCTGATCGGTGTCCAGTTCGCAGCCGCGGCTGAGGCCTGCGAATCCGCCACTCTGTTGGAATGTAAGTTTCATCGTCTTGTTCGCATGTCCACCAGGAGCGCATGTCCACCAGGATTATATGCCACCACAAGCGCCCCGTCACCAGGCGTGACGGCGTGCCAAGAGCCAACCGCCTGACACCGCGAAACAATGCCAGGGCCGTATCAGAGCCCCACCTGCTGCCAGGCGTTATCGACGGCCACGGGAACCGAGGTGCCGGGGAACATCGTCAGTGCGACAGAGCGGCATTCCTGCGCGCAGTCTGCAAACGTGCTTTCCGGCAAGAGGTTGAGCATCACCTTGTACCAGATCCTGCCGGTTTTCTCCCATGCGTTGCCTCCGACGGCGGTGGTGGCGAGGTAAAAGGCGTGATTGGGGATGCCCGAGTTGATGTGGACCCCGCCGTAGTCCTGGGATCCGGTGTAGCGATTGGCGTAAATTTTGGGCTGCGGGTCGTCGCCGAGGTCCGGGTCATTCTTGAAGGCGGAGCCAGGATTCTTCATGCTCCTCAGAGCGGTGCGCGTGGGTGCGGGAACCAGCAGTTCCTTTCCAATAAGCCAATCGGCCTTCGCAGCCGTCTGCTTTTTCCTGTATTGACGGACGAGACTACCGAAGACATCGGCAAAATGCTCGTTGAGGGCGCCTGGCTCGTCGTGGTAGTTCAGCCCGCAGGTATGTTGCACGACGCCATGTGTCAATTCGTGTCCGACGACATCGATGGAAAGCGTAAACCTGCGGAAGATACGGCCGTCGCCGTCGCCGTAGGCCATCTGTACACCATCCCAGAACGCGTTGTCATACGACTTTCCGGCATGAACGCTGGAGACGAGCTTGAGGCCCTGGCCGTCCACAGAATTGCGATGGAAGATCTGCCAATACAAGTCCCAGGTGGCCCCGGAGTAGTCATAGGCCTCGTTGACAGCAGGATCTTTCAAGCTGGCTTTCTGCCCTTCGGCGCGGACCAGCTTGCCCGGTAGGAAATGATCGGGCGGGTTTTTTCGTCCTTGGTCGTATACCTCTCGGTTCTTACGAGCCTTCATGGGGCTCACGCCTGCGTATCTCAGAAAAGCGGTCGGTATGGTGGCTATGATCGAGCGCTTGCCCCGGATGGCAGCGGACGTCTGCAGGTTCTCGATGGCTGCTAAGCGCACCTCCTTCTTGGACGACTGGGCAAGTCTCTCGAGTAGAAATGGCGGAACAACGCAATGAAACGGGTTTCTCAACGGCTGATCGCTTACGCACATGATGGACTCCTTCCGGCCGACGGCACCATGCGCCGCGGCCCCTATACGATGTGATCCCAGAACACCCGCCTAAACAGGTACTAAGACACATGTTAGCGGTCTTTGCGTGAAACAGCAAGCGAAGAATCTCCTCTACTATCGGCGTCGCCTTTGTTCGGCGTACGCGAGCTTTGGGCAGCGGTGGACCGGCGATACAATAGCCACCATGAGCATGCGCGCAGGCATTGTTGGCGTCAGCGGCTATGGCGGCGGGGAGGTGCTGCGCATCTGCGCCGCCCATCCTGCCTTCGAGGTAGTCTACGTGGCAGGCGAGTCCAGCGCCGGGGCCAGCCTGGGGCAGAAGTTCCCCGGCATCGGCAGCCTGGCGGACCTGGTCATCGACCAATGGGACCCGGAGAAGCTGCCGAGGCTGGACCTGCTATTCGCCTCGCTGCCCACGGGCCAATCGCGAGAGGCCCTGGCTCGCGTGCCCAAGGAAACGAAGATAGTGGATATCGGCGGCGATCACCGCTTTGTCGAAGGATGGACGTATGGGCTGGCGGATGTTTGGCCTGACCAGATCCGCAAGGCGGTGCGCGTGGCCAACCCGGGGTGTTATCCATCGGCGACTCTGGCGGCTTTGGCGCCTCTGTTGGCCGATCATCTGGTGGAGCCGGGGGGGATCATCGTTGACGCCAAGAGCGGCGTGAGCGGAGCCGGGCGTGGGGGCGGGTCGACGTTCGGATTCGCCGAGGTCAATGAGGATGTGTCGGCCTACGGGCTGCTGCAGCATGCGCATGTTCCGGAGATGCTCAAGGCGATGACACGGCTCAGCGGGGCACAGGCGTCGATGACGTTTACGCCGCACCTGATTCCGATGACGCGGGGGATTCTGGCCACGTGCTACGCGAAGGGCAACGCTACGACGGAGCGGTGTCTGGCGGCCGCGAGGGCGTTTTACGCGGATCGGCCGTTCGTGCGGGTGACGGAGAAGCCGCCGCACAGCAAATGGGCGACGGGGTCGAACCTGGTGTTCGTGTCGTATGCGGCCGATCCGGAGCGAGGCATCGTGATCGCGTTGGGCGCGGTGGACAACCTTGGGAAAGGGGCGGCGGGGCAGGCGGTGCAGAACGCGAATTTGATGATGGGGTTGGAGGAGACGGCGGGGTTGGGCGGGGGGGCGTTGTGGCCGTAGGGGGCGGGTTTGTCACACTTCGGAAGGTGAGGGGCATGGAAAAGGAGAAGAGCGAAG
>Ga0315278_10002886_pt1 | contig 15350 bp, 11 predicted proteins | sample YL17G06_0_MG_FD_203880 | JGI IMG/M metagenome (GOLD analysis project Ga0315278, IMG submission 203880) | Sediment microbial communities from Yellowstone Lake, YNP, Wyoming, USA - YL17G06_0 | ecosystem: Environmental > Aquatic > Freshwater > Lake > Sediment | place: USA: Wyoming | collected... | reverse complement strand
TTCGATAGCCTCTGACCATCGTCTCGCCTGGGCCGCCTGCTGAGCACGATCAAGACTTGTCGCCAGTTCAGCGTTACGGGCCATCACGATCTGATCCCGCAACTGATTGGCCGAGGTGTTGCCCGGATCGATCTCGAAAACCAGCCCAAGGAAGTCAAGCGCGGCTTGGTAAATCTTCTCGACCAGCATTTGCTCGGCCTGGGTAATGAAGGCGCGGAGCGTCTGGCTGACACTTTCGCGCGCCACACGAAGAGCTTCTTCCTGTTCCCCCTGCACCCGGCGAGACTCCTCTATGGCAGCCAGCGTTCCGATGATCTCTTCATTGTCAGGTTGCATTTCAAGCGCCTGCTGGAAGTACACCCTGGCCGAGTCGAGTTGGAAGCGACGGAAAAATCGATCGGCGGTCGTCATAAGAGCGTTGAAGCGCTTTTCCTCTTCCGTCGGTTCCGGCGGCAATTTGGCTAGTTCGCGGAGACGGACCCGCTCGGTCGTCGACGCCCCAAGAAGGAATGAAATCGAGATATGGTGCAAACCATCAACGTAGTCGACCAGCTTATAGGCGTAATCAATGTTTATGCGACGATACTTAATGCCGGTGCCAAGCGCCAGGTTATCGCGATCATAGCCCCCACGGAGGGAAAGTACATCTCCAAAAACCGCCTCGGCTCCGGCCCGCACCTTGATCTCGCGATCCATGTGCTTTTCGACGTCGACCGCGAGGGTCAGACGCATCTGGCTGGACAAAGCGAGGTCGCGCCACGAAAGACCGGCAATCACTGCTGCAGGAATCGTCTCCGCCCGCTCAATCAACGTAAGTTCGTACTGAAGAACCTCACGGGCAGTCGCTCCCAGGTACAGTCCGTGATGCAATCTGACCGACAATCCAAGGTCCATGCTGACTCCGAAATCGGAGCGGTTATCCAACGACTGGTGCAGGATTTTCAGAGCCACACCCGCCGCCATCGGCTCCCCGAAATTGCGCCCGTATGCCAGGACCATCTGGGTGTAAGCGTAGTCGAATCGGCCCCGGTCCGCGAAATCGACCCGCCTGATGATGTCACCAGTGCCGATCCGCATGACACCGGCCCCAAGTCCGTGATTCTCCGTAATGGGATATGCCCAGGACGCGAAGCTGTAAGTGCTGCCCTCGAAGAGAACCGAATGCATGAAGGAGACTTCCTGGTATTCAAGTGACGCCAGACCGGCCGGATTGTAATGAATCGAGGTGGCATCGGCGGCCAACGAAGTGAACCCGCCCCCCATACCCAGAGAGCGCGCTCCTACTCCCAGCGAGACGAAAGGCGTCTCATGACCGGCGTCTCCGGCTATGACGCCGGGCGAGCATAACAAGACCGCCGAAAACGCGCGCATGACGTTGACCCGGGCAATCATCTCATCACCGCCAGCTTGAGGGTTGCCTGTTCCTGTACCGAACCGACGCTGACTACGACTACGTAAACTCCATTGACTACAAACGAGTCCCCGCCCGATCGACCGTCCCAGAACACGGTGTTCTCTCCCGCCCTGGCGCCGTCTTCGCCGGACCGGAACTCAGCCCGATAAGCCTCCTCCCCCGTCAGGGTGAAGACGATGAACGAAACGTCGCCCACCTGCGGAAGGTAGTACATGAACTCGGCTTGTTCCTGACCGGGATCCCACGGGTTATCTCGAACGGCAAAGGAGCCGGCCAGAGTATGCTCGACCAGAGTGAAAACTTCATCGACAACCTCGCCGGTGCTGTTGTTTGTAACGGTGGCAACTGCCAGTCCCTGAAGTGGCCCTGAGGCAATCTGCGCCGCGATATCGGATGTCTTGAGGTTTACGGTAAACTCCGTGCCGTCGCGAGCCAAGACCCGCGTGCGAAGCACCAGTTCCACCGTATCACCGGCGGGGACGATGTAGTCCGGGAACAGCAGGGTAAGACGATTCTCCCCCGCCGTAGCGTTGGTCACAAGTTGTACTCCGTCATATAGACCGGTCGAGCCAACTTCAATTACCGAACGCACTTGCAGAGGCACGCGATCAATTCCAAAGAGGTCCAGCCCAAAGGAACTGAGCCGTATGTTGGATACCGACGATTTCCCCGGATTGAAAACCCTGAAGACCAGCAAATCGCGCGGCTCGTTGGGCAGCACGATATTCGAAGGAACATAGGCTGTTTCGACATGCAATCTTACTTCAAGTGACGTCACCGCCAGCATTACTTGAAAAGTAGTGTCGCCGATGATAGCCGGAAGACCGGTGTTCACATCGACTGGCAGTTGGATCAAGTCAATATCGATCTGAACGGCAGTGTCAAACGGCGGTGCTACTAAAGGAAGTCCGCGCACTCCCCCTACCGAGACCACTTCCTCGACTATGGTTGCCCCGTCGGGAAATCCCAGATCGATTCCGTTGGTATTGATCCTGAAGCGTCCGTTGGTCGCCTCGGCTTCACCAGTGTTGACAAGACCAAGCAGTATGTCAAAACCGTCTCCCACATTGACGTACCCCTGGTCTGCTCCACGCACAATGACTGATACCGATATCTCGGCTGAGCGTTGTACCGTAACTAGCGCGATATTGTCAATCGGCGGGAGACGATTGACCCCCGCAGTGGCGATATCAACACGGAAAATCTCCGCCGGATTAGGCGAGTCGGCCGCCACCACGTCAAAGGTCACTTCGACCGTATCACTACCGGGTATGCCTGCAATCGTCGCAAGAGAGTCAAACACCGAGATGCCGTCGGTGACCATTTGCAGGTCAAAAGGTGTCATGGCGGTGGGAGATAGATTAGCCACCTTGCACTTAACACGAAACGGCTGGCCGGTATTGACAATCGGCGCGTTGGGCGCCTCCACGTACGTTTCAACAACCTGGATGAGCGGCAAGGCTTCGACACCTATCGTTTCTCCGTCAAAGTCGGTCGTGACAGTCAGGCGATTGTCCGCCCCGGGATGGTAGTAGATGACGGTTGCCACGGGATTGAGCGAGAGTCCAAGCAACTCGAAGGGGATGAAAACTCGCCTGGAGGTGATGTGATTGACACCGGGATTGAGCGTGGAACCAGTCGCAGGAAAGGCGGCCTCTACGGAGATGTTTGCAATGCTGAGCCTGAGAGAAGATTCCGTGGGCGATACCGTCATCGCCTGGACGCCGTCCAGCGTCAGGTCAAACTGAAAACTCCATTCCTGTCCCGAGGTTACCGCCGTAGGTCTCAAGGTGCCGGCCTGGTAGCTAAGAGACGGCGGGGAAAGCACAACGAAATCTCCGACATAAGCCGATACGGGGCGCAGCACAAAGCCACCCATAAACAACGCGAAGGATGCTTGCGACTGATATTCTCCCGGCAAAACTGACCCAGGCAACCGGGCAACGATATCTCCGTATGTGAGCGTGTCATCGGCGAAGCCGGTATGGACAACCGCACCATCGAATGCTACTGCCACCAGTGAGTCCGTCGCTGAAAGCAACTCAAATTGATACCGCGCACTATCCCACTGAGTAGAAACACCTCCTGAAACTACTCTGAAAGCCAGATCGAACGGAACCCCGGCATAGACCGAATCCGGTACGACAGACGAGCCCTCGAAACGCATCCCCTCGGCAGCCGAAATCAGCACGGGAAACAGCAGAGTATCCAACACTGTCTGGCTCCCGGACAGATAGGCGCTCTGCAGGACCAGACAGAGAGTATCGGGACCCGCGCGAAGCCCGGTCGTGGGCAACTCGATGGTCAGGTTGCTGATCCGCGCATTGGCAGAGGGTGAGAAGGATACCTCGGTGGAGTTGCCACTCGAAAAGAAAGAAACTCGGAGATTCGGAGCTGTCGAAGCAACCTGATCTCCTCGATTGGTCACTTGAACCGTCGCCGACGTGGCCGTGTTGGCATACACCCGAGAGGTCGTGTCCGGCGAAAGGCCGATGACTCCATCAATGTCATAACCGCTAAACGAGATCAGGACCGGTGATGACTGTATCAACAAAGTCGAAACCAGTATTGTCACGTTGCCCGTGGCACCGAAATAGCGAACCTGGACGGGTTGGAGATTCACGACCCCGTTGGAAAACAGCGCCGGGTTACTGATTGTATCCGGGGAGAGAAAGCCTGATGTACAGGATAGGACAATCGGATTAGCGGCCAGATCATAGTCAGCCAGCAGCGCGCCGTTTTCGTCAAGCAACAACACCGCCGCCGGGCTCGTCAGCGGCTGCCCGACAATCTGATGGGGATTGAGATTCAGAATAACCTGGTCGAGCACTCCGGGAGCGGATAAGGAAGCTGTGGCAGCAACACAGACAAAGAACACCCCGAACAGACAAGCTCGTATCTTCACGCTATGTTCTCGCATCACCCAAGGTGCAGATGTCGTTAGCTCCATGTTTGCAGTGCGATCGTGTGCCACTAAGTTAAAGCAAAGGGCATGCCCCCAACCTGTTGCCGTGCAATTCGGTAGCGGAAAAATCTGCCGACTCCGCCCGATTCTCATATTATCTCTAAGCAACCAGCACCGAACAGCTTATTGCGATGTATTCAACCTGAATGTTAACGCTGTCGGAATGCTCTGACTGCACAGAAGATTCATAACCTATTGCCATACTCAACGTTATGCAAGATTGTGCAAAAATTGCGCAACGACATGTATATTCGACATCTGTAACTTATGAACCGGAGAGGCGCTCGGCGGCCATGACAGTATTTGACATCAACATTGCGATGGTCATCGGCCCTACTCCTCCCGGGACCGGTGTAATGAAGGAAGCTCTGTCCGCGACTTCAGCAAAAGCAACGTCACCCACCAGGCGGTAACCCTTTTCGCTGGTGACGTCGTCAACCCGATTAACTCCGACATCGATTACAACCGCTCCCTCTCTCACCATGTCACCTTTTATCATTTCGGGGCTGCCGATAGCGGCAATCAGGATATCGGCACGACGGGTGACCGATGGCAGGTCTCTGGTGCGGGAGTGTGCGACCGTAACCGTGGCATCGGCCCAGCGACCCTTCTGCATCAATAGAGCGGCCAGTGGCTTGCCAACAATGTTGGACCGTCCAACAATCACCACTTCCTTTCCGGCGGGATCGATCTTGTAGTATTCAAGCAGCTTGATTACGCCGTAAGGTGTGCAGGATATCATCAGCGGGCGGTTCATGAGCAAAAGCCCAACGTTGTGAGGGTGAAACCCGTCGACGTCCTTCTCCGGTCGGATGGATAGAGTAATGGAAAGCTCATCGATATGCTTAGGAAGGGGCGACTGCACCAGGATGCCGTGAATCTTGTCATTGTCGTTAAGAGACTTTACGATATCCAGCAACTCGTTTTGAGAAACAGTCGCAGGGCGAGTGATCACTTCGGAATAGAGGCCGAGTTTCTTGCATGTTCTGGCCTTGGCGTTAACATACACCTTCGACGCCGGATCGTCACCCACCAGCACCGCCGCCAGGCCGGGTGTGACACCTTTGCTTCTGAGGATATCGGCGCGGCGGGCAGTTTCGCGCTGAACGTCCTCGGCGACCACCTTGCCGTCAATCAGGGTTGCGGTCATTCAGTCATCATCCTGTTCATCTTTGTACCCATTGCTCTTGCTTAGAGAGGTCGAGAGATCAAAACTGCGCGAGAAGCGCTCCATATCGAGAGCGCGTCCGGTTTCAGCGTCGATTCTGACCCTTACTCCCTGAATCCTGACGTCATCGGTCGCAGTCGTGAATCTCTTGGGGGTCCCGGTCAGGAACCTGCCCAGCGACGGCCCCTTCTCCATGCCGATAATGGAATCGTGCGGGCCGGTCATGCCGGCATCAGTTATGTAGGCCGTTCCCTCCGGGGTAATCTTCTCATCCGCCGTCTGGACATGGGTGTGCGTCCCGATTATTGCGGAAACTTTGCCATCCAGATAGTAGAGGAGCGCCTGTTTTTCCGAAGTCGCTTCAGCATGGAAATCGACCAGGATTATCGAGGTGTGCTCCCTGATTTTCTCAATCTGCCGGTCCGCGGTGCGAAACGGACAATCGATATTGGCCATGAAAACGCGACCCATGAGATTAATCACACCCACACGGTAGAGACCAACGGTATCCACGAACGAGCCATGGCCATGGGCCGGATCAGGGTAATTCGCCGGTCTGAGCAGGCGCGGGGACTCGTCGAGATACTCCAGCACCTGCACTCGATCCCAGATATGATTGCCGGAAGTCTGGACGTTGATGCCATAGGTGAACATCTTGCGTGACATCTCGGGCGTGATACCAAAACCGCCGGCGGCGTTCTCGACATTGGCCACGACATAGTCGGCAGCGAACTCTTCTTTGAGTGGTTTGATCAGGTGGGCGGCCGCTTGTCGTCCCGGACGACCGCAAACGTCGGCAACAAACAACACTGTGAAAACGGACATTCAGGTTCTTTCTAAGGCGGATTGGCAACGGTTATGTGAAGTCTCCGCCTGACTCCAGAACCCCCCGGCACGCGGCGTATCACTAAGGGTAATACGCCCAGCCGAGGTTATCAATCGAAAAGCTACTTGGCGTACTCAGTGGCCCGCATTTCGCGGATAACCGTTACTTTGATCTGCCCAGGGTATTGCATCTCACTTTCGATCCTGGCCGCGATATCGCTTGCGAGTATCGTCGCCGCCAGATCATCCAGCTTTTCCTGCTCAACGATCACGCGAACCTCTCGTCCGGCCTGAATGGCATAGGCCTTCGAGACCCCCTTGAAGCTGTCGGCCAGTTCTTCAAGCTGGGTCAAACGCTTGATGTAAGCCTCCAGCGGCTCGCGACGGGCGCCTGGACGCGCCCCGGAAATGGCGTCGGCCGTTTGCACGAGAATCGGATACGGGCTGGTCATGGACACGTCGCCGTGATGCGCTTCGCACGAGTTCACCACGTATTCGTGCTCCTTGTATCGACCAAGGAAATCGGCGCCAATCTGAGTGTGGGTACCTTCGGTGACTCTGTCCACGGCTTTGCCGATGTCGTGCATCAACCCGCACCTCTTGGCCAGGACATCATCAAGTTCAAGCTGGGATGCCATCAGGCCGCACAGCATGGCAACTTCCTTGGAGTGCGCCAGGACGTTCTGGCCGTACGACGTACGGAAATTGAGTTTGCCGAGCATCTTGACCAGATCGGGATGCGCGCCGTGCACACCCAGTTCAAAACAGGCCTGCTCGCCGGCTTCGCGGACGATCACTTCCATCTCGGCCTTGGATTTCTCAACCACCTCCTCGATTCTCGTGGGGTGGATGCGGCCGTCGCTGACCAGTTTGTCCAGCGCCATGCGGGCGATTTCACGCCGGACCGGGTCATAGCCGGATAGAATCACCGCTTCGGGGGTATCGTCGACAATCACGTCCACACCAGTAGCCGTCTCGAAGGCTCTGATATTGCGGCCCTCGCGCCCGATAATGCGCCCTTTCATCTCGTCGCCGGGAAGCGAGACTACCGACACGGTGGTCTCGACCGTGTGCTCAGCCGCACAGCGATAGATCGACTGCAGGATGACTTCCTTGGCCTCTTTCTCGGCGTCTCGTTCGGCTTTCTCACGAATCTCTTTTATGTGCGCGGCGGCTTCGACTTTCGCCTGACTGGTCATGTTGTCGATCAATTGCTGCTTGGCTTCTTCGGGAGTCATCTGCGCGATTCGCTGAAGCTGCTCGTTTTGTTTGCGCAGGACTTTCTGCAGTTCGTCCTCGGCCAGCTCTATCCCCTTCTCGCGAGTTTGCATGGCCTTGGTGCGATTCTCCAGTTCCCGCTCCTTGCCCTCGATAACATCTATCTTCTTTTGGAGAGATCCGCGCTGCTCCTCCAACTGCTTCTCAGTTTTCTCGTATTCGCGCCTCTTCTCGCCAGCCTCCTTGTCAAGCGCCGCTTTTTCTTTGAGGGTCAACTCGCGGATTTCGAGCCCGGCTTCCTTTCGTCGGATTTCCGCCTCTTTCTTGGCTTCGTTCAGGAGGCGCTGTGCCTGGGCCTCAACTTTGTTGAGACTCTTGGCGCCGATTCGACGCGAGATCACCCAGGCGGCTGCAAAGCCAACCCCCAGCGCGAGAGCCGCGGCAAGTATGATGATCAGGTAGTTCATGGTTTCCTCCCACCCGACCTCAGAGCCGGGTGAAAACATCTATGTTCAACTGCCAATGAGGGGAGGATAAAGACAGGCTACTTTGAGCGAGATCGGCAGAGTTAGATTGTCGTGTCAGTTGCTGTCCAACGCTTTGTCCAACTGGTACAGAAGGCCATCCAGCTTGCTGGTTTGAGCGCCGGCCTTATCGGCCTGGCCGGTCTGCTCAAGCAGTTCGGAAGCCAGAGATAACGCCGTCAGTATGGCGATCTTGTCACGCGCCTGGGTGCGGCTCTGCAGCGCGATTTCCTGCATGCGCGTATCAACAAGATCGGCAACCCGGGAGATATAGGCAGGGTCAGCTGCCCCAACAATAGGGTATTCTTCTCCTAATATTCGAACGACAACTTTGTTCTCAGTAGACAAATCTGACACAACTCCGATCCGACAAAGTCGGCCTTTTTATCCTATTCCTCTATGCCATAAAACCTTATACACTCCCTCAAAAGGAGTGTCAAGCAAAACTTCTAAAGTCCGATTTTCTCCAATTCTTCGATTCGGCCAATCAGCAAGACGAGTTTCGACTTGACCGCTTCGGCCTGGTCATTGTGCTGAACCTGAAAACGGTCGAATTCCTGGCGCAAGCGGCTCAGGTCATCCTTGAGCGACTTGTTCTCCGTGTTCAAGGCGCTGTTTTCCTGCTTCAGGGAATCCAGCTTCTGAAGAACCTGGCTCACCCGTTCTTCCAGCATTTGCATCTTCTCTGTCATAACTACCTATCCCTGATTTCGGCCCTAAAGTTCTGTTTCAGCCTGGATACGATCTTCTGCTGCAATTCATCGATTTCTTCACTGGAAAGGCTGCGATCCTGCGCTCTGTACACAATGGCTATCGCAATTGACTTGCGCCCCTGGCCAATCTGAGCGCCGGTGTAGACGTCGAACACTTCAATCGTCTCGGCTAGTACACCGGCCTGAGAGCGAATTGTTGACACCAGCTCTTCCGCACGGATGGACTCATCGACAACCATAGCCAGATCGCGAGTCGCGGCGGGAAATACCGGCAAAGGAACGAACTCAGTCAATTTGTGTGCGATTCCGAAAAGCGGCCCCAGCCTGATTTGAAGCATGTAGACCGGCTGCTTGATGTCACATTTTCTCGTCGGTTCCGGTTTTATCTGACCAACCGAACCAACCGTGTCGCCGTTGACACTAAGCGAGAAACTCTGGTCGGGTACAAGATAAGGTTTGTCGCAGGGACCGAAGGCGAGCAGCGGCCACTGGAAATGGCGCGCCAACTGCTGCAGACCACCGGTGAGGTCATAGAATCCGAGCGGGCGTGGTTTGTCACACCAGTTCCCGACCGTGTTGCCAGTGACCGCCAGAAGAAGACAATCCTCTTCCCGCCAGTTGTCCGATGCATCCGGTGGCCAGTAGGTCTTACCGATTTCAAATAGACGCAGGTCCGTATTGCGATGAGCGATGTTGTGCGCAACCACCGTAAGAGCAGTCGACACCAGATCGTTGCGCATGATATCGAGGTCTTCGGAAACTGGGTTGAGAATCCGCAGTTGCGGCAAGTCGGGATTCAGGGTCTGGGCCAGCCGACTGTCGGCGAGACCGTGACCGAGGATCTCGTCGAACCCAGCGCCGGTAAGAACCGTCCTGATCTCATTGAAGAACTCCTCGGTCCGGTTCTTCGGCGCGAACAGCGGCCCGCGATTCTCCGAAGCGTCGGGAATGGCATCGTACCCTTCGATCCGGGCGATTTCTTCGATGAGATCGATCTCGCGGGTTATGTCGCCTCGGAAAGTCGGAACTGTTACTTTCATAGCAGCATGCGAACCGTCGACCGCAAACTCAAGTCGTCTGAAAATCTCAACCATCCTCTCACTCGAAATTCGAGTGCCCAGGATATCGTTACAACGCTGCGGCCGAAGCTCGATCACTCTCGGGGTGATGGGGTGCGGGTAGAAATCCAGCATTCCATCTAATACTTCCCCACCGCACAGTTCCTGGAATAAATAAGCGGCGCGCGCCGAAGCCACCGGCAGGTTGTTCGGGTCGACCCCTTTTTCAAAACGACTGGAGGCTTCGGAAACAAGGCCAAGTCTTTTGCGACCGGTACGGATCACTTTCGGGTTGAAGCAGGCCACTTCAAGCAGGATGTTGCGAGTATCGTCTTTGACTTCCGAGTCGAAACCACCCATTACTCCGGCGGCGGCTTTCGCCTCGTGACCGTTTGTGATCAGCAGGACATCCGGGGTAAGCGTGTGTTCTTTACCATCAAGGGTGACCAGACGTTCCCCTGAGCGGGCACGGCGCACTACCACCTGATTCGAGCCGAAGCGGTCGAGATCAAACGCGTGGATCGGGTTGCCGCTCTCAAGCATGACGAGATTGGTGATATCGACCACGTTGGAAATGGGTCGCAAACCCGACGCCATCAAACGTTTCTGCAACCACCATGGCGACGGTCCGATCTTTACGTTGCGGACAATTCGCGCCGTAAACCTCGGACAAGCGTCAATGTCGTCAGAAGTGACGCTGAAAACGTCGGCCGCTTTCACAGCGCTCGGCTTGAGAGCGTAGGTCGGGTACTTGATGCGTGCTCCCGTCAGCGCGGCCAGGTCGCGGGCGATTCCGATTGCCGACATGGCATCGCCCCGGTTGGGGGTCAGCTCGATATCGAGAATGTAGTCGTGGTAGTCGAGATAGTCCGCGAGTAATACGCCCAGAGGAGCAGCCTTATCCAGCACCATGATACCGGAGTGATCGTCGGAGAAACCCAGCTCCCTTTCCGAGCAAATCATGCCGCACGATTCCACGTCGCGAATCTTAACGCGCTTGATCTCTATGTCACCGGCAAGTTGCGCGCCCAGCAGCGCTACCGGCACTCTCTGACCAACAGCAACATTGGGAGCGCCGCACACCAGGTCATGCGTGGCATTCCCGACATTGACCGTAGCCAGCTTGATCTTATCGGCCCCTTTGATCGACTTGAGATCGACTACTTCCCCGACCACCACGTTGCCGAGAAACCGGTCGGTCGCCACCACGTCTTCACAGCACAGGCCACAGAAAGTAAGTCGATGGGCTACTTCCCGGACCGGCCAGTCGACACCAGTCAATTCCACGAGCCACTGATACGAGACCTTCATGGTTAAAAGAACTGCCTCAGGAATTGCACGTTGTTGTTAAACAAGAGTCTGATGTCGCTAATTTTGTACTTGAGCATAGCCACCCGCTCCAAGCCTATTCCGAAGGCGTAGCCGGTGTATTTCTCCGAGTCGTGTCCGGCCATTTCGAGCACAGCCGGATGAATCATGCCGCAGCCGAGGATCTCCAGCCACCCCTGATGTTTACACAACTGACACCCTTTGCCGCCGCAAAGGAAACAAGAAATATCCACTTCCGCCGAAGGCTCCGTGAAGGGGAAGAACGACGGACGGAATCTTAGTTTCAGATTTTCCCCGAAGAAAGCGCGGCAAAAAGCCACCAGCGTCCCCTTCATATCGGCCATGGTCACATGCTCGTCGACCAGAAAACCGTCGACCTGATGGAATGACACGTGCGAGCGAGTGGAAATGGCCTCGTTGCGGAAAGTACGCCCGGGGGAAATGATCTTCATGGGCGGTTTCCTGAGGTTCAGTTCGCGGGTTTGCACCGGCGTCGTATGCGTACGGAGCAAACGCCCGCCTTCGACAAAGAAGGTATCCTGCATGTCGCGAGCCGGGTGATCGGGTGGGAAGTTAAGCGATTCAAAGTTGAAGTAGTCGGTCTCGACGTGCGGCCCGTGGGCGATCTGGAAGCCCATCCCGTAGAAGGTCTCACACATCTCGTGCATGACCTGGTTCACGACATGGACGGTTCCGACACGCGGAACTGTTCCAGGCAGAGTCGGGTCGAACGCGCTGCGCGGCTTGTCGGTCTGAAAACGTCCGGCGGCAGCCTCAAACTGTGCTTCCAGTCGCGCGCGTGCCTGGTTTGCCCCGGCCCCAAGCTGTTTGCGTTCGTCCTCGGGGAGAGTACCCAACTGGCGCAGCACGGCCGCAAGCTGACCTTTCCGCCCCAAATAGCGGAACTGAAGCTCCTTAACTGATTCGAGCGAATCGGCCCGGCCAATTCGCTCGAGAGCTTCGGATTCAATCCGAGTTACTTCGTCCAGCAGCGACATAGTCGGCGAAAGGCTCAGTGTCCGGCGGCCATCTTGGCAATGTTCTCAAACGTGGCCATGTCGCGAGCAGCGATATCGGCCAAGGCCTTGCGGTTTAGATTAACTCCAGCCTTTTTCAGTCCGTTCATCAGGCAGGAGTAATTGGTCCCGCACATCTTGGCGCCCGCTGAAATGCGCGTAATCCACAGGACGCGGAATTCCCTTTTCTTGGCGCGACGATCCCGATAGGCGTAGGTCAGACCCTTGTGGACCGTCTCGATCGCGGTGCGATAGAGTTTGCTCCGTCCGCTGTAGAAACCTTTGGCCCTTTGCAGAACTTTCTTATGTCTTCGCTTGGCAGCGACGTTGTTCTTGGCGCGTGACATTTATCATATCTCCTATTTGACCGGTGGTTTGGCCGGCGCTCAGTACGGCAGAGCGCGCTGCATGCGACCCATATCGGCGTGCGAAACCAGTCCGGCCTTGCGCAGTTTACGTTTACGTTTGGTTGACTTCTTGGTCAGGATGTGATCCTTGAAGTTGTGGTGGCGCTTGACCTTGCCGGTACTGGTTCGGCTGAACCGTTTGGCTGCGCCACGTTTGGATTTCATCTTGGGCATGGCTGTCCTCGTTTATGTCAATTCTCTATTTTCTCGGTATCGGCGTCAACTTCAGCGTGCTCGGTCGATGGTTCCTCTTTCTCACGCTCTTTGTCGCCGGTCTTGTCAGTACGCGAAGCCTGGGCCTGCCTGACTACTTCCGGTCGCGGTGACACCACCATAGTCATGGAACGACCTTCCATCTTGGCGACCATATCGACCGTGGCAATATCCACCAGGTCCTGCGCCAGGCGTTCGAGAAGTTTCTGACCAAAATCGACCCGGGTCATCTCGCGTCCGCGGAACAGCACAAAAGTACGCACTTTGCTGCCTGTCATCAGAAACTCTCGGACATGCTTCATCTTGAACTGGTAGTCGTGCTCGTCGATCTTCGGACGGAACCGCATCTCCTTCAATTGGAAGGTATGAGCCTTCTTCTTGGCCATCTTGTCTTTTTTGGCGAGTTCGTATTTGTACTTGCCGTAGTCCATGATGCGACACACCGGCGGACGACTGTCGGGTGATACCTCGACCAGGTCCAGGTTCAGGGCGCGCGACCGATCGAGCGCTTCCTTGATCGGCACGATCCCGACCTGCGACCCATCCTCGGCAATCAGCCGAACCGGTGAAATCCTGATGCGGTCATTGACCCGGATGTTTTTCTTGGTTATGCAAACCTCCTCGGCAGCCCGTTTATGACTGCACCTTCAAGTTCTTGCTCTCAATCTCGTCGGTCAGAAAGGCAAGCGCGTCGTTAACTATTTTCACGCCGACGTCACCGGCGCCGTGTTTTCTCACGGACACCGAATCTGTCTGCGCCTCTCTGGCGCCTACAATAAACATATAAGGCGTTTTCATTATTTCCGCGGCGCGAATCTTAGCGCCGATCTTCTCGGATCGATCATCAAGCTCCGCCCGAATGTTCTTCTCCTTCAAGGCGGCCATCACCCGGCGGCCATGCGCGTTGAAGTCGTCGGATATCGGCAGCACAGCCACCTGCACCGGTGCCAGCCAAAGCGGGAAATTTCCCGCGTAATGTTCCACGAGAACACCGAAGAACCGTTCAATGGAACCCAGCAGCGCCCGGTGGACCATATACGGCCGCTTCCGCTCGCCGTCGCGGTCAGTATAATACAAATCGAACCGCTCCGGCAGGGAGAAATCAAACTGGATAGTGGAACACTGCCAGGCCCGGCCGATAGCGTCCTTTATCTTGATGTCGATTTTCGGCCCGTAAAAGACGCCTTCTCCCGGGTCGACCTTGAAAGCCAAACCGGCCTTATCCAAAGCGCCCCGAAGAGCGCCTTCGGCGCGGGCCCAGTCGCTTGGGTCTCCAATCGCTTTCTCCGGTTTGGTCGACAAATAAATGTCGTAATTCTCAAAACCGAAGGATTTGAGAATATGGATACAAAAATTCAATGTCCAGAGAAGTTCTTCTTCGATCTTGTCCCGCGCCACAAAATGGTGAGCATCGTCCTGGGTGAAGCCCCGAACGCGCATAAGCCCGTGCAACACGCCCGGACGTTCGTAGCGATAGACCGTTCCAAGCTCCGCCCACCTCAGCGGCAGATCACGGTACGACCAGAGCCGTGACTTGTACATACTCATATGAAACGGGCAGTTCATCGGTTTGAGTTGGAACAGACGGTCATCAACATTGATTGGCCCGTACATATTCTCGATGTAGAAGTCGGTGTGGCCGCTCTGTTCCCACAAATCGCGCTTGGCAATATGGGGGGAATAGACCAACTCGTAGCCATTGGCCAGATGCTCGGCCCGCCAGAAGTTCTCGATCTCGTGTCGGACCCTGGCGCCGCGCGGCATCCACAAAACCAGACCAGCACCAACTTCGTCCGAGATGTGGAAGAGTTCAAGTTGCTTGCCGATAGCGCGATGATCGCGCTTCTTGGCCTCTTCCAATCGATGCAGGTATTCGTCAAGCATCGCTTTCTTCGGGTATGCCACGCCATAGATTCGCTGAAGCATCGGCTTCTTCTCGTCGCCACGCCAGTAGGCACCTGAAGAGGCGATCAGCTTGAAAGCCTTAACCACTCCGGTACCGGGGACGTGAGGACCCCGACACAGATCTTCAAAGCGCGAATGGTAGTACATCGAAACCACTTCGTCCTGAAGATCATCAAGCAATTCAACCTTGTATGGTTCGCCTTTGTCGCGATAATGCCTGATGGCGTCCGAGCGTTTCACCTGCTCGCAACGAAACGACGCATCCTCGGCGACAATCTCGGCCATCCGTTTTTCAATACGCTCGAGGTCCTCGGGTGAAAACGGCCTGGAGATATCGAAATCGTAATACCAGCCTTCGTCGATCGGCGGCCCGATCGCCAGTTTGACGCCCGGGAAAAGCTCCTGCACCGCTTGAGCCATGATGTGTGAACTGGAGTGCCAGAAGACCTGGCGACCCTCCGGGTCATCGAAAGTCAGTATCTGTATCGGCGCGTCTTCCGGCACCGGGAAAGACAAATCACGGACGATACCGTTGACTTTGATGGCCAAAGCCTCTTTGCCCAGACGCGGAGAAATCGACCAGGCTATATCCAGC
>Ga0315278_10002885_pt1 | contig 15357 bp, 19 predicted proteins | sample YL17G06_0_MG_FD_203880 | JGI IMG/M metagenome (GOLD analysis project Ga0315278, IMG submission 203880) | Sediment microbial communities from Yellowstone Lake, YNP, Wyoming, USA - YL17G06_0 | ecosystem: Environmental > Aquatic > Freshwater > Lake > Sediment | place: USA: Wyoming | collected... | reverse complement strand
GCATCGCCTGTTCCTTCAATGCCAATTTGGGAACAGGCAATGCCAGTTCGCGACACACTACAATTTTAAATTTCAAAACATCCATGACTTTTCGGTTAGCCTCTGGCCAGATAATATTCTGCCTCCCGTTAGTGTGTCAATTATCCATTAGCCTGAAAAGCCTCATAAATCCGGAATATAGCCTTAACTTAGCGGCAGTCCTGCAATTCCGCCAGACCGCCCATTAACTCCTCCCTCAGCAGCGGCGTGACCGCATAACTCAGCCACGTTTCGTCATGCTCCACCACGCCCCTATCCACCCCTTTTTTTAACAAATCCTTCCACCCCGGCAAACCGCCCGTCTCTCCCTGCGCCCATACCCCTTCTATAAAAACCGGCCGGCGATAGATACTGAACCGGCGTAAAAACTTCTCGAAAGCCTCTCCACCCAATCGCAATAACTCCCGGATCACATGCTGTTGTATGAATTCTTCCGTCTTATTCTTTACCGCTTCCAATAGGTGATCCACCTCCGCCCCCGGCGCATCTTCCACCACTACGTCCAACCACTCCATTAAACGCGGGTTGCCATGCCCGGCTTCCAGCAATTGCCGGGAAACTTCCGCGTCCGGGTAATTGTCTATATAAACCAACTCCCGGCCTTTCTTCCGCTGCTCCGCCGGTTGAAAACCGGTTAAATGCACCGTCTCCAATCGCTCAGTGACCAGGTCGATCTCCCGGTGCGACAGACTAAACCCGTATCGGCTGGTAATAATCATTTGCGTCATTTTCCCACTTAAAGGCAGGTAATCCAGCAGTACTAGCATCAACTGCGCCGTTTCCGGCCACAGCGGCCCCGGGTCCCCCTTCTCATAACCCTCCATGTTCTGCTCGAAATCATCCAGTACGATTAAATAATTTTTCTCTTTAAAAGAGGATGCGCAGAGTTCCGCCAACTTATCCTTCATTTCCGCTTTGGCAGCCAGTATATCCTTTCCCCGAGCATCCCCGGAGGCAATAAAGGCATCCTTTAACGCCGTTTCCATTGAAATGGTATTCAATTTCCCATGCACAATAACCAGGTGATAATCTTTAAAACGTTCGCAAATTTTACCCGCAGGGCAGCTTTTCCCCAACCCGCCGGTTCCCAGCAGCAGCACACCGTATTTATCATTGGCCTGCTTCAACGCCCTCAAACTCCGCTGCAGTTGACGCCGCCGGCCCACGAAACCTTCTTCCAGTACTTTCATCTGACTGCGCTTAAGATAGGCATACTTTATGCGCCGCGGTTTCGGTTTTTTCACCTGCCCCGGTTTGACAAAACCCACTGCCGTGGATTCATCGCAGAACAACCGCAGCAGCAGCCAGGCCGGGTATTGCAACGCAGGGAATTGGGTCAGTAATTCATATCGGGCCCGCTGTACCGCTTCCACCACGGATTTGCCCCGGCTCAACTCATGGTAGATCACATTGGCGGCAATGATGGCTTCATCGTCGTTTACGGAACGGCCCCAACCCAACACCGCCGGAATTTTAAACCCTTCCACCAGGGTCCGGGCAAACGAAACCGCCCCATCCGCATCCCGCGTCTCGCCAGTGCGGCAGCCGGATAAAAACACCAGCCGCGGCGGGTTCTCTATTAGTGCTTCATTCCACAAATTAGGTGCACCGACATCCTGGTGGAACCCCATCTCATCTTCCATGATGAAATAAGGTTGCCCGGCCTCATCAATATTGGCGTGACCCGATAGGTGAACCACATCATATTGTTCCGACTCCAGCATCCGGCGCAGACCTTCCAGGTTGCCGGAATCTTCTACTTCCATATCGATGGCCAGGTTTTCCGTCACCTTAAAAATGGTTTCCTCTTCCAGTTCAAAATCCAGTTCCGGTTCCACATCCAGGGCGGAGCAGGCCATAAAGAGCAATTTCAAGGGCCGGTCCGCCGGTTGAATGGCCTGACCCGCGCCCCGCCCGGACACACACCGCACCAGGTGCAAATCAGTCGGCGCCAGGAATTTTTCCCCTTGCGCCAGGCATTCGAAAGGCCAATCCGCCGCTTCCTTACACGTGCATAGATAGAGCACGGGTATTTCGTTCCGTTTGGCAGCTTCCTTCAGGGCAGACGCCAGGCAGCGGCAGTCGCCGTCCAGGAAGCGGTACAGTTTCGCCCCTACTTCCAGGGCGCGCCTGGCTTCATGCCAGGACGTTAAGTCCTCCGGCGTCACCGGCAGCGGCTGTTGGAAAGTTTGCTGCGTTCCTTTCTCAGTGTCCAGCCAGGTGATACGGTATTGGTCCGCTTTATCCACCGGTTCGACCGTAATTTTGTAAGATAATGGTTGCGCCATTCATGTCTCCCATGTCCATGCGGAACTTTCTTTAAGATAACCTTATACCATTGGGAAAAAATATTGTCAAGAAAAGACTGCCCACGAATTACACGAATTAACACGAATGAGAATAAAGCACGAAATCCGAAAGCCAACGCCGCGGCCATGCCACCTTTTCCCTCCTGCTGCTGTTAATAAAACAGGGCCCACAAAACCCACGAACCCACGAAAAAACGGGAGAAGTTGGGAAAGGAAGTCCTTATTAGTCACATTTATCTCCCCGCCAGTCACTGCGCTCTTCTCCTCATTCACTACTTTCTTCTCCTCAGTCATTGCGCTCTCCTCCTCATTCACTAAAATATCCTCGTCAATCAATAAAATGTCCACGATAGTCACTAAATGTTTCTTCCCGTTAACAAAACAGTCGTAAATAATTAGCGGATGAGTTATAATAAGGAATTCAAATATCTTACCAGGAGTAAATGTATGGAAATAAATTGTTCCCACTGGCATTTGAGGAACAGGCTATATCATGATATGGAGGATATCGCCGCGGCGCTGCCCTATGCCCAAAAAGCCGTCGATATCCGGCAAGCCCTTTTTCCCGGAGGCCATCGGCATTTAACTCATGCACTTAACAACCTCGCCAAGTTGAAAGCTCTCATGGAAAAGTGAGTGGTGATTGGTGGAGTGGGAAAAGATAGAATGATGAATGATGAATGATGAATGATGAAAAAAGGGAAAAAAAAGCAGCCGGTGAATTAAGGACAATCGAGCCGCTTGAAGTGTACGGCCAATTCCGCTATAATAATTCATTGGAGGGTCATCCCAATGAAAGCCATGGTCTTGAAAAATATTTGCGACCTTACGGTGGTTAAAGAACCGCTGGTATTGGTGGAAATGCCGGTCCCGGTTCCTAAAGAAGGCGAGTTATTGGTAAAAATCTCTGCCTGCGGCGTGTGCCATACGGAACTGGACGAAATCGAAGGCCGGACGCCGCCGCCCTATTTCCCTATCATCCCCGGACACCAGGCGGTGGGACGGGTAGAAAAATTGGGCAGCGGAACGAAAATGTTTAAAATCGGGGACCGCGTGGGCATCGCCTGGATTTACTCCACCTGCGGTAAATGCAAATTCTGCCTGGCGGGAAACGAAAATCTATGCAATGATTTCAAAGCCACGGGGAGGGACGCCCATGGGGGGTATGCGGAATACATGACGGTAAAAGAAGATTTCGCCTACCGCGTCCCGGGGGTATTTTCGGATGCGGAAGCGGCCCCCATGCTTTGCGCCGGGGCAATCGGGTACCGGTCGCTGAAACTGTCGGGTATTAAAGACGGTCAAAACCTGGGACTCACGGGATTCGGCGCATCGGCGCACCTGGTACTGAAAATGGTTAAATATAAATTCCCGCATGTGAAAGTGTTTGTCTTTGCCAGGAACGACCGGGAACGGGCCTTTGCCGGGAAACTGGGCGCGGCGTGGACCGGGGATACGTGCGCTGAAGCCCCGGGAAAATTGGATTGTATTATCGATACGACGCCGGTATGGAACCCGGTCGTAGAAGCAATGAGAAACCTGGAAAAGGGCGGCCGGCTGGTGATTAATGCGATCCGAAAAGAGGCGGTAGATAAGGAATGCTTGTTGGAATTGGACTACCCGGCTCACCTGTGGCTGGAAAAAGAGATCAAAAGCGTGGCGAATGTGACGCGAAGCGATGTGAGGGAATTTTTGCAATTGGCCGCGGAAGCCGGTATCAAGCCGGAAGTACAGGAGTACAACCTGGAAGAAGCCAACCGCGCGCTAATGGAAATCAAAGAGAAAAAGATTCGCGGGGCTAAAGTTTTAATTCCAGGGGGCTTTTTTGAAAAATCTTAATAGGCCCCCCGCGCCGCGGGGCCCTTCATGAATCTTCAATGGCTTTTCGGATGGCTTTGGACAATTTTTCCAGGGTATAAGGTTTCTCGATGAAGTGTTTGATCCCCAGTTTAAAGGCTTCCGTCAATCGTCTGTCATTTTTAAAACCCGAATTCAGCAGCACCTTCACTCCCGGGTCGATTTTTTTCATTTCAAGGTAAACTTCGTTCCCGGATGGTCCGGGTAATACCATGTCCAGCAGCACCAGTTCGATATGTTTATAATGCGCCTTAAAGAGTTCGATCCCTTGCCGGCCATTTTCCGCCGTGAGCACTTCATATCCGTCATCTTTCAGCACTTTACCGGCTATTTTACGCATGATGGGTTCATCTTCAACCACCAGGACCAATCCCTGCCCCTTGTGCCTTGTTTTATCCTTTCCATCTATTTTGTTTGCCATTACTCATTCCTTCATTCCAGGGATTTATCTATAATAAAACCCTTGGTGTAACTTTGTGCCTTCGCACATGCGTGCCTTGGTGGCTATTTTCAAACAAGTATTAATTTTACTACAAAAGCCGCTATTAAAGCAACAATAATACTGGTAACGGATGAAAGGAAAACGACTTTTTTCCCGAATTCTTTCCACATCACCACGAAAGTACTGAAGCAGGGGAAATACAGGGTAACAAAAACGGCAAACACCACCACCTGTCCGCCGCTCAAGGGCAACTGCGTAATGGATTTCACGCCAAAGGCGCTGTTGGCCATTACCAGCACCAGTTCTTTGCGGAAAAAACCGAAAACCAGGGTAGAACCGAGTATATCGGGCAGCCCCAGGATGCCTTTGACTACCGGGGCGAGAATTCGATTCAATACGTCGTTGATTCTCAGGTACTCCAGCCACCCCATGGCGATACTTCCCAGGATTAAAAAAGGGACCGCGAAATTCAAAAATTGCTTTGTTTTCAACCAGGTTTTACTAAACGACACCCGCAAGGAAGGGATTTTCAAATCCGGTATTTCCATTACCAGGCCGGTGGGTTTGCCCATGAAAAGGGAAAGCAATTTGCCGGTGATTCCCACCAGGAGGATGACAAAAGCGTAGATAAACAGCGCCCACAGGGGGCCGGCCAGGGCGGCGGTCATGGCCAAAATTACGGAGGTGCGCGCGGAACAGGGGATAAAAGGCAGTAAAATCGCGGTCAATGTGCGGTCGCGTTTATTCTCGATTACCCGGACCCCGTATAATGCGGGCACGGTGCACCCGAAACCGAGAATAAAGGGCGCCACCGACTTGCCGTGCAACCCGATTTTATGCATAAAAACGTCCATGAGGAAAGCCACGCGGGCAAGGTAGCCGGTATCTTCAAATAAAGAGGTTAAAAAAATCAAGGGGAGGAAATAGGGCAACACGATGCCCAACGCCCCTTCGACACCCTGGTAAATGCCTTCGATGGTAAACCATAAGAAAGCCTGGTGAGATTTGAGTCCTTGATAGAGGGGCTGGATTTTCTCCAGGGGTATTGCCACCAGGTGGCTCAGTAACTCGCCGGTAAAATAGATGGTAATGAAGAAGCCCAAAATGAAAAATAAAAGCGGTATATATCCCAGGTATGGGTGAAGTAAATAGCGATCGAGCTGTTCCCTGAAAGGGATGGTCTTGCGGTCGATAAAATGGGAGATTTCTTCCGTCAATTTCATGGCGATGTGGTGCCGTTCATAGGAGATGGTTTCGTAACAGTCTTTTTTATGGATTAACGAGATGTTTTGGCGGATCCTTTGTAGGTCCCCGTCAAGTACTTCCAATATTTCAGCCGGTACGATTCCCGGGTTTTCAATGGCTTTAATGGCATAGAATCGCGGGGACCCGTTTTTCACTAAACTCCTGGCGACGCCTGTTTTTGCTGCCGGGAAATGCGTTTCGATCTCGGCCACGATTTCCTCGATATGGGAGGTGTATTCCATGGGGCCAGGGGGGGGGTTGCCGTCATAAATCACTTTCCGGCAAGTTTTCATAAGAATGTCGATTCCTTTTCCCAGCAGGGCCGAAGTGGTGACTACCGGGATATTTAGCAGTTTTTCCAGTTTTTCAGGGTAGATTTTCAGGCCTTTACGTTCCGCTTCGTCCCACATATTAAGGGCGATTACCATGGGGATGCCGAATTCTATTAATTCCACGGTTAATTCCAGGCCCCTGGCCAGTTGGGTGGCGTCCACAACGTTGATAACCAGGTCGATATCTTTGAGGGTGAGGTAGCTAAAGGTTACTTTTTCGGCTTCGTCCCCGGGGTTCAGGGAATAGGCCCCGGGTAAATCGACGAGATGGAAGGTTCTGCCTTCGATATTGATATCGCTTTCGGCTTTTTCAACGGAGGTGCCGGAAAAATTGGATGTGGCGGTTTTGATATCCGAGAGGACGTTAAAAACAGTACTTTTCCCGGCATTGGGTTGTCCCACCAGCACGATCTCAGCTTTTTTCATGTTTAACCAGTATTTTCGTCGCCAGCAATTTTCCTATGGCGATTTTGGGGGAGTTCAGGGTTATATTTTTCACCAGCACCGGGCACCATGAGGAATCGTTGTATTTCAGCAACCGGTCGCCGATATGAATCCCCATGGACATCAACCGCTTTCTTGCGGCATCGTCCGCATTTATTTCTAACACTTCCAATGATTTATTGGAAGGGGCTTGCAAAAGATTTCTAGTCTTCATTTTTTTCCTTATAGGGTTTTCTATGATAAATCTCTATCCATTATAAGTCAAGAAAAAAATGTAATGCAGATAATTTTGGAGGCAAAAATCGATGTGGCGGGACGGTGTAAATTTTCTCCTGACCCCTTTTTCACTTTTTTCATCTCATTTTCTTTTGCGTCTTTCGGAAAACTTAGGGACAGGTCGATTGTGCGTCCTATCTGTGAATTTTGCCCCCTTGACTTTTTATAAAAAAAATTTATAATAAAGATGTGTAAAAAAAGTGGGTAATTGTTGAGGAAATAATGGAGAACAATTTTTTCCTTATTGTGTTGATTTGTATTGGATTTGGCGCTGTGCTTGGCGTCACGATAACCTTATTATGCCGCAGATGGAATTCAAGACAGTATAGAACAAAGTTCGAAATCCCGGACATTATCGGAAAATGGCGTTGTCAGTGGTTTGATGATTCTGTCGATCCCGAAAAACCAAAAGTCGAGGATACTGTTGAATTTCAAAGATGGACCACCAGTACTGAATTCATTGCCCGTGGTTTTCAACCAGAGTTTCATTTGAGTTACCCACTGGTAGGTGAAATCGATCCTTCGCTGGTTGTAACTCTTTCCTACAAGGCATATCGCTATCCTTATGAACCGAACCGCGGCGTGGCCTGTTTACAACTGTCACGCGACGGCAAAACGATGGAAGGACATTGGTTTGGTCGACGATTCTCCGGGAACATTAGCGGTGGAACCGTTAAGTGCTTCCGTATAGACTCACCGGAGATGAGTACTTAACCTTCACCCACGATAAAAGGAGGGATTTATGTCAGACACAATCATTACAGCTATTATTAGCGCTGCAGCAACCATTATAGTGGCGCTTTTAGGGAAATTCGGAACAATAACGGTGCGATCTAGGGGCTACAGGAGCTACAGGGATAAAAAAAATATTCCTCAAATAATGGGAACAATTTGGAGCGCCCAATGGTTTTATGAGGACAAGTCACTGTATGTACAAGATACAGTTAAATTTGAGAAATGGGAAAAGAATATTGAATTTAGTGGATATGGGGAAATGATGAGCGGAAACAATTTATATAAATACCCGATTAAAGGTACGGTGGCTCCCTCTGGAATTGTTGTACTGTCGTATGAAGCACAACACTTTCCCACCGAAGGAAATATTGGAGTGGCTTGCCTTGAGCTTTCGAATGGCACTCATGAACTCAGAGGGCTCTGGGCCGGACGCTGTTCAAAGAAACTTGATGATGGCAATTGGGTTAATCTTATCCGAGGCGGTAAGGTCGAAATGAAAAGATTAGTCGTATAATAAAATGGGGGGAGATTTTTAAGTGTTGGATACTAAAGAAAAGATGTGCAAACTTTTCTTTCACAGCGCAGAAAAGATGCCTGAGATTCAAAATGAAAGTGCCCGTATTGCGATTGCAAGTCCGCCGTTTACAGATAGAGTTGGGGGGAAAATCCTGGATAAAAAAGAGTATTTGACTTTTCTCTATCGCGTATTTTCGGAAATTTTTCGTACCCTGACGCCGGGCGGAATCCTGGCGACTATTAACACCGATCTTAGAGATCATGCGCGTTATAATGACGGGGATTCGCAGTTTGACGGTCTAATTTGGCAAAAGCACTGCGCTATCCGTAAGGAAGCTGAGCGGATCGGGTTTCAATGCTTCGATACGAAAATATGGGCCAAGACTTTAAATCGAAACGTATACCGGTATACGTTTTCATACATCCAGTTCTTTCACAAGCAGGGGGCAAAGATTCTCCTCCCTTTATATCCCCGCACCGCAGAAGGATTCGGGCCGGACGTGTGGCTGCTTCAAAAGGGAACCCATCGGCGGGATTCTCAAGGTCATGTCTTCAGGGACGCTATTCATCCGGTAATCGCGGAACGCTGTATAAACCAATTTACATTACCGGGCGACCTGGCGATTTCCCCTTTTACAGGATCGGGTACTATTCTATCTGTGGCGAATATCACAGGGAGACGCTGCGTCGGTTATGAGATCGATCGAAGTCTAGAACCGATGATCCGGGAAAGCATCGACAATCCTGAGCGTTTACCTGCATATAGAGAATTATTGAAACGCTTATCCCGCTGCGCTTAATATGAATAAAGTAAAACTTAATCGATATAATTATGCGCTCTCCCCGACAAGTCAATTTTATTTCTGCGGAGTTCCGTTTCGCCTCGATGTGTCCCCGAATTGCCCGCTTGATTGCAGCTATTGTTTTTCATTCTACAATGCAGCCCGGCGTACCTCGCTTCCGGTACTCGCAGATCCGGAACGATTAGAGCGCAAATTGGAAGCGATTTTCGAGCGTGGGAAGATTAATGGAGATATCAATGCAGAACTCCTGGCCCGGCGCCAACCTTTGCACTTCGGCGGTTTAACAGACCCGTTTTTTAACGCCGAATCCACAGATATAACGATTCGTATACTAAAAGCTCTCAACCGATTTCATTATCCTGTAATCATCAGCACAAAAAAAGCAGATTGCATTATCCGAGATAAAGCGCTTCGAGCGCTAACAGAAATGAAATTCCTTTCTGTCCAGATTTCTATTGCCTCTCCCGACGATAAAAGAGCAATGGTCGTTGAACCTGGTGTACCTTTGGTTTCAGAGCGAATTAATGCTGCAGCCGTTCTAACCGGAGAGGGTATTCATTGCAGCATTCGGCTTCAACCATTATTTTTCCCATGGCTCCAACAGACAGAGAAATCATTAATCCCTGAACTATTTCACGCCGGATGCCGTCACGTCATCGTTGAATTCCTTAAAATTCCTTATGTTGGGGGGCAAAAAAGGTTCAACCAATTGTTTGAGAATATTAAATGGGATGGGTTTACTTTCTACCGCAAGGCAGGAGCTGTTGTGATAGGACGTGAAATCATTCTTCCTCCTCACTTCAAATGGGAAATGCTGCAGCCCATTATTGCTAAAATTCATGCAGTAGGTATGACTTACGGGAGTGGGGATTATGGGTTGAATCATATGGGTGATACCGAATGCTGCTGTGGTATCGATGGACTCCCGGGGTTTAGTAATTGGGCTCGCGCTAATTTCGCTCAAATCATTCGCAACGCAAAAACAGATGCCCTTACGTTTTCGCTGGTGGAAAATGAATACATTCCTTCAGGCAGTATTAAACGCTATATCAATTCTCACAGCAGGATTGAGGGCGACAATTCATTTTCGACTCTTCTTTTGAAAAAGTGGAACCACCCCGGTTCGCCGAATGCCCCTGATAGTTTCTACGGTGTAGAATCGACTGGTGAAAGCGATCATAAAGGGAATGTTATTTATAGGATTATAAAGAAAAGGCAATAGTCTTGTTTAATGCCTGTGTATAAGCTGAGACTTTCAAAATGCGATTTACCGGCGGGGTCGTAATTACATCGATTACTGTATCTTGCCAGTCTGGTTCCAATTCTTTTAATCCAGTTAATGGAAAACTGCGGGGTCCCAGGTTGGTTATCTCTACTAACACTGAGAAATCCATTAAAGTTAAACCGATTGCTCGCCCTTCTGCCCGATTCATTCGCAGTAAAATATTATCGGTCAATTCTACGGCTGTGGTTGCTTTTTCTCCTGTGAAGAAGGAAATATACAATACATCAGCTTCTTTATCATAAGAAAAAATTGGCTCTATATCCATCATTTGTCACTATCCAGCGTTTACCATCTATAGTTTGATTCATTTTATAAGCTTCCGCCCTTTGGGCTTGACCTTACCCCTTTTCGCTCAACAAACCTGATTTTTTTTAGCCTGTTTATCGCCAGTTTCATTGGAAGACTTAAATCTACCACATCCTTATAACGAAAGTCAACCCCGGTTGGATATTTTTTTAAAATGAGTATCCCGCTGCTTGTTCGTAACTTCACTCTCATCATCTTGTTGATAAAGTTGCTTAATAAACACCTCATATTCAGGCTCCAAAGCGGCAGCGGCATCGATTATGATCTGTTCAAACGGGAAAAGGGACATGCAAGAAGAATTTCATCCTTAAATTCAATATAAACCTTATCTACCTTTTTACAGGAGAGGGTCCCTTATTCCTCGGAGAAATCACGGAACCGGAATCCACCGGTCTGAGAATAGAAATCACCAAAAACAAAGAAATCTTCGAAGAAATGTTCCGGTACTTTACCCATGTACCGGCGGTGAAGTACGCCGTCCTGGAGTTTTTCAAGCATTACCTTTTCGATCATAATGAGATGATCGAGTTTGAGTTAAAGAAACTCAAATTGAAAGACAAAGAGTCCCAGGAATAATAGAAATTCATGGGATTAAAACTTAAGTATCTTTACCAGTAAAAAAACGTCCGGAAACATTAAGGTGAAGGAAGAAAAAACAAGTTGATGATTTATACAGCTTAAATGAGGTGTCAACCGCTTAAATTCTAGAGGTTTAATAAACTCTTTTTTTCATCAGCCTCTATTTTCAAACAATAAAGCACCAAATTCTCGTCTTCATCTTCAAGTGTATAAAGAATCAAATTCTTTGAAACCGTCATAACTTTTGCCGCTGTGCGGATAGTCGCCAAAAGATCACCTTTCCCGGTAATAAGGCGGTATTGATTCTCTTTTGAGTTCTCTTTTTTTTTTTCACGGATCAATATATTCCCGGTGGGAGTAACTAAAATGGCCTCTATAATTTGTTTCTTCCCATAAACCGGGATATATTTGTCCATTACACTGAAATACTTATTATAGAATTCCGGTCCGTTACTTTGAACTACCTCCTTTTTCCTTTTTTCTCGCCAATCTTTTAGATCATCAATGGAAAATTCCGGCGCATCCGGCAGTGGGGTTTTCAATTGCCCGATCATTTTCCCCTCGAGGTTATATACCTGCAAGACATTGGAATTTCCTTCAGAAAAAATGATATGCCCCTCTTTTGTCACGTCCCACAAAAATTCGGGGAAATCAGGGACGCGAGGACCTATTCCCGCGGGCACGGAACCGATAGAAAAAACCCGGTCTTGTTTAATGATAATTTTAGAGATCTTCCCCTGGGGGTCTATAACAGCCAACCACATTTGATAGTAATTCCAATAGTAACCGGAATGTTTTTTTGAATCGCCGAAGAATTCGATTTGCGCCAGGATGTGATTATCCGGGAGTATTTGGGCTGTATAAATCCCACGGTTCCCGTCCTGTTGAGTTTTCAGCACTTTATCACATTTCCCTGACAAATCCATGAAAGTAATCCATCGGTGCCCGCCCTGGGTTTCGGTAAAAAAGAGCTGGTTGCCGGTAAATCCGAATGATCCGAAGCTCATGTATTCCCCAGGGCCTTGGCCGGGTTGTCCTATTTTTTTGAGGAATGAGCCGGTTTTTGGGGAATATACTTTTAACAATTGATCTTTTCGATCGAAGACATAGACATTGCCGTCTGGACCTTCCCTGGCGATGGATGGGTCAAACAACTCGCTTTCTCCCGGGTTGAAGCCTATTCGAACCGGCTCATAAGCCCACGATAATAAGCCGACATACAAAACAAGGTTAATTATTAAAAAAAATTTTTTCATCATATTTCCTATTTTACTTTTACAATACGGTGATACAGGGAGGGAAAAGACCTTTATCCCCCCCCCCTGCATCGGTCATTACTTTACTGTCTTACTTGTTTTCATCATTCGCGGGAACCTTTTTCGCAGCCGCAGCACATTGTTGCCCTGTTAGCGGAATCCTTAAAATAGTTTGCCGAATAGCGCTCCGCTAGGATTACGCTTCCCAAAGGTCCATCATCAATTAAATCCGTGAATGAAATAACAAACTTGCCGTCCTTTAACATACGTTCCTCCTTTTATTTGTATATTTTTTTGTGCGATATTAAACTCCACTTCCTTCTATTAGAAGAAAAAATGGATCGAAATTTTCTTCTTTATCTACGATTAAATCGCAAAGCTCTTTTCTGGTTTCTTCGGAACAGGCTGGCTGCAAGATATCATTGTTTCGATAGATATTGTTCAGTCTACAGCCTCCAAAGCAAACGATTTTTAAATCACATGCAGCGCATTTTTCTATATTCTCTACGTTTGCATCCTCCCGGTATCTCCTGATTTTCTCTAATAATTGGGAAAAGTCATTTTCCCTGACATTGCCGCACTTTGTTTTTGGCTCATAAACATTGCAGGGGTATACATCCCCTACACTGGATACCACTACAGTTTCTCCAAACCCGCAATTATTTAATTTTACATTTTTTTCGAATTTCGAAATGGTTCTGAGCCTCTTTCGATAAAGATTTGACAGAACCTCACGGAGTTCCAGTTGCGCCATTTTTTTGGTCGGGAAATCATGTGACTTATTTGCTCTTCCCTCATTCATTACCGGGGATATCCTGAAATTCACTTTATCGCTAATCCTTTGGGTTAACTTATCTATATCTTTTTTCAATTCTTCTACATTTTGAGGTAACAGCGAAAGCGCCAAATCGAGTGAGATGTTTGTATCTTTAGGCAATTGGAATGCTGTAATGACGTTTTCGAATGTTCCTGCGCCTCTTATTGCATCATTTGTCTCGGCAGTCGCGCCATCCAGGCTTAATTGAATCTTATCAACCCATTTTTGAAGCTCATCGACAATTTTTTCATTATTGATAAGTGTCCCGTTAGAAAAAAGGCTTATTTGAAGGCCATTATTTTTGGCCCGTTTTAGAACATCAAAGATGCCCGAGTGAAGCAAAGGCTCTCCACCGCTCACTGTTACACTGGTTCTATAATGAGATGAAAAAGCATTGATTATTTTCAACCATTCGTCTGAGGTTAACTCATTTTCACGCGGTTCACCGGCATCCTGGAAGCAGTAGCTGCATCGTAGGTTGCATTTATTTGACCTCTTTAACCTCTGCGTATTCATAAAAAGATTTTCGTTCAACCTTTACTAAAAAAGAATGAAGCTGGGAGATGATGGTATTCATCTCCATATTTTCCTTCTTCATTTTTTCGATAACTTCTTCTATGGTGTCCCCATTTTTGAAAAAATACAAGAACTTCTTACCCGTTTCATTTGTGGTTATGAATAACGCCTTCTCGGGAGCAATGAATAGATAAGAATTGCCGGACTTATATTGTGTTACTTTCGAAGGTATTGGAATACCAGCTTTAATATCAAATTCTTTGGTAACCTTTTTTACCAGGGGGTAATCTCTCATCTTCGCCTCGCTTTTAAACTTGCCATGTATTTCAGTAAACGCATCATTTAAGTCCTGGCTTAACCTCATATTTCTAATGATGAAACTAGATTATAAAAAAAACAGGAAATATTGTCAACGGAAGTGGATGAAAAATTTTTTTTGCGAGCCTCATGTTAAAAACCATAAAAACCAGGGGGGACAGCTTTACAATCACAAAAAAATCAGTATAATGAATGCAGATAAAAAAGGAAGACGCCATGAAGAAAAAAAGCCTTGAGAACCCGGAATTAATCGCCTTTGGCAAACGCTTGAAAGATATCAGGAAAACCCTGGATATCCAGCAAAAAGACTTTGCCGAAAAACTCCGGATGTCCGGCAGTTTCCTATCGGAAGTCGAAAAGGGCAAGGCCAAACCCGGCTATGATTTCATTAAAAACCTGATCGTTATATTCGATATGAACCCCCTGTACCTTTTCACCGGCGAAGGTCCCACTTTTACCAAGGAAATCAAAGAACCGGAACCCCCCGGCCTGAGAATAGAAATCACCGAAAACAAAGAAATTTTCGAGGAAATGTTCTGGTACTTTACCCATGTACCGGTGGTTAAGTATTCGGTGCTGGAGTATTTCAAGAAATACCTTTTCGATCACAAAGAGATGATCGACTATGAGTTGAAGAAACTCAAATTGAAAGACAAAGAGTCCCATTCCCAGGAATAATCGAACGTCACGGAGTGAACAGCAGTAAGGGGGAAAAAGGGACATACAAGAAAAACCTAATCTTATATTTTTGGCTTGACTTGAAATAGTAGATAATGTATATTAAAGCATGATGCAGACAATGTGCTTTTTTAGAGTGAAACACATTTATCAAGTAACCGGCGGTAAGTTTTATGTTGCTAAAGGCGCCCGGTCCGGAGCCAGGTTTGGCAAAGATTACAGGGAGGTAAATAGGGCATGAGGAGACAGGTGAATTTCCAGGAAATAGGGCAGCGGCTCAGGGCGGTGCGCAAATCGTTGAATATCCAACAAAAGGAGATGGCGGCGACCCTGGGTATGCCTGCCAGTTACCTTAGTGAGATCGAAAGCGGCAAAGGGAATCCCGGTCCTGATTTCTTTTTAAAGCTGGCTTCCGAATACGATTTTAGCCTGAATTACCTGTTCCTGGGCGCCGGCGACATGTTTCTCCAGGGGGAAAATAAAGTAAAGAGGCAGGAATTCGATATCGGGACCGGGATCGATTCCATTGAAAAAATGGCCTGGATTATGGATATGTCGCCCTATTTTAATACGGCGGTCATGGCTGCCGCCAATAAATTATTGT
>Ga0315278_10002882_pt1 | contig 15370 bp, 14 predicted proteins | sample YL17G06_0_MG_FD_203880 | JGI IMG/M metagenome (GOLD analysis project Ga0315278, IMG submission 203880) | Sediment microbial communities from Yellowstone Lake, YNP, Wyoming, USA - YL17G06_0 | ecosystem: Environmental > Aquatic > Freshwater > Lake > Sediment | place: USA: Wyoming | collected... | reverse complement strand
GCACTACTGCCTAACGCCTTCACTGCGCTCTTGCCAATGAGACTCGCGAGTCCGGTCGCGATACCGATCAATGGTCCAGGCGCAGTCGTCGCAAAGCTCTGCCCACGGATAAAACGCAGCGAATTCGCACACCATTTTTTAACGATGGGCCGTTCTCTCATCCATTGATCGACGGCTAAATCGTAGCCCCGAATTTCGAACGGCTGCGAGTGACATCCATTGCTAATCAAACCGCTACCATTTAGCACCGAGCCAACCCGTTCCACCCCGGGCAATTTTTCTACAATCGCGTAGATGTTATCCTGATCTGAGCGGGTTAGACTGAATTTCTTCGGCAGGCTTCGACTCATCAGCCAGCCATTTTTACGGTAAACACTCAGCATTCCTTGGCCACGCATGTAGATGGTATCCGTGCGCAGAGTATGTTCCCAGCGATCGATATAGCCACCGATGCAAATAAGGCCGGTGACCCCAATCGCAATAGCGCTTAACGCAAATAGGTTGCGCTGCCGCTGCAGCCAAAAATTGCGCATGCCGAGTTTCGCTAGGATCATTCTACAATCCGCCCATCCTTGATCCTGACCACTCGGTTGACCTGGCGAATCAATTTTTCATCGTGAGTCGAAAAGAAGAATGTGACATGGCGCTTCGCGTTCATGTTCATCATCACATCGATAATCTGCTGAGTCGTCTCGGAATCCAGATTGGCTGTGGGCTCATCCGCGAGGACTAGGACCGGATCGGTGACTAGCGCACGAGCGATAGCCACCCTCTGGCGTTGGCCCCCCGATAGTTTGTTGGAGAGACTCCGAGCCTGAGGCTCTAGCCCGACATCGACGATGAGGTCCATGACCCGTTGGTGGCGCTCAGAGGCAGGGATCAACGGATTGATCAGTAGCGGCAGCATAATATTATCGTAAACACTCAAGACGGCGATGATATTAAAGCTTTGAAAGATGAATCCGAGTCGCTCATTGCGAAACCGCGACTTGGCGCCTTCAGTCAGCCTCAGGATATCGACCCCATCGATCAGCACGCGCCCCTTGGTCGGCACGTCGATGCAACCAAGCATATTGAGCAGCGTGCTCTTGCCTGAGCCCGAAGCCCCGAGGATCGCCGTGAACTCGCCCTTTTTTAGGTGCAAATTGATGCCGCGAAGGGCCTCGACGCGGGCTTCGCCGAGCTGATAACTCCGGTGCAGGTCTTCAAGAGAGACAAAGGCCCCGCCTACGCTATTCACCACGTCCATGCCAATGCTCCATAGGTGGTCGAGCTAAGTCCCTGCACTAACTCGTCAGCTTCCTTACCGCGGCGAGTGCTCACTCCTCCGCTTAGTATCACATGGTCGTAGACTGAGCCGTCGAGATTGAGCTGTATCTGCTCGCTGCCGTCAGCGAGCGAATGAATGCCGCGGCAAATAAGCGCAAACCGGTCATTCCAACCCCACCCGGAGTAGCGCAGAGAACTATACAGATACGACTGACCTGGCAGCAAAGACCCGGAATTCCTAAACAGCGCCAAATTTCTGTCTTGCGGACTAAGGGCCAGGACCTGTAGAGCCTGCTGCCTCTCACCCTTGGTCCATCCCTCCTCATCGCGCAGATACTCCAGCCGCATATCGATCTGATGCGTGGTGACGTAGCGGGTACCGACGAGGTAGGTAGAACTCCACTGATCGCGGCCCTTGCGCGTTTGTGCAAAAGTTGGCGCCGGATCCAAGGTCGGATAAAAGACGTCCGAGCCCCGTTGGCTACTAGCATCTGCGTACACGGTCCAACTGGTTAGCACCTCCCAGTTGCCATAAAGCCCTAAGTGCGGAGCACCCTGCTTTTCACTGCTAAGCGACGCCCCAACATAGTTGGTCTGCGTCGCATCGGCAATCTCCCACTTGACCAGAGATTTAGGGTGAAAATGCCCAGAGGCCTCCGAGCGCTTTGCCCAATTGTCGATGGGCTGAACGATCAGCACCAGACTCGAACCCATGCTCGGGGTAACGTTGACCCGCACCAGGCTCTCTCCCCTGGTTTCATAGAAGTAGTTCTTATCCAGTCCGAGGTCGCGAAAGAACGGATTGCTTGGACTCGCCAGCTCGGCGGCTCCCCATTGATAGCTCTGAAGTCCCGTCACACTCTGCACATTGGACGAATGGGACACGGCAATATAGCCCTCGTTGACGAAGGCATCCTTGGTCGAACGCTCGTGTGTGCCGCCACTTTGCTTGATCGCATCCTGCTTCCAGGTCAGCCGGGGCCTGAGGACGAAGGTCGTGTCGCTGGCATAACGCGCCTTTAGATCCGGCCTTAAATCCACGCTAAGTTGCCGCGATGGTATAGCCAACACGTCATTCCCAGGGTTTAAGGCGCCACCGATCACCGATGCCGCAGCGACGCTGCCGATCGCACTTGAATGTTGCTCAAAGGTCCAAAGCGGCAGCGATGGAGGCGGAGGCTGAACGACGACCGGTTTCGCAGGTATCGGTTTGCGTGGCCGAGTTTTGGCGCGACGAGGCTTAGGCGCTTTCGCCCATAGGCTGGGGGACCACAAAAGGGTCGCCAAAATCAGCACAACACTGCAGCACCGCATCCCCGCCTCGTCTTCGCCGACACTGGCAATTTATTTGATATTACCAGCATTTACCTGCTCCAACCAGGGAGCAAGGAACGCCGGACGGTTGATTGAATCGGTAAAAATCAGGTGATTAGCGAATATTTTTTACGCCTTAGGCGGGCTTTGTAGCATAGATATTTGCCGGGCTCCAATCAAATACGAAAGTGTTTAGACTCTGTTGCAGCTCCGTGAGCGAATCGTAACGTACCGATGTGAGGACAAAAAAGCAGGCTGGGACGAAGAGATGGTCGTATATGTGGGTTGCGAGGTCGACTATTTAGTGCAGTTCCGCAACTACTCGCAGCAAACGGCTTTGTTGCATAAACCCTGCCCTCCAGCCTTCCCGGCCTCCCTGGTGCGCTGCCCAAAAACTGGGAGGCCGGGAAGGCTGGAGGGCAGGGTTTATGCAGCAAAGCCGCGCCGATCCCTAACAAGCTGAATTCTTAAAAATTTTTGCTATGCCCGAGTCCTATTGGGATTTTAATCCCAAGAGATCGAACACTTGCGCACGGCGAGACTGGTGGTCAATCAAAAGCCAGTCTGCACACCAATCCGCACGACTCGTACAGCTGAGGATCTAGTTTTTACTTCCGTTGGGTCCATGTCCGTCGAGCTGGTGGTGGTCGTCGAACCATCGCTGGTTTCCACTGCGGTAAAGGATGTCGATGAGTGTGTTACTGTAGCGCGATTGACCGCGTATTCTGCAAACACCGAGAAGAATATGATCGGTTGAAAGCGAAACCCGAGGCTATAGGACGCTTCCTTAACTTTGTATTGATCGCTGATAGTGAATGCGGTCGATCCGCTTGGAACCACACCCGACACTGTGCCGATCGAAATCTTCTGCGTCTGCTTCTCGGTCCCAAACAGATACGACAGGCGGAGGTAGGGCTGAAAGAACCCTAGCGGCAACCAGGCCATGACATCGGGGCCATAGACCACACCACTTCTGGACCCAGTGCCAAGCGTTGAAATCAGTGGATTAGGAGTACCGATTGCGTCGGCAGCAATCGCATTTGACAGGCTGTTAAGATTATATTTATAGGAACTGCCGATGACCCCAAACGCCACAGGCACGAAGGGGATGGGAGAGACATGCAGCGCTCCGCCAAGCTCAGTTGCCGTCACCTTTTTTATGTGATCACCATCCGACAGAGTGTAATTGACCACGCCGCTGCGCTGACCGCCCATGATCTGCACATCCATAAAGCAATACGCAGGGTTAGCGTACGTCAGCAGGGCGCCGATGATGACTGTCGCATAAAGACTGACACGCCCTACTTTGGCTGAAATCATCATGCCGATACCCTTCCGTGGGTTGAATGGATGGATCACAATCAACCATCGGCAAGATTGACTCGCTCTTTAGCAAGGCGATTTCTTAAAATAGCCGAATGTAGCAAAAACTCATGGAAAGCTGTCTGTAAACAGACAGCAGAAATCATGACACTCGCCAATCAAGGCTCGCTCAACGAAGACGCATTGCTGATTACCTGGGCTTAGCAACCAAAATGGACCCGTTTAGTCCACCGACATTATTGTTCCACTGATACCAGTCCATGATGCCAAAATATAACCGGGTGGCCCCCTGTGGCACGACGACCTGGTGGAAGGCGCCGCCACTCGTTAGCCCGTTACCAATGAAAAACACTTGGCCGACCGCCGGCGACATACTTTGATAATCGCGCGCAGCAGCAGTGGAAAAGTCAAGCGCCGCTGGCGCCGCCTGATTGGTCGGGTCGCCGTCGGTCAGGAACACGCCCAGTAAGCTATTCATGGGCGCAGTAATGCTCGACTTACCAAGGACGGAACCGAGTTGATGCGAGCGAATCATCTGCAAATCGCCATTTGCATCGTAGAGAGGCTCAGACCTTGAATAGCTAACCCCGCCGTAGACTTCAAAATAAAGCACCGCACCAGCCTTAACGCAGCTGGTATTCGTCGGTGTCACGAGCACCGGTTCCTGGGCCGGCATCGTGTCTGTCGGCGTTTGCGGGTCTCCAGACTGCAACGTGTAGGTCAGTGATGCACTGCCGGCCGTTCCGCTCAAATAGGGATTGGCGGTGGCGGGAACGAAGTAATTCTGGCTACACGGCTGCAGGGTCGATGGAATCGGTACCGGTCCATTGACCGTCGAGATGGTGGTGGCCGGTCCCGACGTGCGCGTCGACGGGAAGCTCTGGGCCAGTGTGCTTATGATATTGGCAATTCCGTTGGACGACTGGTTTGCCGTAGCTACCTGCGGACGCGGTCCCCCAACTCCTCCAGCGTTGTTTTCATCGACGCCATTGGACCCACCTGGCCCGGTCTTAATCGTTGATGGAACATCAGTACCAGAGGGTCCCGCAGATGGAGTCTTCCCAGCTTTACCATCGACGCCCTTCGACGTTGGCGTCGTAGCATGAAACAGCGCGGTGCCGCACGCATAGATCAAGATCGTCGGCAACAGCGGGAGGAGCTTCAACAACTTTGAAGGGTGCATGGTCGTGTTTCTCTATGGGTGGTGGTTGGGCCGACTGGATCAGTCCAACTCTCGACAAATCGTTGCCCCCTTATCGGCATTTCGCAGAAAAACTTTAGCAAAAAGATGATATTTTTGCTTTTTGACCAAATTGAGTCAATGGCGTGGCCCACCATGCGCACAAAAAAAGTAACCGCGGAGCGCGCTGCTCAGGCACATATCTCAACGTTTATAGAGGTTTTATCCGTTCACCGGAGCTGACAGCCATGGTCGCCGCAGGTACACGGCCTGGTGGCGATAGGCTTGCTGTCAGCTCCTAGGTCGATCATTTGGTCTCTGGCGTAGATCGTGAGCAGCTCGATTCCTGCACTGGGACGCAGGCCGGGACAACATCACTCTCGGTTTCGCCGGTGAAGTTCGCTGGACCCTGATAGACGATATGGCAGGTGCGCGGCAAGATGGAGTCTCTAAAGCATTGATCAAAGGCGTAGTGACAAGCACGGTCCATCGCATAGTCACCCCAGGCGCGCCCGACATACTCGGCGCCCCGGAGATTACGCACGACGCAAGTCGCATCGCCAGGGTACGTCAGCGCAGGAGTCGCCTCATCCAGCGCAGATTCGGCCATTGCCGCAGCTGAGAAGGCGGTAGAGAGATAGGACGCAGCTATCAGCGCGACGCCAGTCGTCCGCAGCTGACCGACCAAGCCCAAACAACCGCAAGCAATCTTCTTCATGACTTCGTCTCCAATGGTTGAATTAAACGACCGCCGACCCACGCAAGGTAGGCGGCAACATTCGATAGCAGGGTCTTAGCAAGCCCTCGTAAGACAAATATAAGCATGAATAAGCGAAAAGTTCATCGTGTCAAAGTGGCGGGTCGACCGACTCATTCGTGACATGACCCAAGCTTCATGTCACTGTGGCATAGGAGCATCAAGCTCATCAGCGCACGCGATGGTCGTCCTGATGCTCATCGCCGCGGATATCACCGTACCGGAGACTTCACCGCAGCCCTAAGATTCGGCCGCTCGCTGCTACCATCCGGCTTCTGCCCCTCCCCCTGCGCCACCAAACTGCGACCGCACAGCCAACATTGATGCGGCTCCAGGCCAAATAACGCCTCGATCGATGGCCTTATATCCAGGTGCGTCGTGATGCCGCTTGGCGGCGCGAAGACTACCGGCTGACTCGCCAGCGGGCAACCCGCATACATCATGACAAGGCCCGAATAGGGATGACCGTTGCTGTGCGTGGACCAATGATGACCCAAGCCGCGGCCGTGGTCGGTCGTGACGATGATGCAGGTCTGGCGACCATACTCACCCATGGTGGCAAGTTTATCGACCAGACCTTTGAGCCACTGGTCATAGTTCTGCAGCGCCTCGACATAATGTCCGTATTCGACTTGATGGCCCCAGCCATCGGCGTCGTCCAGTGAGATGTAGAGCAGACGCGGCTGATGCTGATCCAAGTAATTCATCGCACCACGCCAGGTGTAGCGATCAAAGCGGGCATCACTCCACGGGGGCGGATCCTTTTTGCTTTGGCTAAAGAGCTCTTGTGTTGCGCTGTCGGTGGGATCATCCGAAGCATGGACCGGTGCATCGACCTGCCCAGCGTTGACGAAGGTGGCGCCGACTTCTGACTCAACAGCCCTGGCAATCCCCTCCCAAGACGCAAAGGTCGCGACCTGATCCTTGGTCAGTCCCAGGCCAAGACGCAGGCGTTCGAGAAAGGTCGGCGTGCTTTGCCGCGGGCATTCGTTGTCTTCGCAGAGCTGTGGACTCCCCGCGAAGATCCCCAGGTAGGCCGGCATGCTGATGAAGGACAGGTTGGCGATGGTCATGTAGTCGCCGCGCTCAGTATTGCCGTAGACCTGTCCCAATGGGGCCAGGTCATGCCAAAAATAGGGCAGCAACTGTTTCGGCGCGTCCGGCATCAGGCCAAGGTCGGGATGGCCTAAAAATTCATCGATGCGTACACCGTCCCAGGTGATCAAGATGACATTGCGTCCGGAATCGGTGGCCGCGACCTGACTGGCAGGTGCGGGTTTACTGCCGTAGCCGAGGGCCACGGCGAGGACGGCGATGGATATCATCAGGGCTAACCCAAAGCGACGCTTGGACGGTAGCAATCTGCGCATCATCATGGCTCCCAAACGTTATATCTTGGCCGTGGAGATGGGCCGCAAGACAACGATCCACTCCTCTCGTTCAAAGATCGCCAGCGACCGCGTCCGCCATGCGGTCAGCCAAGCGGCCTCACCGTCGGACTTTAGGTGCTGCATTCGCCAACGGCGCCAGGGATGCACTCGCACGGTGACCTGCGGATGCTTCGTGCGAAAATCATCGATTGCAGCAAGTTGCTCCGGATCAGGAACGGTCACCGCCACAGGACCTCCGTCCAGTATCGACTCTAACTGACTTAGCGAGTAGAGCCCGGAGGTCGGCATGCCCAGCATAAAACTCTGGAGACCCGTTTCACTCCATAGATATTTGTTCAGGTTGGCGTGGTGGACGACCGCGGTCACGTCGTCAAGCTTTAGCGACCTTGCGTCCGCCTCTTCATGGGCCTCCAAGGCGACTAAGGCAGGTCCAATGCCGGTATAAAGAGCGAGGAATGCGGCCAGCAATTGCAACACTTGCCATCTTGGGCTAGCCGTTAGGGCCGCGCTTACTAGCACTAAGGCCGATAGCCAGAGTCCACCCAAAATCAACGCACTGGTCGAGGCTCCCCACCACGACGGAAACGGCGAAAAGCGAGTAATGATCAAAGTCATTGCTGCAGCGATGAGGGCGATTAAAATGGCCATGCCAGAAAAGGCTATAGCGAAGGCCCGCCTAGCCCGTGGCCTCGCCAAGTGCCAAGCAACTCCAACCGCTAAGGCTACCGCAGGCAAAACCGGCAGGATGTAGATGCCGCTTCGCGAGGGATGAATGAGAAAAAAGCTCACCGTAGGCAACGTCATGCACAGAGACAACCATAGCAGTCGCTTCGCTGCATTTAGATCTAGCTGGTCTACCGAATTAAGGCGCTGACGCTTTGCTGGGCCAAGCTTGTAGCGGCAAGCAATCCACAGGGCTGCCAACAAGAGTGGCAACCAGGGCATGATATGCGACGATATTAAGGGCCACACAGCATCGCCGATACTGACCCCGTTAGCGATCTTGCCAAAGGTTTCGCGTTCGATATAGCTTGCAACAAATGCGCTGCGATCAAAGATCAGTGCCGGTGCATAACCGATTCCACAGGCGGCCACCCCAAGCACCGCAGCGAGCCAATTTATCGGCCTTCTGACGATGGTTTTAAGCTCGCCGGTGCAGGCCCAAAAGAGCAGGGCGGATAACCCAAGCAGCACGCTATGAACTGGCGATTTCAACTGCCCGGCCAGGCCCGCAACCAACATCGCCAGCAAGCGGGCCCTGTCGCCTGCAGCCCCTCTGGGTGCCATCCCCAGTAGCGCCATAAACACCGCATAGGCAGCGATCAACATCGCTTCCATTTGGCCGGCCAAGGCGTGGGCGTAGCTGCCACCAGCAAAGACCACCAGGCCTGGCACCAGTAATTCCGTGGCGCGGTCACCGCCACCGTCAAAGCGCCGGACAAGCTGCCAAAGCGCCACTGCGGCTAACATAAATGCCAAAAGATTCATGTAGGTGATGGCAAGGGGAGCTGTTGCGCCAAAAAGGTGCATGCCGATGCGCATCAGCAGGTAATACAGTGGTCCCTTGTAGTAATTCGCGTCGCCAAAGAGCGACTGTCGATACCAAGTCCCGTTTTGCGCCATCTCAATCGCTTGGGCGATATAAACCTTTTCATCGCCTGTTGAACGAAGTGGCAAGCGCAGCATGACTGGCAGGTAAGCGATCAGCATAAGCACCAGGACCAGGCCGATCCCGCCCCATCCGGTGCGGAATTGACTCACGCTTCGCACTACCTTGGAGGAATCTCTTTTAATCGTTTACCTGCACTGACTTAGTGACTTTGACCTCAGTCCATAGCTGAAGCTAGCAACCGAGGCATGCGGCGACAAGGCGATTAGGGTTAGGATTTGACAAATTTATGGCAAGGAATGGCAGCAACATAAACTATTCGTTAAGAAGGCCGTCCCGGGACAGGCCCTAGTATGTATTGCTGCGTCGCTACCGGACATACTAATGGACGCGACCTATGTCGCTTCGTTCCTGAATGCTCTGCGGGTAAAACCTTCAGTTTTGATGCAGGAGCAGCATGCAGATGAAAGTTCCAACGCTGAGGATTGGTACGGCACGAAGCGGTCATGTGATTTACATCTTCATGACCGACGATCAAGAATTAATTAATCGGCAGCTAATGGTATTCAGGCCAGAAGATCATTTCGATGCATGGGTCGTTTTTGAGCGATTGACTGTACGCGAGTTTAGGCGCGTCGGGGATGGCACATCCGATTTCACGAAATTTCGCGAGTATGCAACACTCCATCAAGGAAAGATGACAAACCAATTCATCGACGCCGAAATGGCACGTCTAGGACTTGCGACGTCTCTTGATCTGGTCAGGTTCGCAGCCAAGCTTACTGAAAATGTCTTCCTCGACTAAATAGCGCCGTGGGCTGATCCATGGATTGAAGACTAGGTACGGATTTTTGTCTCCAGTAGCAAGCATGTAGATCGACTCACCGGGGACATAGCGATTAACATACCTGTCCCCAGAGGTGTAGGTGACGATATGGTACTCAAGGTGATCGGCACAAAAAGCAAGAATGTTGGGTACATCTTTATAGCGAAAGGATCCAATTTGTCCAAACGGTTCGAGCCCAAGCCACGTCAGCTCGTCATTGTCGATAATGATCTTGACCAAATTGTTGAAGACATCGCTGTCTAGCGTCAATTCGACACGGTTTTGGTTTGCCACGGCTGCCAAGTTTCGTCGCCCTCCTGGTGAAGCTATCGGTCGGACGGGTTCCTGTCCTTAGGGGGGCCTCGTTGCATCATGGTCAGATAAAAGTTAACAGTCGGGGATATAATCGGGAAAATTCAGTGCTATAGCTCTCCAAACGATGGGACTTCGACAAGAAGTCAACACAACATTCCATTTACTGCAGTCGCGTGACCGGCAGTGAGGCAACGGATTGTACCTAAGGTTCCTGCTTCGTCGCCGAGCTACGCCAACCTGTCACCACACCAACACATTCAAAATGAGCGTCACGATCGTCGCTAAGATCGCATAAAAGCCAGGGGCCTTGTACCACGGTGCCTTGACGCTCACTTCGTCGGTCAGACCATACACCAATCCTCTAAGCTCAGACTCTGGACGTGCCGCACTGGAGAAGCTGACCGCAATCGTGACGACAAAGCAGACGACAAAGGCAACGATCGCAATAAAGAAGGACTGCGCCATCGCCGTCGAAAAATGGACCAGCGAAAAGCCCAGCCAGCCGCCTTTGCCTTCGGCGATCGACGCGCCATGCGCAAAGAAGGCACAGGCGGTCCCGACCATCAGCCCGCTGAAAGCCCCACGTCCAGTCGGGCGTTTGGCTGACATACCGAGGAGAAAGACCGCGAACAGCGGTGCGTTGACAAAACCAAACACCAGCTGCAGCAGGTCCATGATGTTGTTGTAGCCACGGGCGACATAAGCGGTGCCAATCGATAAGGCAATGCCGAGGATGGTGACGATCTTGCCGACTTTGAGGTAGTGCTGGTCGCTGGCCTTTGGTTTGACGAAGGTCTCGTAGAGATCATAGACAACGACCGAATTAAAGGCGGTGACGTTGCCCGCCATGCCTGACATGAAGGATGCGAGCAGCGCCGTCAAACCGATGCCGAGTAAACCATGTGGGTAATAGTGGGCGAGCAGACTAGGCAGGGTTAAGTCAAAGTCGGTGCGGCCGTCAGGTTTGAGCGGAATGGCAAAAGAGGCACCGGTCTTCAACAGAACGATCGCAATCAGGCCGGGAAGAATGGTGATGATCGGCAGCAGGGCTTTGGGAAAGGTCGCGATCACCGGCGTCGTCTGCGCCGTGCCGAGCGAGCGTGCGGCCATGGCGCGTTGGATGACGAGGTAGTCGGTACACCAGTAGCCAAAGGAGAGAAAGAAGCCAAGGCCGAGGATCAAACTGCCAGCGTTGACGCCCATCGGGTTGGCTTCGGCGCTGCCGGTATAGGCCCAAATGTGGGTCATGTTGGCCGGCAAGGCGGAGGTGATGGCGTCCCAGCCGCCGATCTGCGCCAATCCGGCGACGACGACCGGGGCAATGCCAAAGACGATGAGACAGAACTGCAGCACTTCGTTGTAGATGGCACTGGTGAGGCCACCGACATAGGTATAGGCCATGACGATCAAGGCGGCCGAAAAGACGCAGAGGTTAAAGTCCCACTTGAGGAGGGCTTCGAGCAGGATCGCCAGTGCATAGAGCGAGACCCCCGAAGAAAACACCGTCATGATGGCAAACGTCAGGGCGTTGAAGGCTCGCGTCTTCTCGTCAAAGCGCAGGGCCAGATACTCCGGGACCGAGCGCGCCCGACTGCCATAATAGAACGGCATCATAAACAGGCCGAGAAAGAGCATCGCTGGGATCGCTCCGACCCAATAAAAATGCGCCGTCATAGCGCCGTATTTGGCGCCCGAGGCGCACATGCCGATCAACTCCTGGGCGCCCAAATTCGCTGAAATAAACGCCAAGCTAGCGATCCATAGCGGCGTGCTGCGGCCGCTGAGGAGAAAATCACCGGCGGTCTTGACCTTCATCTTGGCGACGAGTCCCACGCCGATCACAAACAAGAAATAAATACCGATCAAGGCATAGTCGACGAAGTGCAATTGCATGGCGCGGGTGGATCCTCAGTGATGGTCTCGGCGATGGACGTTGGCGATCTCTTTGACCTGGTCGTTGACCCGGACGACGAACTAGTGCCCGCCCGTCGCTGGAGCGGGTGTCAGGACGCTCAAGAGCAGCATCGCCACGGCAAACACCAGCATGGCCAGACCGGAGCCGAGGTTGAGGTTGGCGACGCTCAGTTGCATCGGGCCATCGATCAGACCTTGCGCCGTCAGCACGCCGCCGGTGGTGAGAAAAAACAGGCCGATGATGAAGCGCAGGTCCTGAAGCAGTAGCCCCATGGAATTCCCTTCTGACTAAAAGTGGTCTGGTCTCTGGCCGCAACTTAGCACTTTTTTAACGGTTGGAAAGCTAGAGATTAAAGCTTAACTTTAATGCTGAGGCGCAGCCTTTGACGCTCTCGCTGAGCCTCCATCTGAAACTGTTAGTTACTGAAACTATTAAAGAAATATAGGATGGCACGGCGATGCTTAAGTCCCCGACAAAACCATTTTCTAGGGTTAAAAAGACCTGCCTTGGTGCCGTCCTCGCGGCGAGCTGCTGGGCCGCCGCCAGTGCTTGGGGTGCCGAACCGGCAGCCGATGCGCCCAAGGCCGAAGACGCCGACAAGCCGGAATACACCAAGCGCGGCGCCTATGCCGGCGGCGCGCAGCATCCAGCACCATGCGAACACAAAATGCATTTGCCGCTCCTGATCCCGCAGACCGGCATCGACAACAAAGAATACTGCGGCGGTAAGATCACTCTGTTCTGAGCGTTGCGACGCAGTGAGGCTCCATCCTTTCATCTCATCACTTGGGCTCCATGACACCACCTCTGCAAGCCGTGATCTTTGATTTTGATGGTCTGATCTGCGACACCGAGACGGCCGCGTATGAAGCCTGGTCGGAGATCTTTAGGGAACACGGGGTGGTATTGCGGCGGGAGACCTGGATGGTCTGCGTTGGCGCCGCGGAGTCGCCCTTTGATCCCGTCAGCCACCTCCAGGAACTGACCGGACGCTTCGATCTCGATCGCAGTCGGATCATGGCAGATAAAGAACGACGCAAGGCCGAGGTCAGCCACCGCTTGGATACCCTGCCTGGGGTTTTCGACCGCCTGGAGGAGGCCAAGCGCCTAGGGATTCCGCTCGGCTTGGCCTCCAGCTCCTACTCCAACTGGGTCCTAGGTCATTTGGACCGGCTCAAATTGCGCTCCTACTTTACGGTGATCAGGACCCGCGATGACGTGGTGCATGCCAAGCCGGCCCCCGACTTACCACTCAGTGCCGCTGCCGGCCTCGGGGTCGCCTCGACCTCCTGCTTAGTCCTGGAGGACTCGCTCAATGGACTGCGCGCGGCCAAGGCAGCTGGCGCACGCTGCTTTGTCGTGCCCAATCCGGTGACGATCGGCAGCGACTTTGCTCAGGCCGACGCCATCCTAGGCTCGATGCATGAGCTAAGTCTGGCGACGGTATTTGCCAGAACAGGCGGCGGCCGTCCCTAAAAGCGAGTTTGCCAGGTCCGAAAGCCTCGGCTACATTGGGTCCACTTTTGACCCAAAACGCGAGGCAAACCATATGGCCGGCGACTCCGATAGCAAGTTCATTTGGATGGACGGCAAGCTCATCCCCTTCGACCAGGCCCAGGTCCATGTCTTGTCGCACAGCCTGCACTATGGCTCAGCGGCCTTCGAGGGCATCCGCGCCTATCAGACTAAGGACGGTCGCACAGCGATCTTTCGCGCCGTCGAGCATATGCACCGCTTCGAAAGGTCGACGCGGATCTTTGGTGGCAGCCTGCCCTACTCCAGCGAGGAACTGATCCTCGCCATGCGCGAGCTGATCAAAGCCAATAGCTTCAGCTCCTGCTACCTGCGCCCTTTGTCCTATATCGGCAACGAAACACGCGGCCTGAAGCTACCGCGCGAGCCGAAGATGCGCGTCGCGCTGGCGACCTGGCAGTGGGGCAAATACCTCGGAACGGACGCGATCAACAACGGCATCAAGGTCTGCGTCGCCAGCTTTCGCAGGCCCGATGTCGCCAGTGCCTTACCTTGGGCCAAGCTCTCCGGAAATTACCTGAATTCGATCATGGCGCGGCGCGAGGCCTCGCTCAACGGCTACGACGAAGCAATCCTGCTCGATCACCAAGGTTTTGTCTCGGAAGGCTCGGGCGAAAATATCTTCATCGTCCAAGGCGGCGAGCTGCTGACCCCATCGGCTGGCGGCGTGCTGCTGGGAATCACCCGGGACTGCGTGTTCGCCTTCGCAAAAAAGCTCGGTCTCACCGTCAAGGAACAGTCGATAACGAGGAATCAGTTGTACGAGGCCGACGAGGTCTTTTTTACCGGTACCGCCGCGGAGATCACACCGATCACCAATATCGATGGCCACCGCATCGGCAGCGGCAAACCGGGAGCGACCACGCTGACCTTGGCGAAGTTGTTTGATGACTCCACGACCGGGGTGGCAAAAGACTTTGCGCACTGGCTGACCTACGTCTAATACCGTGCGCCCGAAGAATGAGCGGCAAACAGGCCCCGCGGCCTGCTATCATGGAGATCACGACGTCGCTCGTTCATCAGACTCTTGCCGCGGATGGAGATCGCATGGCTCGCTGGCAAAACCAGGTACTTCCCATGGCACACCCGATGAAATATGCCGTGAAACTGGGCCTGAGGCTCGGCTTACCCCTTAGCTTGAGCCTCCTTGGTGCATGCCGAGGTACCGCCTTTAGTGGTGATACACCGACCCGGGACAAGCCAGTGCCAGCAGCCAATTCGACCGCTCCGGTGACACCGGGCTCGCCGCAGGCGGCAACAAATCCTGGCACCTTGACCACGGACCACGGTGAGGCGGGTCCAGGCGGGCCTAACCCCTTCGGTAACCCGCAAGCCGGGGGGCCACCGCAGTATCCTTGCAGTAGCACCTACACCGTCAAAGCAACGGCCAACCCCTATTTGGCAGGGACTCCCAATGGCACCACCATTACCTATGCCATCCCCGGCAACGTCGGCGGCAATCCCAACGATGCAGCGCCGGAGCAAGCGCCCGTGCTGGTGGTGCCGATGGGCAAGTGCATGGCGCCTGGTCGCACCCTGACCTTTCAAGTTCAAGGCATGGCCACCTATGCCGCCGGCGTCGCACCGACCGACGCCAACGGCGATCTGCGCAACATCACCACCCATCAAAAGAGCGCGCTCTACGGTAAGTCCAACATCACGGCACCATTCAACAGCTTGATCGCCGTCTTCCTCGGCGACGGCGATCCCTCGGCCAATGCCGCTCCGGCACCGTTGGATTTCAGCCAGCCAAACAGCCGCGACTACGCCAGCCTATCGCCCCTGATCGGTCAGGTGTTCTTTATCGGCAACGGTAAAACCCGGAGCGGCGGCAACCACCGGGTCGTCGTACCGGCAGGGTCCACTCGGCTGTACTTTGCCATCATGGATGGCTACCAGTGGAACAACAATGCCGGCAGCTACACCGGCGCTGCGCTC
>Ga0315278_10002880_pt1 | contig 15375 bp, 13 predicted proteins | sample YL17G06_0_MG_FD_203880 | JGI IMG/M metagenome (GOLD analysis project Ga0315278, IMG submission 203880) | Sediment microbial communities from Yellowstone Lake, YNP, Wyoming, USA - YL17G06_0 | ecosystem: Environmental > Aquatic > Freshwater > Lake > Sediment | place: USA: Wyoming | collected... | reverse complement strand
TTGAGGCTGACAACCGCGTCGGTCGAGCCGCTGTGGATATGGCTGCCGCCGATGTTGACGCAGACGGAATCCACCTCGGCATGGGCATCGCGTTCCGCCTCCTCGACTGCGGCGCGGATGGCCGAGGAGGCCCGGGCATTGTCCGTGATCATGCTCTTCCGCACGCCATCGGACGGCGTAACGCCGACGCCCAGGACGCGGATGCCGGTGTCGGCGCTGCACGCGGCGATGATGGCACGCACGGCGGCAGTGCCGATGTCAAGCCCCGTCACTATCTGCTCGTTGCGTTTCATGGTTAGAGGATGAAGGGGATCACGGCGACATCGGTGAAGCGGAGGTCGATAACCTTCGCGTTGACGCGCTGCTCGCGCAGTTTCTCCAGGACGCGGACAAGCCTGAGGACTTTCTCGTTCGAGTACTCGGCGCCGAGCCTGATCTCGGGAATGGTTGCGGTCTCGAGGATGACCGAGCCCGGCTGGGTGAACCGGAGCTCCTTGATGCTGAGGAAATCGGACTTCTGGATGTGAATGAGCGCATCGACAAACCTGACGGCGCCCGCGACGCGGGGATCGGCCACACGGGAGCCGGGTCGGTACGTGACGGAGCCCAGGCCGCACAGTTTGGGCAGATGGAGGGCATGCTCCATCTTCTTCTCGGACAGCATCAAGCCGTCCCGGTCAATGGGGATGTCGGGCTGTGTGCCGTCGGTCTTGATGACCGCGGCAGGCTCGCGCTCGGTGATCTGGATGACCAGCGTGTCGGGATGCTGCCTGGTAATCGTGACGGAGCGGATGTCCGGATGGCTCTCGAGCCGCTTCTTGATCGGCTCGAGCGAGGTGGCATAGATGTTCATCTTCGGCTTGATGCCGGCGATGGCTTTGATCTCCTGATCCGACACGGTACGGACACCCGTGTTGGGAATGACCAGTTTGCGGATGACGAAGTCGGGATGCTGCAACGCCTTGGTGATCCCAAGATGCGCGCCATACACTGCCGCGCCGATGGCGGCGATGAGGAGGATGGTCACGATCATCGCGCCGAACATGCGGAAGAGGCGGCGTCGGACAATCCTGGGCCGGGTCGCGACATGGCGGTTGATGTCAAGTGAGGCCGGCATGTCAGGGCGTGGCGGGTGAAGGTGAGTGCGCGCGATTCATCGCCACGAGCGCGTGAGCGGCGGCGGAGATGCTGCCCGCGCCGATGAACAGGACGACATCCCCGGGCCTGACGGCTGCGGCGACGGCCGGGAGAAGATCCTCCACACGCGGGATGTACTGGGTGCCGGGCGTACGGCTGCGCACACGGTCGAACAACGTCTGGCCGGAGACATCCGAGGGATGCTCGCTCGCGGCGAAGATGTCGGTGAGGATAAGCCGGTCGAACGAGCCGAGGACGTCGGTGAACTCATCGAGGAGTTTCCTGGTGCGCGAGAACCGGTGGGGCTGGAAGACGGCAAGGATGGGCCTGCCGAGGCCGCGGGCCGCAGCGTGGGTCGCCGCTATCTCGCACGGATGGTGGGCGTAATCGTCAATGACCGCCGCTCCGTTGAACTCGCCGATGAGCTGGAAGCGGCGGTGGACGCCGTGAAACGACGGGAGCGAGGCCAGGATGCTCTCGATGCTGACGCCGGCCACACGGGCGGCAGCGATGGCATGAAGGGCGTTGAGAACATTGTGCCGGCCGGGCGTGCCGAGTGTAACAGGGAACTCGCTGCCGCCACCATGGACGGTGAACTCGGAGGACCAGGGCAGGAGGCGGATGCCCGAGGCGGTGAAATCGGCCCTTGCATCGAGCGCGCACGAAACCCGCGCGGCCGCAGCGGGGGCGCTTGCCACCGCATGGCAGACCCGAGGGTCGTCGGCGTTGTAGATGACCGTGCCGTCCGGGCGGACATTGGCCAGGAAGCGGCAGAAGGCTGTCTCGATCGCCTCTATGTTCGGGTAGAAATCGAGATGGTCGGCGTCAATGTTGAGCATCAGGGCGATCGAGGAGACCAGGCGGTCGAACGACCCGTCGCTCTCGTCCGATTCAGCGATCACGTGGGGGCCATGGCCGTCGCGGAAGTAGGCGTTGAACTGCGGGACGAACCCGCCGATGACGGCGGTGGGATCGAGGCCGGCTGCGGCGAACAGGATCGCGGTCATTGCGGCGGTGGTTGTCTTGCCGTGGGTGCCGGCAATGGTGACACCATGGCTGTTGTTGACAAGAAGGGCCAGGGCGAGGGAGCGGTGGAGGCACGGGATGCCCCGCTCGCGGGCCCGGACAAACTCGGGATTGTCCTGGGCGATTGCCGTGCTATAGACAAACAAATCCGCATCCTCGACATGTGCGGCGTCATGGCCAACATAGCAGGTGATCCCCGCGGCGCGGAGCGGATCGAGCGTCTTCTGAGCCGCGCAGTCCGAGCCGACCACCTGCATGCCGCGCCGGGCAAACAAGTGGGCAAGCGGATTCATGCCGACACCGCCAATGCCGGAGAAGAACCAGCGGGCGCCGGGGTGGATGTCGGGGCCTATCGGCCTGGGTGGCTTTCCTGCTTCGTCAGACATAGCTCGATAAAGTCAACAAGTTTCTCCGCAGCATCGGGCTGCGCAAGCGTTGTGTTCGCCGCGGCCATGGCCGCGGCGAGGCCGGCGTCGGTCAGGACGCTGCCAAGCGCCGCGGCGAGCCGCGGTGCATCCAAACCCGTTTCCTGCACCACCACCGCGCCGCCGTGCTGTTCAAGCACGTGGGCGTTGGCGGTCTGATGATCCTCGGCCGCAAACGGGAACGGAACGAGGACCGCCGGAACACCGGCAGCGCAAATCTCGCTCACCGTCAGCGCGCCTGCGCGCGCAACAACCACAGTGGCCAGCCGGTACAGCCCGCCGATTTCGTCGGTGAAGGCGGTGACGAAATGGGGCACATGAATCCCGGCGTACGCATGGCGGACGGCAGGGGAGTCCGTGGCGCCCGTGAGATGAATGACGCGGACGTGCGGCTCGGCCTGTTTCAACAGCCCGATGGCAGCGGGTGCCAGCGTGTTCAACGTGCGGGATCCCTGGCTGCCGCCTATGATCAGCACGGTGGGCGCATCGCCCGAGAACCCGGTCAACACACGGGCCCGCGCCTGAGACACCTCGAAAAAAGAACGGCGGAGCGGATTGCCCGTGAGGCAGGCGCGGTTGCCGAGCCGGGCAACCAGCACGCCCAGCGCGCCGCCGGCGTCAGGCACAAGCCCGTACGCGAGCCGGGCATCCAGCCGAACCAGGAGGCGGACAGCCTTGCCCGGCAGCGCATTGGCCTCATGAACCACCACCGTCCTGCGCAGGAGAATCCCGGCCAGCAGAAGCGGGAACGAGGCATACCCGCCGAATCCGACGAGGACATGGGGCCTGAACCGGAGGATGAGGACCAGCGCCTCGACCGTGCCGAGCAGCATCGCGGCGATAAACGCAATGAAGCCGACCGGGCCGCGCCTGAGAGGGGCGGCGTGGAGCCGCTTGAACGGCAGGGCACTGTCCTTGGTCAACCGCTCCTCCATGGAGCGGCGACGACCGATATACCAAAGAACCGAGCGCGGCGCGCGTTTCAGGACCGCTTCACACAGCGCCAGGGCGGGCATGATGTGGCCGCCCGTGCCGCCGCCCGAAACCATGAGCCGCACATTGCCGCTCTCACACAATCGTTTCGCCACGGGAGCGCGCGGGTTCGGCCTCACGCGCGCTGCGCTGCTGGTTGTACGCGATGTTGACCAGCAAGCCGCACGCGGCGAGCGTCATGATCAGGCTCGACCCGCCGTAGCTGATGAAGGGCAGGGCAATGCCTTTCGTCGGCAGGCATCCAGTCACCACGCCGATGTTGACAATGGTCTGCAGGGCCAGCATGGTCATCACGCCGGTGGCCACCATGTGGCCGAACAGGTCGGTGATCTGGGTGGTGAGGCGGTACATGAGCCAGAACAGGAGCGCAAACAGGGCGATGAGCGCCGAGCAGCCGGCGAAGCCGAGTTCCTCGCCGACGATGGCGAAGACGAAGTCCGTATGGGCCTCGGGCAGATAATGAAGTTTCTGCACGGACATGCCGAGGCCGACGCCGTACATTCTGCCCGAGGCGACGGCGATCAGTGACTGCCAGAGCTGGAACGCGGCGCCCAGAGGATCGTTGTCCGGATTCAGGAAGACCAGAAGCCGCTGGCACCGGTACGGATACTTCACGATCAGCAGCGCTATGGCCGGAATGGCGCTGGCGATGATCGCCGCGACATGGAGCGTGCGGGCTCCGGCGACAAACAACATCACCAGCACCGTCGCGACAATGACGACGGGCGTGCCCAGATCCGGCTCGATCAGAACCAATCCGGTGGGCATCATGACGACGCACAGGGGCACCAGCACCCCGCGCACAAAGCGGGGTGCATAGCGGCGATACTTGGCCAGATAGGCCGCAACGAACACAATGACGGCGCACTTGGCCATCTCGGACGGCTGGACGGTGAATCCGGCAACGCGCAGCCAGCGGCTTGCGTGGTTTGCCTGATGGCCGATCCCCGGCACCAGCACCAATCCCAGCAGAACCGTGACGCACAAAAGCAGCGGCACGGCAAGCCGCTGAACCACCGTGTAATGCACCACCGCAGTCACCATGCCCGCGCCGACACCCATGCCCACCCATACCAGCTCGCGGTAGAAGAAATAGGACCAGTTGCCGAACACGTCCTTCGCATAGAACACGCTCGACGAATACGTCATCAGCACGCCGAACGCGACGAGCACAAGGAGCACGGCGATAAAGACCTCGATGATCCAACGCTCGAGAAACCTGGTCATGTTCTACTTCTTTGGCACAAGGATTTTCTGGCCGATCTTCAGCTTGTCGCTTGTCGTGTCGTTAAGCTTCATCAGTTCGTCAACGGTCGTGCCGAACTTGCGGGCAATCTTCCAGTACGAATCGCCCTGCTGGATGGCATACTGTTCGGTTTCGACTGCGGGTGCGGCAGTGGTGGTTCCGTTCACAGGAGGTGCAGTGGCGCCTCCGCCCGCCTCGGCGGACGCCACGGCGCCCGTGGCCGCTCCTGGCTCGGGTGTAATGCCTGCGGGACCCGGCGCCGGCGTGGCCGATCCCTCGGCGGGCGGTGTCGTCGCGGGTGGCTGACCTGTCTTCGCAACAGGAACCACAAGTGTCTGGCCAATCTGGAGGACCGAGCGCCGGCTCAGGCCGTTGGCGGCGACAAGCTCGCTGATAGTGCAGCCGTACTTGTTGCCGATGGACCACAGTGTGTCGCCGCGCTGGACGACGTGGCTAGGATAGGTGAGCGGCATGCCGGACGCCCGCTCGACGGCGGGAATGGCATTCCTGCCGGACGGCTTGACAATCAATTCGCCTCCAGGCGGCTGGGCGGGCGTACCAGCCTCGCGCTGGAGTCGTTCCTGTTCCGTCTCGCCCACGGGACCGAGCCGCGTGTGCGTGGACTCCGCGAGCGCCGTGGTTCCGGTCGGCGCGACCATGACCGGTTCCTCGATGCCGGAGATCTCGGTTTCGGTTGAGGCGGTTGCCCCGGTTGCCCCGGGCTTCAGGGTTCTGTCAGACTCGACCAGGACGGGCTTCTGGACGTCAATCTGGTCGACATAGGCAACCGCGTTGCTCCTGCCATGGGACGAGCCAGGCTCGTCCTCGATGTTGACAACCGTGCCGCCGGCGGTGAGGAGATCCTGGTCAACAATGGCCTCGACGGGATCCTGGTCCGTCATCTCGAGGGAAATGTCGGTGCGGGCGTGTTCCTTGGTACAACTCCACAGGGCAAGCAGTGAGCCGAGCAGGAGCACGGGAGTCAGTTTGGAGAGCATCTTCATTGTCTGGTCCTCGTCATGGTTAGGTCATGGTGCGGGTGAGCGCGTTCACCGCGTTGCGAAAATCCGCACCACGTTCCTCAAAGTTGGTGTACAGGTCGTACGAGGCGCACCCGGGAGCAAGGAGGACCGTGGTCCCCTTCGGGGCCCTGCGCGCCGCGGCAGCGACGGCGTCGGCCATGGTCTCCACCAGCACGGGCTCGGCCACGCGCTTAAAGGCGGCGGCAAGCTTCTCCTTCGCCGCGCCCATCAGGACGACGCGGCAGGTCTTGTCCTTGACCAGCGGGGCCACGGGTGCAAAGTCCCCGCCCTTGTCATACCCGCCGGCAATCAGCGCGATGGGCGCGGGAATCGTCTCGAGAGCCTTGACCATTGCATCCACGTTTGTTGCCTTCGAATCGTTCACGAACGAGATGCCGTTGAGCTTCGCGACGAGTTCGAGGCGGTGGGGCAGCCCCGTGAACGAGCGGATGGCCGTGGTGATTACATGCTCGGGCACATGGAGAATCCGGGCCGTCGCGCAGGCGGCGAGGATATTGACGGCGTTGTGGTCTCCGACCAGCTTGGTCTCGGCAAGGGTGCCATGGCTGTGGCGGATGCCATTGAAGATGGTGACGAACTCGCCGTTGACACACACGGCGCCATACGGCTCGTTGAGCGAAGGCGACCAGCGGCCTGTCTCGTCGATCCAGACCCGCTGGGGCCGAGGTGTTTCGAGAAACGGCGCCACCAGCGCACGGTCGGCGTTCCAGACTATTGCCCAGTCTTCGTGCGTCATGTTCATGAAGACCCGGCCCTTGGCTGCAGCGTAGGCTTCCATCGAGGGATACCGGTCCAGATGGTCGGGCGTCAGGTTCAGCCAGACCGCCACCGAGGGATGGAAGCTCTGCACCGTCTCGAGCTGGAACGAGCTGATCTCGAGGGCAAGGATGTGCTGGGCGGTTGCCTGGCCGACAACGGATGAAAGTGCCTGGCCGATGTTGCCGGCGACAATCGCCGGCACGCCTGCTGCGGCAAGGATGTGGCCGGTGAGGGCCGTGGTGGTGGTCTTGCCATTCGTGCCGGTGATCGCGGCGATCCTGGCGTTGGTGTGGCGGACGGCGAACTCGATCTCGCTGACGACCGGCACGTGGCGCTCGCGTGCCCAGACGAGGGGCAGGGCAGACTCGGGCACGCCCGGGCTGGTCACCACAAGGGTCGCGTCCTTGATGCACGCGGGCGTGTGGATTCCCAGCTCGACCGGGATGCCCAGGCTGCGGAGCTCGGCTGCATGCTGCTCGAGGGCGCGCCGCGACTCGGCCGACTCATGCGCGCCTGCGCACGCATCCGTCACCCGCACGGCATAGCCGAGCCGATGCGCCAGCCGCGCAGCCGCATACCCGCTCCGCGCGAGGCCTATGACCGCTACCTTCATATAACTGCTGCCACGGATTCTGGTTCTGTCCAGTCTCGATGGTTACTGCACTTTAATTGCAATCAGCACGCCTGCAAGCGCGCAGATCAATGCCACAATCCAAAAACGAATGGTGACCCGGGTCTCCGGCCAGCCCTTCATCTCGAAATGATGGTGCAACGGCGCCATCCGGAACACCCGCTTCCCGTTCCGCAGCCGGAACGAGCCGACCTGGACGATCACCGACAATGCCTCGATCACAAACAGGCCCCCAATCACCAGCAGCAGCACCTCGCGCCGGACAAGCAGGGCAACAACGCCCACCGCCCCTCCCAACGCAAGGCTGCCTGTGTCGCCCATGAACACCATTGCCGGCGACGCGTTGTACCACAGGAACCCGAGACCAGCCCCGACCAGCGCCGCGCAGAACACAGTCAGCTCCGCCATCTGAGACGTGTGGAACAAGTGCAGATCCTTTGCCAGCTTTGCATGTCCGGCCACATAGGCGATCACCGTGTAGGCCAGCGCGCAGATCGTCACGGAGCCGATGGCAAGGCCATCGAGGCCGTCGGTGAGGTTCACTGCGTTCGACGTGCCCACAACCACAAGGAATGCAACCAGCAGGTACCACAGGCCAAGATTGGCCGCCACAGGGCTCTTGTAGAACGGCACATACAGCGGCAAAGCGGCATCATGGAAATAAAGAGCCAGAGCCATGGACGTCGCGACGACAGTTTGCACCGCCATCTTCTGCCGGGCGGAGAGGCCGCGCGAGTTCTTGCGCCGGACCTTGAGGTAGTCGTCTGCGAAGCCAAGGCCGCCCAGCAGAAGGAACACGCCCAGGACTATCCATACATACGTGTTGTCCAGCCGCACCCAGCACACGGTGGCTGTGGTTACTGCGGCGATGATGAGGATGCCGCCCATGGTGGGCGTGCCCTGCTTGTTCTTATGGATGAGATGGAGGGGCGGGCATTCATCCTTCCGGATTTCCTGGCCAACCTTGAGCCGGTACAGCCAGCGGACCAGGATCGGGCCGAGCAGGACGCTTATCGCAAATGCAGTCAGCGCCGCGCCACCGGCACGGAACGTGATGGCCTTGAACATGGCCAGATGGTCCGCCTTGGGCACCAGGAACGTGTACAGCAGGTAGATCATGCCGCGTGTGCTCCCTGGTGTGCACGAAAAAGAAAAACAGGAGTGTGGTTCCCCGCGTGCACGGGGAACCACACATCGAGGCAGAGCAGACGAGCCAGCGGTTTGTGTTTGGTTTTGGTGTGGGGGATTGGCGAGGAGCTCGTCTTGGCTGCACGCCTCGTTCCTGTAACTTGGTAACCACTCATGGTCAAATTCGTGTTATGCATGACGCGTCCTCATGCGTGCGGTGCGGAGGGCGTCGATGGCCGTCTCGAGCTTTGCACCGCGCGACCCTTTCACCAGCACGCAGTCGCCTTGCTGGACAAAACCGGCAAGGAAGGCCGCAGCCGCAGGCACATCCGGGAACGCGCGCAACAAGGCATCGGCCATGCCCGCCTCGCGGGCGCCGCGGACAATGTCATCGGCATGCGGGCCGACCGCAACCAGCATTGCCAACTGTGCCTTTGCGGCAGCCTTCCCGGCCTGGCAATGGCAGTCGGCCGCGCGCTCGCCCAGCTCGAGCATCTCGCCCAAAAGGGCGATCTTCCGTGTGTAGTCCGTCGAGCACCCGAGCACCTCGAGCGCCGCAGTGACCGAGTCTATGTTCGCGTTGTAGCAGTCGGCGATCACCTCGACGCCGTCAATCCGCTCGACTTGGCAGCGCTGCTCGACGGGATCCATGCCCTCGATCGCCTCGGCAATGTGCTCGAACTTCAGCGCCGGCTCGAGAGCGATGGCCGCGGCAACTGCTGCGGCTACATTGGCCGCGTTGTGGGATCCGGGCAGGCGGAGCTGGACCGAGCGCCGCCCCATCGGCGTGCACAGCATCCCGGTCGTGCCGTGTGTCCCCGTCCGCGTCACGAGGAAGGACACGGCTGCCCGCGTGTCATTGCCGAACGTCAGCACCTTGAACCCGCGTTTGGCAACCGCGGTGGTGAGCAGCTCGACGCACGGGCCATCCACCGGCAGCACCACCGTCCCGCCGCGGGCAAGGCCGTCGAGGATCTCGAGCTTGGCCTTCGCCACGTCCTCGATGCTCTTGAAGAACTCGAGATGGGCGTGGCCGATGTTGGTGATGAGCGCGATGGTGGGGGAGGCAAGCGTGCTGAGCAGCCTGATTTCGCCTGCGTGGTTCATCCCCATCTCGATCACTGCGTGGGTGTGGTTGTCGTTGATCTTCAGCAGCGCCAACGGCACACCGATGTGGTTGTTGTAGTTCTTTTCCGTGCAGACGGGCTCGTACACGACGGACAGGATCCGGCCCACCAGTTCCTTCACGGTCGTCTTCCCGTTCGTGCCGGTGATGGCGAGGACGGGGATCATAAACCGGTCGCGGTGGTAGGCGGCGAGCGCCTGGAGGGCGATAAGGGTGTCGTCCACAATGTACTGGGGCAGGTCCACGCCCGTCTCATAGTTGACAATGGCGCCCGCGGCATCCTTGGCTGCGACGTCGTGGAGAAACGAGTGGCCGTCGAACTTTGGGCCGGTGAGGGCGACAAACAACTCCTCTGGCAGGATGGTGCGGCTGTCAACGCTGACGCCGCGGGCCTGCTGAAGGGTGCCGCATGCACGCGCGCCCGTGGCGCAGACGATATCGCTATGCGTGAACATGCGCCTCCTCAAGGGCCGCGGCAATGTCGCGCGCAAGGGCACGGTCGTCGCTGGCGTGGTACACGCGGTTGATCTCCTGGTAGGTCTCATGCCCCTTGCCGGCGAGCAGGACGACGTCGCCCGGCTTTGCCTGCCGGCAGGCAAGGGCAATCGCCTCGCGCCGGTCGGTGAGCATGGCTTCCGGCTCGCGGACCATCCCTGCCCGGATGGCGCGGATGATGGCAAGGGGCTCCTCGGTCCGCGGATTGTCGCTGGTGAGAACCACATGGTCGGCCAATCGCTCGGCAACAGCGCCCATGCGTGGCCGCTTGGAGGAGTCCCGGTCGCCTCCGCAGCCGAAGACGACCCAGAGGCCGCCCCGGGTGAGCTCGCGGAGGCAGGCAAGCACGTTCGCCAGCGCATCGTCGGTATGGGCATAGTCCACCACAATGGTGATGCCCAGGTTGTTCGGCACAAACTCGAGCCTGCCCGGCGCGGCGGGAAGCGTCGCGGCTGCGGCGGCCATGTCGTCCATCCGTGCGCCGAACTGGCGCGCCGCGGCAACGGCGCACAGGTAATTGGCCACGTTGTGCCTGCCAAGCTGGTTGAGCGTCACACCCGGCCAGCGCTCATCGAGCCAGACCATGTCGAACCGGCAACCATTGCTCGAGAGGGTGATCTGCTCGGCCCTCAGCGCGGCACGGACATCGGGCGCGGTAGCGCAGGTGGTCGCGCGGATGCCTGCACGGTCAAGTTCCTCGGCAAGCCGGCGGCCATACGCGTCATCCACTCCGACGACGGCGGGGACGGCCACATCCGCCGTCTTTTTCAGCCGGTTGAACAGCTTGCGTTTGGCCTGGTAATACTCCTCCATAGTCTCGTGGTAATCGAGATGGTCCTGCGTCAGGTTGGTGAAGATGGCCGCATCGAGCTCGAGGAAACCTGCGCGGAGCTGGTCGAGGGCATGGCTCGATATCTCCATTGCAACGGCACGCGCGCCCGCCTCGGTCATCTGGTGGATGAGCCTGTAGAGCTGGAAGAGGTCGGGTGTTGTCCGATCCGCCGGAATGCTCCGGGCGCCGAACTCATAGACGACGGTGCCGATGATGGCCGTTGCCAGGCCGGCCCGCTCGAGCAGATGGCGGAGGAAGTAGGTGACGGTGGTTTTGCCGTTGGTGCCTGTGACGCCGATCAGGCGGCAGGCAGGCTGGCCATGGAAGGAATGGGCAATCGCGGCAAGATTCTCCGGGCTCGGCTCGAGCACGATGCAGGCAACCGAATCGGGCACGCCGGCAACGGGCTCGTTGGAGGCTATGGCGGTTGCTCCGCGCGCGATCGCGTCGCCGATGAACCTGCGGCCGTCCGTCACGCTTCCCTTCAGCGCCACAAACAGGTAGCCCGACCGCACCTGGCGGCTGTCCAGGGCGAGGCCGGTGATCTCGGCCGTTGCCGGGCCGCTCACCCGCTGCCACTTCAGATGCTGGAACACCTGGTCAAGCTTCATAACGATGCCGTGCCCGTGCCGGTGCTTGCCACGCTCGTCGCCGCGGCGGGCTCCGGCGCGTCCTTGGGCACATTCAGATACGCGAGGGCCTCCTCGCAGATCTTGCTGAACACCGGCGCGGCAACAAGCCCGCCGTAATACTGCTTCTGCTTCGGCTCGTCCATCACCACCACCGCGCACAGCGCCGGCTTCGATGCGGGAACAAACCCGGCAAACGACGCCACATACGCCTTCCGGTAGCCTCCCGGGCCATACTTCTGCGCCGTGCCTGTCTTCCCCGCAACCGTGTAGCCGGGTATCTCGGCAAGGCGGCCTGTCCCGAAGTCCTTTGTCACCCCGATCAATGCCTCGGTGATCTTTGCCACCACGCTGCTCGAGATGATGTTCCGGGCCACCACCTGCGGCTCGAAATAGTTGAATGCCCGAGCCTCGGGCGACAAGTCGCCCTGCGCAGTCGTCATCCGCTTCACAATCGCCGGCCTCACCCGCGTGCCCCCGTTTGCAATCGTTGCAACAGCCGACAGGAGCTGGAGGCTTGTCACGCCCACCTCATGCCCCATCGGCAGGGACACCATCGAGTACTGGGTCCATTCCTTCACCGGCCTGAGGATGCCCGCGGACTCGTACGGCACGAGCTGGATGTCCGTCCGCTCGCCTATGCCGAACTTCCTGAGGTAGTCGTAGTACCGCGCCCGGTCGAGCTTCCGGGCGAACTTGGCGATGCCGATGTTGCTCGAGTACTGGATCACCTCGCGGAACGACAGGTCGCCAAAGGGATGATCGTCCTTCAGCACCCGCGTGGGAAGCGCCTGCCACAGGCCGTTCTCGCAGAACATCCGCGTGTCAAGGTCGGCCAGGCCCTCGTTCAGCACAATGGCCCCCGTGAGAGCCTTCATCGTCGAGCCGGGCTCGAACACGGTGCTCACTGCCCGGTTCACCAGACACCCTGAGGAGTAGTTTGTCCGGATGTTCGGATCGAACGGCGGCCACAGCGCCATGGCCAGGATGTTCCCCGTTGCCGGTTCCATCACCACTGCCATCGCCGACTCGGGCTGGTACTCCTCCGCCGCCTTCCGCACCTCCTGCTCGGCGATGTGCTGGATGTACTCGTCAATGGTGAGATAGATGTCCTGGCCGTCCTCCGGCTCGCACGCCTGCGACTTGTCAACCCAAGCCGGATCCATGAAGTTCCGCTTCCTGTTGTCCCGGCCAGCCATGACGTAGCCATCCATGCCGCTGAGGTAGCGGTCAGCCTCCAGCTCGAGGCCCTCGACTCCCTCGCCCTTCTCGTTGCAGATGCCCAGGACGTTCCCCAGCAGGCTGCCCTTGGGATAGACCCGCTGCTCGAGCTCGTCGAGGAAGACGCCGTGCAGCATCCGCTTCTTGACCAGCATCCGGATCTTTAAGGACTGGACCTCGGTGAGGTTCTTGCTGAGCCAGACAAAGCGGCGGCGCGGATCGGCCAACTGGGCCCGCACTTCGGCTGAAGGCCTGCCCAGCACCTCGGCCAGCAGCGTCGAGGAGCCGTCAAGGTCCGTTACAAACTTGCAGTCCGCCCACAGGGCGGGCCGTGTGCTGGACATGGCGAGGATGCTGCCGTTCCGGTCAAGGATCCGGCCGCGCCGCGCGGCAACGCGCTGGCGGTTGTTGTGCTGGTCGCGGGCACGCTTCTGGTAGGTCTCGAACCGAAGGCACTGGAGGTCGAACAGGCGGCCGGCCAGCAGGACCAGGCCCGCTGCGATCAGCACGAACACCAGCAGCGTCCGGGAGCGTTGCCGTGCGTCAATCATGGCTGCCCTCCCCGGCGCTTGCCAGAAGCGATGCGGGCTGCTTCGTCCCCGGTCCATCGGGAGCCGGTGCGGCCACAGGCTCGTCCGGCAGGCCCTCGATCCCCGTTGGCAACGTCACCCGCACCACGCGGTCCGGCGGCGCAACAGAGAGGACGACGCCGTGCTCCTTCAGCTTCTGCAGGACGTGATCCGGCCGCTCGAGCTGGGCCAGCGTGAACTTCAACTGCGCATTCACGTTCTTCGCCTCGCCAATGTCGCGCTTCAGTTCGGTGATATGGTACAGCGCGTTCCGCTGTTCGGTCTTGTACTGGGCTCGGGCCAGATACGCAATCGTCACCACGGCAACCGCTGCGGCAAACACGGCAAGGACCTTGTACCGCAGGCCAAGCCCGCGGGCCGCGCCGCGCGTCGTTTCCCTGTTTCTCCGTGACGCCATGTCAGGCTGCATCCTTCTCGAAGACGCGAAGCTTCGCACTCCGCGCCCTCGGGTTCCGCGCACATTCGGTGTCTGCAGGCACCATCGGCTTCTTTGTCACCGGCCTGCCCGATGCGGAGTGCGCCTTGAAGAACTGCTTCACCATCCGGTCCTCGCCCGAATGAAAGCTGAGCACCGCCATCCGGCCTCCGGCGGAAAGGAGGGCGAGTGCCGCCTCGAGCCCCGCCGCAAGCGCGCCAAGCTCGTCGTTCACCGCCATCCGGAGCGCCTGAAAAGTCCGGGTCGCGGGATGGAGCTTCGAATGGTGCCAGCCCCGGCCAAGGTACACGCCCGAGACAAGCCCGGCAAGCTCGCCCGTGGTGTGGAGGGGCCGGGTGGCTCGGCGGCGGCAGATGGCGCGGGCTATGCCGCGGGCCAAGGGCTCGTTCCCATTCCCGCTCAGGATCCGCTCCAGGTCCTCCTGCCGCCAGGTGTTGACTATGTCCTCAGCCGTCAGCCGGGTGCGGCTGTCCATGCGCATGTCAAGCGGCGCGTCCTCGCGGAACGAGAACCCACGCGATCCTGAATCGAGCTGCGGCGAGGACGCGCCAAGATCGAAGAGGATCGCGTGCGCGCGCGGGAAGCCCGCCTCCTCCGCGCATGCCCGCGCCTCGGCGAACGACCGGTGGGCGAACGAGACGCGGCTCCCGAACCGGTCAAGCCGCTTCCGGGCAACGGCGAGCGCATCGGCATCCCGGTCGATCGCCAGCAGGCGCCCGGCCGGAGCAGTTGCCTCCAGCAACGCCTCGGCATGGCCGCCCATGCCGGTGGTCATGTCGATGCAGTCCATGTCCCGAGTCGCCTTCAACATCTCAATCACTTCCTGTTGCATAACGGGCGCGTGACCGAAGTCCGCGCCCGTTGGTTCACTTCCCTCAGCCATTGTGGTCCTGGCTGGGTGCCTGGCCTGGGCTCGGCCGCTTCTTCACCAGGTTGGGCATGTTGCTGTAGTTCTTGTCGTAGTCGGCAAGATCCTGCTCGTGCCGCTTGTCCCAGGTCTCCTTGCCCCACATCTCGAAATAGTCCTGCATCCCGATCAGCACCACGTCCCTCTTGATCTGAGCGTGTGCAATCAGATGACCGGGAAGCTTGATCCGGCCGCTGATGTCGCACGGCTGAGGCGGCGGGCCGGAGAAAAACACCCGCTTCATACGACGCACCGTCGAATCGAAGTCCTCGAACTGGCTGAACTGCGCAACATGCTTGTTGAACCCGGCCTCGTCGTAGACGAACAGGCAGCCGTCCGGCCCGTAGGTGACGTAGAACTTGCCGTCACCCGCGCTCCGGAACTCCGACGGGACAGACACCCGCCCCTTCGCGTCCGCCTTGTGATGGAACTCGCCTACAAACATCGCTGGTTCACCTTCTGCGTTCCAAATGACAAACCTTGTTAACCAACCCCCAAAAAATTGGGTTGCGCCTATTATACCAAAAAGCTTGACACTTGTCAACACCTTGTGACACTTTTCGATTTTTACTGGCCTAAAGAACGTGATAAAATAATATAAATAGCTCAACATAAGTATGTTATGTAGTGTCACGAAAAGTCACTAAAACTCAGAAATGCTTGATTTTTGGCGGGAAATGAATGAAAAAAACAAGAAACAATCTGGTGGGCACCGTTCAACCAGCCGAAACACCTTGCCCGGGGCATCCAG
>Ga0315278_10002879_pt1 | contig 15376 bp, 11 predicted proteins | sample YL17G06_0_MG_FD_203880 | JGI IMG/M metagenome (GOLD analysis project Ga0315278, IMG submission 203880) | Sediment microbial communities from Yellowstone Lake, YNP, Wyoming, USA - YL17G06_0 | ecosystem: Environmental > Aquatic > Freshwater > Lake > Sediment | place: USA: Wyoming | collected... | reverse complement strand
TTACCCTCGATCTCGGCCGCCATCTCGGGATGCTCCTTGAGGAACGTGCGGGCGTTCTCGCGCCCCTGCCCCAGCCTTGTCTCGCCGTACGAAAGCCACGTCCCCGACTTCTGGATGACCCGGTGCTCGATGCCGAGGTCGAGCAGCTCGCCGGCGCGGGAGATCCCCTCGCCGTAGAGGATGTCGAACTCGGCGACGCGGAACGGCGCCGCCACCTTGTTCTTGACGACCTTGACCTTGGTGCGGTTGCCGACGACCTCCTCGCCCGACTTGATCGGTCCGATCCGCCGGATGTCGAGGCGCACCGAGGCGTAGAACTTGAGCGCGCGGCCGCCGGTGGTGGTCTCGGGGTTGCCGAACATGACGCCGATCTTCTCGCGGATCTGGTTGATGAAGATGACGCACGTCTTTGACTTCGAGACGACGCCCGTGAGCTTGCGCAGCGCCTGGGACATGAGACGGGCCTGCAGCCCCATCGTTGCGTCACCCATCTCACCCTCGAGCTCGGCCCGCGGCACCAGCGCCGCCACCGAGTCGACCACGATCACGTCCACCGAGCCGGAGCGGATCAGCGTATCGGCGATCTCGAGCGCCTGCTCGCCGTTGTCGGGCTGGGCCACGAGCAGGTCATCGACGTGCACACCCAGCTTGCCGCAGTACTCCGGATCGAGGGCGTGCTCGGCGTCGATGAACGCCGCGAGTCCGCCGGTGGCCTGCGCATTGGCGACCACGTGCAGTGCCAGTGATGTCTTCCCGGACGACTCCGGCCCGTAGATTTCGATCACCCGGCCGCGCGGCAATCCGCCGACACCAAGCGCCGCATCGAGGCCCAGCGAGCCGGTCGGGATCACGTTGACGTTGACCGCTTCCTGCTGGCCGAGGCGCATGATTGCGCCCTTGCCGAACTGCCGTTCGATCTGTGCGACCGCCGTCTCCAACGCCTTCAGCTTGTCCTGGTTGATCTCAGCCATTCGACACCTCTCCCTTGGGGCTACGGCGTGGACGGGTTGGCCGTGGGGCCACCTTCGAATGCTAGGCGGGGCGGTGAGGCAAGTCAAGAAGAACGGGGCTCGGGGTTCGGGGCTCGGGGCTCGGGGACCGGGGACCGGGGACCGGCAAGGCAACACTACGAAGCTGGCAGCTCAGGCGATGTCGCGCCTGAGCGCAACGCCTTGGCTATCGGATCACTCCGCGCCGATCCCTGAGCGGCGCGCGCGTGCCGGGTCTCACAGCTTGCCCGGCGCCGGCGCAGCCGCCTGCGTTGCCAGAACAGTGCAGCTCAGAGGCCGAACGCGCGTGAGGCGCAAGGTGTGATACCCGGCAACGTGTTTGCATGTGTGATCGCAAACGCGACCCGCAAAGGGCGCCTACCTACGCGTGCACTTCGCCTTCGGGCGTGAACCGGTAGCCGACGCCGCGCACCGAGTGGATGTACTTCGGGCGGCGGGCGTCGGGCTCGAAGTAGCGCCGCAGGCGGACGATGAAGTTGTCGATGGTGCGCGACGACGAGCCGTACTTGTACCCCCACACCCGCTCGAGGATCAGCTCGCGCGACACCACCTGCCCCTGGCGCTCGACCAGCAGCTTGATCAGCATGCACTCCTTTTCGGTGAGCTGGATGTCGCCGCGGGCGCCTTTGGCGCGGAAGGTGCGGAAGTTCACCTCGTTGCTGCCGAAGTGGAAGATTCCGCGCTCTGCGACCGGCGTCTGGTACCACTCCTGCCGCCGCAGGATGCCGCGGATGCGCAGGACCAGCTCCTCGAGCAGGAACGGCTTGGTCATGTAGTCGTCGCCGCCGTGCCGCAAGCCGGCGAGACGGTCGGTGTCGGTGTTGCGCGCGGTCAGGAACAGCACCGGAACCCGATTCCCGGACTCGCGCAGGCGCTCGCACAGCTCGAACCCGGAGATGCCCGGGAGCATGACGTCGAGGACCAGGAGATCGTAGTCCTCGGCGCTGACCCGCTCCAGGGCGGTCTCGCCATCACCGACCACGAGGGTATCGTACCCCTCGAACTTCAGGTTGTGCGCCAGCGCCTCCGCCAGGTGCTTCTCATCCTCGACGATCAGGATTCGACTCGACATGGTCCACCTCGCTCCTTGGCTAGATTCATCCTACTCCGAAAAGTCCTCTTCGGGGAGAATGCCGGCGCCGGGCAGCACCAGCCGGAACGTCGCCCCGAGCCCTCGTCCCCCACTCGCAGCGGTGAGCCGGCCGCCATGAGCGACGGCGATCTCACGCGCCACGAAGAGCCCGATCCCGGTGCCGGGCGTACGACGCGTGATCTCGTCGTTCGCCCGGTAGAACGGGCGGAAGATGGTCTCCAATTCCCCGGCCGCAATACCGATCCCGTTGTCGGAGACCTCGAGTATCGCCTCGCCGTGCTCGATCGCCAGCCGTACCGTGACGTGGGCCGGCTGTCCCTGGGCATACTTGAGGGCGTTCTCGAGCAGATTCGAGACCACGATGCCGAGCGCCTCGGGATCGAACGAAGCCTGCACGCCGGGGACGATGTCGCTCTCGATCTCGACGCCACGGGCCGTGGCGCGCCGCTCGGCGGCGACGACCTCCTCCTCGACCAGTTGGGAGAGATCGCCGAGCGCGATGTTGAGGCGGTGGCCACCGCCGGTGTAGCGGGTCACCTCGAGCACCTTCTGGATGAGGTCGCCGAGACGGTCGGCGTCGGTCAGGGCGTTGGCAAGGAAGCGCCGGCTCCCCTCCGGGTCGGCGCGCCCGCGCAGCACGGTCTCGAGGGCGACGCGGATGCCGGCGAGCGGCGTCTTGAGCTCGTGGGTGATGGCGGAGACGAAGTTCTCATGCTGGCGCTCGCGATCGCCCTCGCGCCGCAGCGCAACCCACAGGAGAAACACCGCGCTGATCATCGCCGCCAGGAAGAAGGTCCCCTCGAGGACAACAAGAACCACATGGCGACGATAACGGACGAGAACGTCGTTCCAGCGCGTCGAGTCCGGCGCCACCGCCAGACGATCGAGCGGTTTGACGAGCGCAACACGGGGCAGGCTCGTTCCGTCAACCGTGGCGTCCACCAGCCGCATGCTCGGCGCGACGATGGCGAGCCAGCGTCTGGGGCTCTCCGGATCGAGGTACACCAGCGCGGCACGTCCGCCGCCGATCGGCCACGAGAATGCCGGCCTGTCCTCGTCCTCAACCCACCCGACCTGGGGTGGGCCGCTGCGCTCGACGACCCGGACCTCGGGGAACGGGTCGCCGGTGGGCGGTATCACTCCGGGCGGCAGCTCGAGGATCCGCGTTGTCGCCTTGTCGAGCCGGATCGCGACCGTCAGCGCTGCGGCTTCCGCCTGGGAGAGGATCAGCTTTCGTTCGAGCACCAGACGATCCTGGTTCTCGCGCAGCGACTCGACGACCCACCAGGTGTACTGAGCGTTGAGGACCACAGCGACTACGACAAAGATGACGAGGTGCTTGAGACCAAATCCAGGCTTTCCACGCACGTGCTTAGTATACCGGGCGGGTGCCGCGCCATTCGGTACCGTCGTGTTGACACCCACGAGACCGCCGCCCAGAATCGCGGTGATGGGTGAGAGCGGGACCATGCTGCTGCGTGGAGGAATGGTCGTTCCCATGACGGAGCGAGGCGTCGCTCTCCCCGCCGACGTCCTGCTCTCCGGCGGCACGGTCGCTGCTGTCGGCGCGCGGATCGAAACCCCGCCGGGGACGACAGTCCTCGATGTCTCCGACTGCCTGGTGCTGCCGGGTTTCGTGCAGGCGCACGTGCACGTGGTGCAGAGCCTCGCCAGGCACCGCGCCGAGGGGCTCGACCTCCTCCCCTGGCTCGCCGGGCGCATCTGGCCATACGAGGCCGCGCTCACCCCCGCGGAGGTGTCAGTGGCCGCCCGCCTGGGCATCGCCGAGCTGCTCTGCGGCGGCACCACCGCGGCCATGGATATGGGTACGACCCACGACCAGGACGCGATCTTCGCGGCCGCGGCCGATCTCGGCATCCGCTTCGCCTCGGGAAAGTGCCACATGGACAGCGGCGTGGGTGTGCCGCACGGGCTGCTCGAGGATTGCGACGCGTCGCTGGCGACGGCCGAGGAGCTGGGAAGCCGCTGGCACGGCCACGCCGGAGGGCGGCTTCGCTACGCCGTTGCGCCGCGATTCGTGCTCTCCTGCTCCCCGGCGCTCCTCGCGGGGGCCGTCGCGCTGGCACGGCGGCGCGGCTGGCAGCTTCATACCCACGCCAGCGAGAACCCCCGCGAGACGCAGCTCGTGCGCGATCTCACAGGGCGTGGCAATGTTGCCTTCCTCGCCGATGCAGGCCTCGCCGGCGACGACACCGTGCTCGCCCACGCCGTGCACCTCGACGACGAGGAGTTCACCGTGTTGGCGCGCACCCGCACCGGTGTAGCGCACTGCCCGGGAGCGAACTTGAAGCTCGCCTCGGGAATCGCCGACCTGCCGCGCCTGCTGCGCGAGGGAGTGCGCGTCGGGCTCGGCGCCGACGGACCGCCGTGCAACAACCGGCTGTCGATCTTCCACGAGATGTCGCTGGCGGGCACGCTCCACAACCTGCGCGGCGGCGCCGCCGCGGTCGACGCGTGGACCGTGCTCGAGCTCGCCACCTGGCGCGGCGCGGAGGCGATCGGCCTCGGTGGTCAGGTCGGGCGCCTGGCGCCCGGCTATCGCGCCGACGTCGTTGTGCTCGGGATCGAGAGCTGGGCGATGGAGCCGGCCGGCGATCTCGCGGCGATGATCGTGCACGGTGGCGGCGAGCGCGACGTTCGCCACGTCTTCGTCGACGGCCGCATGGTCGTGCGCGACGGCGAGCTTGCGACCGCCGACGGCGCCGCGATTCGTCGCGCCGCGCGCGCCGCTGCCGCCTCGCTCGAACGCCGCCTGGGGTGGGCATGATCTTCAAGGGAAAGCCCCGCTTCGACCAGCTCGATCAATTCCTGGCGCGCCGGGAGTACGGCCTCGCCCTCGAGGCGATCACCGAGGAGATCAAGCGCCGCCCCGAGAACTTCAACTTGCTGCTGCGGCAGGCCGAGATCCTCGGCCAGGCCGGCGATCGCGACCAGGCGGTCGAGGTCTACCGCAAGCTGGCGCAGCACTACACCGATCAGGGGTTCTTCGCCCGCGCCATCGCGGTGACCAACAAGATCCTCCGCCTCGACTCCACCCGCCAGGACGTCACCCGCGAGCTGGCGAGCCTGATGGCGGCGCAGCAGGTCTCGGAGCGCAACGAGCACGAGCGCCTTGAGCGCAGTGTCGGCGCCGTGCCGACCTCGAGCGGCAGACACGTGGCGATCCCCGAGCCGGTCGCTGCCGAGAGCTCGCCGGCCACGCGTGCGCCGGGAGCCAAGTCCGCGCCGCCGGCCGCGGGGAGTCAGCCGGAAACGAGCCCGCAGCAGGCGGAGAAGGAGCGCGAGGCGTCCCGCTTCTTCGCGGCGTTCCCGCAGTCCGCGCTCGAGAGCCTGCTCACCTCGACGTGCGTGCGCACCTTCGCCCCCAAGGAGGTGATCGTCCGCGAAGGCGAGCCGGGCACGTCGCTGTTCCTCATCGAGAACGGCACCGTCGAGGTGCACACCGTCGACCCCAAGGGCCGACGCCTGGTCCTCGCCGAGCTGGGGCCCGGCGAGTTCTTCGGCGAGGTCGCGGTGCTCACCGGCCGGCCACGCACGGCGACGATCCTCGCCAAGGAGCCGGTCACGGTCATCGAGATCACCCGCGAGGACCTGGAGCGGATCGTCGCCACGCACCCCGAGGTCCGCGAGGTCCTCGAGCGCTTCTACCAGCAGCGCGCCCACGCTACGGTGGATGCGATGCTGTCGCACCTGCGGAAGACGAATGTCTGAGGGCGCCTGCCCGGTTGCCCGCCGCTTCCTCGCTCTGGCGCGTCGCAGCCCCGAAGCCGCCGCCCTCCTCGGCGCCGCCGGCGAGACGATCGCCACGCGCGGCCGCCTCGCGGGCGAGGCTCTGGACCTCGCCGCCGCGGTGCGGCGCCATGTCGGCCCGAACCCCGTGGCGGTGCTTTCGCTGTCGAACTCGGTCGAGCTGGTACGGGCCTTTCTCGCCGCCCGGCTCGTCGGCGCGGTCGTGGCGTTTGTCGATGCGGCGGCGCCGGCCGACGAGGTGATGCGCGGCGCCGCCGCGGTCGGCGCTGCCCTCGCGCTTACCGCTCCCGGACGTGCCCCCGGCGACGACGTCGTCGGGGAACGTGGCGGCGTCTGTCTGACGCGCCTCGGTTGCGCGCCTGTCGCCGTCCCGGCGGCAGCCGCGGCCCTCAAGATGACCTCGGGCTCCACCGGCGGGCCGCGCGCCATTGTGGTCAGCGCGCGGGCGCTCGCCGCCGACACCGTGCAGATCATGCGTACGATGGACGTGCGCGCGGGCGACGTCACGCTGGCGGCGATCCCGATGACCCACTCGTACGGAATCGGCTCGTGCCTGCTGCCGCTGCTCCTCGCGGGCACGCCGCTGGTGCTGCCCTCATCGCCGCTGCCGGCCGCGCTCGCGACCACGCTTGCGGAGGCGGGTGTCACCCACTTCCCTGCGGTCCCGGCGATGATCCGCACGCTGGCGACGCTCGCCAAGCTTCCACGATTCCCGCGGCTGCGGGTGTGCCTCACGGCGGGCGCCCCGCTGGCGCCGCACGACGCCGCCGCGTTCCACGCCGCGACCGGCCGCAAGGTCCACGTCTTCTACGGCTCGTCGGAGTGCGGCGGCATCACCTACGACCGCTCCGATGCGCCCATACACGCAGAGGGCGCCGTCGGGACGGCACTGGACCGCGTCGCCGTCGAGGTGGTCGACGACACCGGGCAGCCGCTCCCCGCCGGCCGGTCCGGCCGCATTCGCGTGCGCTCGCTGGCAGTCGCGCTGGCGGCGCTGCCAGCCCACGAGGACCCGCGCACGCTGACAGCGGGATGCTTCCTCACCTCCGACATTGGCGCTCTCGACGAGTCCGGGCGGCTGACACTCACCGGCCGCGCGTCCGAGGTGCTCAACGTCGCCGGCAAGAAGGTGCACCCCGACGAGGTGCGGCTCGTACTCGAGTCGTTGCCCGGCGTGCGCAGGGCGGCCGTCACCGGCCTCCCCGACCCGCACCGCGGCGAGCTGGTGGCGGCGGTGATCGCGGTGGAGCCGGCAGCCGGCCTTACCGTTCGCAGCGTGCTGGCGGCGTGTCGCGAGCGTCTCGCGCCGCACAAGGTACCGCGCCGCCTCGTCCTCGTCGACGAGCTGCCGCTGTCCGACCGCGGCAAGGTGCGCCGTGACGCCGTCCTCGCCCTCCTCGCCGGCCGCCCGCCGAGCTAGATGCTACTCTAAGCAGGTGAGCAGCATGGAAAAGATCGCGGGGGCGGTCCAGCGCTGCCTGCTGGTGCAGGCGGGCGAGCAGGAGTGCGCGCTTCCGCTCGACCGCGTGCGGCGCGTGGTGCGGGCGCTGCAGGTGCACCCGCTGCCGGGGGCGGCGCCAGCGTTGCTCGGTCTCGCAGAGTACGGCGGCGAGCCGCTGCCGGTGCTCGACCTGGCGCGCCTGCTCGGCGCACCACCTACCGGCGCCGGCGCTACGGCAGTGACGGTGATCGTCGCCGTGGGCCCGCGTGGCGCCACCGAGCTCGTCGGGCTGGCTGCAGAAGCCGCTCTCGACATCGCGGAGACGCCACTGTCAGCCCTTCCCGGCAACGACCACGCAATGGTCGTCGGCGAGGTCCTCCTAGCTGGACGGCCGGTGCGTGTGCTCGACCTCGGCGCGCTGGGAGCGACAGCGTGACCGACGGGAAGTTCCTCGTGCTGCGCCGGTCGGGCGGCACGTGGGCGCTGCCCGACGGCTGCGTCCGTGCTGTTGGCCGCGGTGACTCCGGCCTGCGGGTGGCGACTACCGGCGGCGTCCTGGTCGCCGACGAGGTGATCGGCTTCGCGCAACGTCTCGAGGTCCGCGCACCCGGCGGCGTGCTGGCCGCCATGTGGGGCGAGAGTTGCATCGGTCTCGCCGTGCTCGCCGGGGTCCCTGTCGTGGTGATCGATCCAACGCAGCCGCCGTTCGCCTTGCGGGAAGAAGGAGCGTCCTCTCATGCCTAGTGATGCTAAGTCACCCGTGGCTGCCTCGATTCTCGGGCTCCTCGCCCTGGCCTTCGTCGGCCTGCTCGGCGCCGCCGCGCTTCTGATCGCGATCGGCTACGGCGCCCCGGGCTGGCTGATCGACGGCTACTTCGTGGTCACCCTGGCAGCGATCGCACTGTACGCGCTGCTGGTGTTTCTGCCGCAGCGCCGCCTCGAGGCGCAGCACGTGACGGCGCGCGAGGATCGGGACCGTCTCGAGACGCGCTTCCTGGCCGCTCTCGAGCGGCTGCGCGGCGGCGACCTCACCAGCGCCCCGGACGCGTTGCAGGGCGTCTCACAGCAGCTCGCCGGCGCCTTCACACTAGCGTCACGCTCACTCGGCTCGCTCATCGAGCAGATCCAGAACAGCTCGATCGAGGTCGCCGCGGCGGGCGGCGGCATCCGGACGACGGCGTCGGAGCTGGCGTCGGGCTCCTCGCAGCAGGCCGCCGCCGTCGTCGAGATCACGGCCACCATGGAGGAGCTGGCCCGCACCGCCGGGCAGATCGCCTACAACGCTTCCAACCAGGCCGAGCTCGCCGCCCACGCGGAGACCAGCGGCAATCTCGGCGCCGACGCCGTCGACGAGGCGCTGCGCGGCGTCGAGGAGGTGCAGCAGCGGATCAGCGGCATCGCCGCCCGCACCGACACTCTCGGCAGCCGCTCCAAGGAGATCTACCGGGTTCTCGACCTGATCACCGACATCGCACAGGAGACGCACATCCTCTCGCTCAACGCCGCCATCGAGTCAGCCGCCGCCGGCGAGCATGGGCGTCGCTTCTCGGTGGTGGCGGACGAGGTCCGTCACCTGGCCAAGCGCTCGCGCGAGTCGGTCGAGTCCGTGCGCGTGCTCCTCGACGAGTTCTCCGGCTCGATCCGCGCCACCGTTGTCGCCACCGAGGAGGGCGGCAAGGAGGTCGTACGCGTCCTCGAGCGCGCCCGCGCCGCCGCCGCCGCAATCGAGGAGCTGCGTGGCGCCCTCACCAACACGGCGCGGGCGGCGCGAGAAATCTCGCTGGCCACGCAGCAGCAGCAGGGCGCCTCCGACCAGGTCGTGCTCACCCTCAAGGAGGTGAGCCAGGTGATTCAGCGCATGGCGGAGGGGCTGCGCCACTTCTCCGGGACGGCGGACCGGTTGAACCAGCTCGCACTGTCGATCCAGCTCCTCACCCAGTCGTTCCACCTCGACTCGCCGCACTCCCTCAAGCACCTCGCCGGGGGGTGGACCGAGAGACTGGCGCACCGAGCCGGCCACTGGGACGCGCTCGCCACGCAGCTCGACGAGATCGTCGGCGCGAACCCGTTTGTCGAGCTCGCTTACGTCGTCGATGCGAAAGGCAACATGGTGGCGTTCTCGCAAGGGACCTCGGGCGCCGCCCGCGAGGCTTCCACGAGCGTGAGCGTCGGCGCCAACTTCGCAGACCGCCCCTGGTTCCAGGCGGTGACGCGCGACGGCCGCAAGATCCTGACGCCGCTGTATGACTCGCTCCTCACCGGCCATAAGTGCTTCACCGTGGCCGCGCCGATTCGCGACGCTCAGGGCGCCCTCGCCGGCATCCTCGGCGTCGACGTCAACGTCCTCTCGTGGACACGGATATGAGGACGGGGACCGGGGACCGGGGACCGGGGACCGCAACAACGGCGTGCTGGCACTGCTCGCTGCCTGTGCCGGCCCGCTGTTGCCTTTCCGGTGCCCGGAGCCCGGAGCCCGGAGCCCGCTCCTGGCTTGGCGATGGACGCTGACTTCGCCGACCTGGTGCCGCTGTTCGTCAGCGAGACGCGCGGCCGGCTGGAGCATCTCGCGGCGCTCGCCGCCCGCGTCGAGACCGACGCGCAGGCGACCGCGGAGGCCAGGCGCGAGCTGCACACCGTCAAGGGGGCGGGACGGATGCTCGGCCTTGTCGCCCTCGCCGAGCTGTGTCACGCCGCCGAGGGGGCGCTGCAGACGCCGGGACCAGGCGCCGGAGCGGCTCTGACAAAGACCGTCGACGAGATATCCGGCCTCGTCGATGCCGTGGCGCGCGGCGACGAGTCGCTCGCGGGCGAGGGCGCGGCGGCCGCAGCCGTTGCGGCGGGGGCGCCGGCCGGACGCAGAGCCGGCGACAAGGCCAAGGCGGCCGCCGGAGCCGTGGAGGTCCGCCTCGACGCCGCCACGCTCGACTCGCTCGCCGATCGCGCCATCCGGCTGCGCATCCTCGCCACTGGCGCCGCGCACTTCGTCGACCGCCTCTCCGAGCTTTCCCGTCACGCCGAGGAGGGCGCCCGCCAGCCACACCCCGAGCAGGTGCTCCATGGCCTGGCGACGGCGCTGCGCAGCCTGACCGCAGACGTCGACGAGGGCCAGCGGCGCCTGCGTCGCATCGCGGAGAGCCAGGTCGAGGGGCTGCAGGCGCTGCAGGTCCAACCGCTGCGCTCGTTCCTGCACTCGCTGGCGCGGCACGCGCGCGGGCTGGCCCGCTCGCTGGGCCGTGAGATCGACGTCGTCATCTCCGGGGACGAGACGCGCCTCGACCGCGGCATCGCCGCCGATATCGAGGAGGCGCTGTTGCACCTCGTCCGGAACGCGGTCGACCACGGCATCGAGCCGCCCGCGGCACGCGCGGCGAGCGGCAAACCGCCGGCAGGCACGCTCCGCATCGACGCCTCGGCTCGCGGCGCGCGGGTGCGGCTGGAGGTCGCCGACGACGGCGGCGGTATCGACGCCGCGGCGGTCGTCGAGGCGGCGGTCGCGGGCGGCCTCGTCGACCGCGCGAAGGCGCCGGCGCTCACGCCCGAGCAGGTGTTCCGACTCGTCTTCACGCCTGGGTTCTCGACGCGGCGCGAGGTCACCGAGGTGTCGGGGCGCGGCGTCGGCCTCGATGCGGTGGCCGCCGCGGTGGCACGCCTCGGCGGCGACGTCACGCTCTCGTCACAGCCCGGCGCCGGCACCACGGTGACCGTCGAGGTTCCGGCCGCGCGGCGCGGTGACGACGTGATCCTGGCACGCGTCGGCCACGTCCGGTTGGGGCTGCCGGCCGGTTCGGTCCGCCGCGTGACGCAGCTCGCCCAGGCCGACGTCATCGAGCGCAGCGGCCACTCGCTCGCCCGCGTCGGCGAGCGCCTCGTCGAGTTCGTGCCGCTCGCGGCGCTGTGCGGCGAGGCCCCGGCCGCCCGGCAGCTCCTGCTCGAGGGCATGGTTGCCGGTCAGTCGATGGCGGTGGCGGTCGACGCGCTCGAAGGGCAGGAAGAGGTGCTGGTGCGACCGCTGACGCGCGCGGTCCCCACCGACGCCCTGATCGAAGGGGTCGCGTTGCTCTCCTCGGGCGAGCCGATCGGCGTGCTCTCGCCGTTCGCGCTGACGCAGCGCGCGGCGCTGCGCCCCGCGCCCGGCGCCGCGGTGTTGCGGGCGCCTGCCCGCCTCCACGTTCTGCTGGTCGACGACTCACTGGTGACCCGCGAGATGGAGCGGCGCCTGCTCGAGGACGCCGGGTTCGTCGTCACGGCGGCTGCCGACGCCGCCGAGGCGCTTGCCCACCTCGGCGCCGACCGCTTCGACTGCATGGTCACCGACATCGAGATGCCCGGTATGGACGGTTACGAGCTGACCCGGCACCTGCGCAGCGTGCCCCAGTTCGCCCAGCTCCCGGTCGTCGTCGTCTCCACCCGCGAGCGCCCGGAGGACCGCCTGCGCGGTCTCGAGGCGGGCGCCGACGCCTTCCTCACCAAGCAGGGGCTCAGCCCTGCCGAGCTGGTTGGGCTGATCAATCGCCTCGGCGGGCGACGATGAGCGCAGCCGGGCCGGTGCGCGTGCTGATCGTGGACGACTCGTCGACGGTGCGGGCCGTCCTCCGGCGGCTGCTCGCCCGCACCACCGGCATCGAGGTAAGCGGCGAGGCGACCGACGGCGCTGCCGCCGTCGACGCAACGCTGCGCCTGCGGCCGGATGTCGTGCTCATGGACATCGAAATGCCCGGCATGGACGGCTTCCAGGCGACCGAGCGGATCATGGCGCTGCGCCCGACGCCGATCCTGGTGCTCACCAGCCGCGCCACGCGCAACCAGATACGGACGGCGTTCGAGGCGATCCGCCGCGGCGCCGTCGAAGTGCTGCCCAAGCCCGAGGACGCGGCCGGTTGGGAGCAGCTCGCGACGACATTGCCGGACGTGATCCGCGCCGTGGCCGCCGCGCACCCCGCGGCCGCGCCGCGCCCTTCGCACCCTGCCGCCGCGGCCGGCCCGGGCCGAGTGACCGAATCCAGCGGCCAGTCGCTACCGGCCATGTCTCCCACCAGGGTGCTCTGGCCCGCGCCGACGGCGATGATCCGCTACGTCGCCGTGGGCGCCTCGACCGGGGGACCGACGGCGGTGCGCGACCTCCTCGCCGCGCTCCCCGGTGAGCTTCCCGCCAGCGTGCTCGTGGTCCAGCACATCGCATCGGGTTTCGAGAGCTCATTTGCCGAATGGCTGGCGGCGGAGCTGCGCCGCGACGTGCGGGTCGCCCGCGACGGCGAGCAACCGGCTGCCGGCGACGTGCGCATCGGACCGACCGGCGCCCACCTCGTGCTCGCCGGCGACGGCGCGCTGCGTCTCGACACGACGATCCCGCCGCGCCGCGGGCACCGGCCCTCCGCCGACGAGCTGTTCCTCTCCTGCGCCCGCACCTTCCCGACCGAGACCGCCGGCGTGCTGCTCACCGGCATGGGCCGCGACGGCGCCGACGGTCTCGCCGAGCTGCGGCGCGCGGGCGGCGTCACGGCGGCGCAGGACGAGGCCACCTCGGCGGTGTTCGGCATGCCCAGGGCGGCAATCGAGAACGGCGCCGCGGAGGTGGCGCTGCCTCCCAAAGAGATCGGCTCAGCGCTGCGGCGCTGCCTCCAGGCGGTGTATCGGTGAAGGCGCCCCTCGTGCTCGTTGTCGACGACAGCGACATCACCCGCACGGTGCTGGCGCGCACTTTGGGCCGCGCCGGGTTCGCGACCATCCAGGCGCGCGACGGCCTCGAAGGCGCGGTGCTGGCGTTGCGCGAGCAGCCGGCGGCGGTGGTAACCGATCTCGAGATGCCGGGGATGGACGGCTATCAGCTCGTGCGCCTGCTCAAGAGCGACCCGGCCAGCGCCCATATCCCCGTCGTCGTGGTGACCAGTCACGGCGAAGCCCCTTCCCGCTACTGGGGGCTGCGCACCGGCGCCGACGCGTACCTCACCAAGGACCACGAGGCGACCGACCTCGCCGCCACGGTGCAGCGGCTCATCAAGGTCGCGCCGGCGCCGACGCCGCCGTCCGCGGCGCCGCCGGCCGGACCGCTCGACGTTTTCGCCCGCGTTGTCCGCCAGCTCGATGGCGCGCTCATGCAGGCGACGCTCGCCAACTCGCTGCTGGAACGGGGCGTGTCGAGCGGCGATTTTTCCGAAACCAACCTCGTGGTGCTGCGCACGGTGGCCGACGTCGTCGACGTGCACGCGCTCGCCATCGCCATCGCCGAGGTTCACACCGTCACCGTCCACGTGCTGCTGCCCGAGGAGTTCCCCGACCGCGGCGTCGAGCAGCTCGCCAGGGCCGTGCTTGCCGCCGTGCCCGTCAACCCAGGGGCCACCGTCGAGCTGATCGTCAATGGTGACCGCAACTCCAGCCCGGCGCCCGATCTCTCCGCCCTCTACCTGATGCCGCTGCCGGTGCGCGATTCGAGAGGTGTCCTCGCCGTGCTGCCGAAGGACGCCGCGCAGTTTGCTGCGCTCTCGCAACCGCTGATCGAACGGCTTGCCGGCCACCTTGCTTTGGTCCTCGACAACGCGCGCCTGTCGCAGCGGCTGCGCGAGCTGTCGATGCTCGACGGTCTCACCCGCGTGCTCAACCACCGCGCGATCCACGACCGCCTCGCCGAGGAGTTGCAGCGCGCGCAGCGCTACGGCCATCCACTCGCCGTCGTCCTCTGCGACCTCGATCACTTCAAACGGATCAACGACGCGCACGGACACCCTGCCGGCGACGCGGTGCTGCTCGCCGCCGCTCAGGCGCTGCGGCGCTGCCTGCGGACGGCCGACGCATTCGGCCGTTACGGCGGCGAGGAGTTCCTCGCCGTACTCCCCGAGAGCGATCTCGAATCGGGTCGACAAGCGGGCGAACGGCTACGCCGCGCTCTCGCGGAGCAGGCGATCGCGCTACCCGCGGGAGGCAGTGCCGTCGTCACCGGCTCGTTCGGTGTCGCCTCGGACTCCGAGCTCCTCGAGACGGCTACCGCGTCCGTGCTCATCTCGCTCGCCGACCAACGGCTCTACCTGGCCAAGGAGGCTGGACGCAACCGCGTGAACCCATGACCGACCCGGCGGCCGAGCTTGCACGCCTGGTCGAGGAGGTCAGCGGCAACGTGGTGCCGCCCTCTCACCAGCCGTTCCTCGCGCACGCGGCCGAAGCGCGGGTACGGGCCACCGGACGCCACAGCCTCGCCGCCTACGTCGAGGCGCTCGGCCGCGGCACTCTTCCCGGCGAGTGGGGCAACCTGCTGCCGCTGGTTACCGTCAACGAGTCGTACCTTTTCCGCACGCCCCAGCACTTCACGGCGCTCACCACGACGCTGCTCCCGCGCCTGCTCGCCGCCCGCGCCCGAACGCGTCGCCTGCGGGCATGGTCGGCGGGATGCGCCCGCGGCGAGGAGCCCGCCACGCTCGCGATCGTCTTCGCCGACGCTCCGGAGCTCGCGGGATGGGACTGGCGCGTCCTCGCCACCGACGTCGACGAGGAGGCTCTCGCTGACGCCCGTCGCGGCAGCTACGGCGGACGCGCCATTGCCAGCGCGCCGCCGGAGCCGTGCAACCGCTACCTGCTCGGGGAGGGGGATACCCGCACGCTGGCGCCCGCACTGCTGTCCCGCATCGACTACCGCGTGCTCAATCTCGTGCGGGAACCACTCCAAGACCCCGGCGGCCCGTTCGACCTGATCTTCCTGCGCAACGTCCTCATCTACTTCCGCCCGGAGTCGCAGCGCCGCGTCGCCGCGGCGATTGCGGCGACGCTGGCCGCCGACGGCTACCTCTTCGTCGGCCCCGCCGAGACGCTCTGGCAGATCTCCGAGGAGCTCGAGCCCGTCGATCTCGGCGATTGCTTCTGCTACCGCCGGCGGAGCCCCCACCCTCCCGACCCGGGGACCGGGGACCGGGGACCGGGGACCGCGGACAAACCGAAGCGGCGCGGCACTGGTCTCGCTCACCGGCAACCCGCGCCGACGCGTGCGCGAACGCTGACCCAACGTATCCCGGCTCCGGTCACGGTCCCCGGTCCCCGGTCCCCGGTCCCCGCCCCTTTCGGGACGAGGGAGCGGCT
>Ga0315278_10002877_pt1 | contig 15381 bp, 7 predicted proteins | sample YL17G06_0_MG_FD_203880 | JGI IMG/M metagenome (GOLD analysis project Ga0315278, IMG submission 203880) | Sediment microbial communities from Yellowstone Lake, YNP, Wyoming, USA - YL17G06_0 | ecosystem: Environmental > Aquatic > Freshwater > Lake > Sediment | place: USA: Wyoming | collected... | reverse complement strand
CCACCAGCGCCGTCGACTCGTCGTAGGCGCCGCGCGCCGCGGCCAGCTCGGCCAGCCGGGTGCGGTAGAGCGCCGCCGAGTCCGTGAAGCAGGTGAGCACCACGTCGTCGGCGCCGAGCTCGTAGTGACGCGACGTCTTGATCGCCGCCAGTAGGTTGCAGATGCTCGAGATCCCGAGCAGGGGAAGCTGCGCGACGAGGCGGGCATCGATGCCGCGCCGCGCCAGCAGCTCATGGCCGGCCGGCTCGTTGAAGAGGCGCAAGAGGCGCATCGTCGCCTCGTCGTCGATCGCCGCGATGAGGTCGGTGTTGCGCACGTTGTGGATCCACGGGACGTGCTTGTCGCCGATCCCCTCGATGCGGTGCCCGCCGAAGCCGCAGCGCAGCAGCGTCGGGCACTGCAGCGCCTCGACCGCGGTGATCGTGCAGCCCGGGAAGCGAGCCTTCAGGTCGTCGCCGGCAGCGAGCGTCCCCGCCGATCCGGTGGCGCCGACCCACGCGGCGAGCCGGCTGCCGGCGCCGCCGTGCTCGCGCACAATCTCCTCGGCGGCCGGACCGGTGACGCCGAAGTGCCACAGGTAGTTCCCGAGCTCCTCGAACTGGTTGAAGATCACGCACTCCGGGCGCGTGCGGCGGATCTCCCAGCAGGCGTCGAAGATCTCCTTGACGTTCGACTCGCACCCCGGCGTGGCGATGATCTCGGCGCCGATGCCGCGCAGCCACTCGAAGCGCTCGCGGCTCATCTCCTCGGGCAGGATCGCGAGCGAACGGCAGCCGAGCAGTGCGCAGTCGAAGGCGCCGCCGCGGCAGAAGTTGCCGGTGCTCGGCCACACCGCCACCTGCGTCGTGGGGTCGAACTGCCCCGTCACCAGCCGTGGCACCAGGCAGCCGAAACCGGCGCCGACCTTGTGCGCCCCGGTCGGGAACCACTTGCCGACCACGCCGACGATGCGGGCGTCGACGCCGGTCAGCTCGGGCGGGAATTCCAGCCAGTTGCCGTCGTTGAACAGGCCGGTCTTCGGGTCGTTCTTCCAGGTGATGCGGAAGAGGTTGACCGGATCGACATCCCAGAGATGGACCTTGCCGAGGCGCTGGCGGATCCGCTCGGGGATCCGCGTCGGATCGCGCATTTCGGCCAGGGTGGGGATGACGACCCCCCGCTCGCGACAGCGGGCGGCGGCACGGGCAAGCACGGATTCGGCGGCGGCATTCGGCTGGGACGACACGGGTACACGCTCCTCGGGTTGCGGACGCACGCGGCGCGCGCGGCTGGCGCGGCTGGCGCGGTGCGCGCGGCTGGCGCGGCTGGCGCGGCTGGCGCGGCGCGCGCGCCTTCCGCGTTGGTTCCCCGTCCCTAGAATGTTAGACTGCCCGGCTTCGGTCAACCCTTCCCGACCCGGGATCATGGGGCTGCGTCATGCATTCCGTCCATCCCCTGGCCGATCCGGTCCTCTGGGCGCGCTGGCTCGCGGCGGTGGCGGCGCTGCTCTGGCTGCCGGGCCAGCTGCTGGCGGGACGCTGGCTGAGGGGGCTCGAACCGGCGGGCCGGGCCGTTGCGTCGCTCGGCGCGGGGCTGCTGCTGGTGCCGCTGCTCGGGCCGCTCCTCGAATGGGCCGGTCTGCCGCTGACCCCGGCCGTCTACCTGCCGGCGGCGCTGGTCGTGGCCGGGGGAAGCGGGCTGTTCCGGGCACATCGGACCGCCGTGGCCGCCTGGAGCGGGGGGCTCGAGCCGCTGGGGCGGTCGGCCCAGGCCGCCGTGCTGGCCGCCGCGCTGCTGACGGCGGTTCTGGTGCTGTGGGGGCACCGCGATTTCGTCGCGCCGCCGCATGTCCACGACGCCGGCAATCACGCCTGGCTCGTGGCGCGGGTCGCCGCGACCGGATCGCTGCGGGCCGGGGCGATGTTCGACCCGCAGACCGGCGTGCCGGCCGTCGGTTATCTGCCGGGCTGGCACGGCGCGGCGGCGCTCGTGGCGCGTCTGTCGGGGGTGGCGCCGTACGTGAGCGCCTGGTTCCTGCCGCTGCTGCTGCTCGCGGCCACGCCGGTCGCGTTGAGCCTGCTGTGGCGCGCCTGGGGGGTGCCGGTGGTGGCGGCGCCGGTGGCCGCGTTCGCCGTGGCGGTGAACCAGTTCGTGCCGGGCGGTGTGCTCGGGTGGGGCGGTTTCGGCCAACTGGCCGGCTTCTGCCTCGTGCCGATCGTCACGCTGGCGCTGCGCGCCGCGCTGGCCGTACCGTCAGCGTGGAGCGGGCTGGGCGCCGGACTGCTGCTGGCGGCCCTGCTGCGGGTGCATGCCAGCGAGGCGCTGGTTGTGCTGGGGGCGGCGGCCCTGGCCTGGCCGGCCCTGCCGGCGGCGCTGCGGCGCGCCGGACACGGACGCCGTCCGCGGGCCGGGCTGTTCGCCGCGGCGGCGCTGGCGATTGCGGCGGGGCCGGACGTCTGGAGATTGGCCCACGACTACGCGGGCCGGATCCCGGACGGCCCGCGCCCGCCTCTGGCCGGCGTGGGGCCGAGCCTCGAACGCTGGCTGGCGGCCGGGGGGCACCCGTTCGGACTGAAAGCGCTGACCGCGCTGGGATTGCTGCTGAGCTGGCGTGCCGCGCCGTGGCGACGACTCGGGGCCGCGGCGCTCGGCTGCGCGGCGTTGTTCATCGCCCTGGCCAGCGTAGGGGATCCGGTCTCCTGGTGGCTCGCCACCCCTTTCTACGCCGAGGCGCCGCGGGTGCTCTATCTGCAGCTCTACCTGTTGCCGCCCCTGTTGGCGCTGCCGCTGCTGCACCTGCGGGGGGCCCTGGCCGCGCGGGGCGGCGCACGCTTCGCTGGCGCGGCGGCGACGGCTCTGGTTATGATGGCACTGGCGTCGGCCGTCCCGGGCGTGCTGCGCAACTATCGCCACATGCGGGCGGCGGTCCCATTCGGTGCGGGGGAGTACGCGCTCGCGCGCCGGCTGCCGGAGACGGTCGGCCCCGCCGGCCTGGTGGCCGACTACTGGGACGATGGTGGCGTTTGGGCGATGCACGTCTCGGGTCGTCGTTTCCTGATCGGCTGTTCCTGGCGCCTGTTCGACGCGTCGGGCCGCGATCTGCGGGAGACGGCGCGCGGCCTGCTGGCGCGGCCCTGGCCTCACGAGGTGCGCGCGCTGCGGGCCCGCGGCCTCGACCATGTCTGGGTCTCGGACCAGTTCGTGCCGGGTCCGGACGCGCCGCCGCCGGCGCGCCACGCTTTCGACGCCGACCCCCGCTTCGTCGCCATGGACCGTGGCGGCGAGGCGACACTCTATCGCATCCTGTGGGACGGGGAGGCCGCGCCCGCCCCGTCGGAACCGTAATCCGGGGCCGGGCGGGCGGCGCCGGCCCCGGACGAGACGACCAGCCAGCAAGGAGTCGGACCATGCGGATCGAGACCACCCCCGAGATGGTGCAGGGCGTCTACGCGCGGATGCGCGAGCGGCTGGAGATCGTGCGCGGGCGGCTGGGCCGACCGCTGACGCTCGGGGAGAAGGTGCTGTTCGGACACCTGGACGACCCGGCGGGCCAGCCGCTGGCGCGTGGCGAGGCCACGCTCGCGCTGCGGCCCGACCGCGTCGCCATGCAGGACGCGACCGCGCAGATGGCCATCCTGCAGTTCATGTCGGCGCGGATCCCGCGGACCGCGGTGCCGACCACGATCCACTGCGACCATCTCATCCGCGCCCACGCGGGGGCGGCCGCCGATCAGCGCGTCGCGGAAGACGAGAACCGCGAGGTGTACGATTTCCTGCGCACGGCCGCGGGCCGGTACGGCATGGGCTTCTGGAAGCCCGGCTCCGGCATCATCCACCAGGTCGTGCTCGAGAACTACGCCTTCCCCGGCGGCCTGATCATCGGCACCGACAGCCACACGCCCAACGCCGGCGGTCTCGGCATGGTGGCCTGCGGCGTGGGCGGGGCCGACGCGGTGGACGTGATGGTCGGCATGCCGTGGGAGGTCAAACACCCGAAGATGATCGGCGTGAAGCTGACCGGGGCGCTGAACGGCTGGACGTCGCCCAAGGACGTCATCCTGAAGGTCTGCGAGATCCTGACCACCAAGGGGGGCACGAACGCCATCGTGGAGTACTTCGGGCCGGGGACGCGCGCGATCTCCTGCACCGGCAAGGCGACCATCACCAACATGGGGGCCGAGCACGGCGCCACGACGAGCCTCTTCCCGTACGACGAACGCATGGGCGCCTACCTGCGCGCCACCGGGCGCGCCGCCCTGGCCGACCTCGCCGAGGGCAATCCCGAACTGCTGGTCGCCGATCCCGAGGTCGCGCGGGAACCGGCGAAGTTCTACGACCGCGTGGTCGAGATCGACCTGACGACGCTCGAGCCGCACGTCGTCGGTCCGCACACGCCCGATCTGGCGCGGCCGGTGAGCCGGCTGGGCGAGGACGTGCGGCGCGAAGGGTGGCCGGTCGAACTGCGGTTCGCGCTGATCGGCTCCTGCACGAACTCGTCGTACGAGGACATCGGCCGGGCCGCGGACGTGGCGCGCCAGGCGCTGGCGAAGGGTCTGCGCCTGCGCGCTCCGCTCATGGTCACGCCCGGCTCCGACCTGATCTACGAGACCATCAGGCGGGACGGCCAGCTCGCCGATCTCGAGGCGGTGGGCGCGATCGTGCTGGCGAACGCCTGCGGTCCGTGCATCGGCCAGTGGCAGCGCGACGACGTGAAGAAGGGCGAGCGCAACAGCATCCTCACCTCGTTCAACCGGAATTTCCCGCGCCGCAACGACGGCAGCGCGGACACGTTCGCTTTCATCGGCAGCCCGGAAGTGGTCGTGGCCTGTGCGCTGGCGGGACGGCTCGACTTCAACCCGCTCACCGACACGCTGGAGAACGCGCGCGGCGAACCGGTGAAGCTCGACATCCCGGCGCAGGCCGACGAACTGCCGCGCCGCGGCTTCGCGCCGGGGATGGGCGGCTACGTGGCGCCTCCGGCCGACGGCGCGGGGGTGGCGGTGAGCGTGAGCCCCGACAGCGACCGGCTGGCGCTGCTCGACCCGTTCGCGGCCTGGGACGGCGGTGACCTCACCGACCTGCCGCTGCTGCTCAAGGCGAAGGGCAAGTGCACCACCGACCACATCTCCGCCGCCGGGCCGTGGCTGAAGTATCGCGGCCACCTCGACCGGATCAGCGACAACATGTTCCTGGGCGCCGCGAACGCCTTCACCGGCGAGTCCGGCAGGACCCGCAATCTGCTCACGGGGGAGACCGGGCTGCCGGTGCCGCAGGTGGCGCGCGCCTACAAGGCGGCCGGACTGCGCTGGGTGGTCGTGGGTGACGAAAACTACGGCGAAGGCTCGAGCCGCGAGCATGCGGCCATGTCGCCGCGGCACCTCGGCGCCGCCGCGGTGATCACCCGGAGTTTCGCGCGGATCCACGAGACCAACCTCAAGAAGCAGGGGGTCCTGCCGCTCACCTTCGCCGATCCGGCCGACTACGAGAAGGTGCGCGAGGACGACCGGATCGCGATCACCGGCCTGGCCGGACTCGCGCCGGGCGAACCGCTGACGGCGGTGTTGCACCACGCCGACGGCACGCGGGGCGCCTGCCCGGTCCGGCACACCCTCACCGCCGAGCAGATCGCCTGGTTCCGGGCCGGTTCGGCCCTCAACCGGATCCGTCAGGTCCGTGGCTAAAGTCGCTGCGCTGCTTGTCGATACCCTCCTGAAGCGGGCGCTGCCGGGCTGAACCGGCGGCCGCCCGCGATCCGCCCCGTGGGCGGATCGCAGGAGGAGTATCGCTCCGATGTCGAGCAGTTCCAGGCTATGGCGAACAGCTCTGCTGACGATGGGCTTGCTGCTGCGGGTCGTTGTGCCCGCCGCGGCCCTGTCGCCCGATCTCGCCGTCACGCAGTACGTGCACGACTCCTGGGGCGTGCGCGAGGGCCTGACGACGGACATGGCGTCGTCGTTCGCGCAGACCGCCGACGGCAATCTCTGGATCGGCTCCCAGGAGGGGCTGGCCCGTTACGACGGACTCGCCTTCACCCTTTTCGACCGGCGCAGCGATCCTCCCCTTAACTCTCTACGCATCCAGTGCCTGTTGCCCGGCAGGGACGGCGAGCTCTGGATCGGCACCTACCTGGGGCTGGTCTGTCTGCGGGGGGGGGCCTTCACGACCCTGGACGGGGACGCCGTCCTGCGGAATGAGGCCGTCAACGCCCTCGCCCTCGACCGTTCCGGGGCGCTGCTTGTCGGGACGTCCCACGGACTGGTGCGCGTCGTCGGGGAGCGGGTGGAGACGATCCCGCTCGTGGCGGGCGCCGCGCCGATCCTCGTTACGGCGCTGGCGGTGGAGCCGTCCGGCACGGTCTGGATCGGGACGAACGACGGCCTGCTGCGCCGCGAAGGGCAGACCGTGCAACGCTTCGGCCTGGCCGACGGGCTGCCCGACGCGACCGTCCGCGTCCTGGCCCTCGCCCCCGACGGCGCGTTGTGGATCGGCACGCAGCGCGGGCTGGCCTGCCGCCGACAGGGCGCTCTGCAGGTCTACGGCCGGACCGATGGTCTGCCGGGCGAGGTGATTTCCGCGCTCGCGGCCGAGACCGATGGTGACGTCTGGGTCGGCACGGAGGGGGAGGGGCTCGGCCTGATCCGCCGTGGCCGCCCGGCGTCCGCCCGGACCGGCGGTCCGCTCGACACCGCGGCGATCCAGGCGCTGTTCCGGTCACCGGACGGGGATCTCTGGATCGGCACTTTCGGCGACGGAGTGCATCGCCTGCGGGAGGGGCTGTTCACCACGGTCTCCGCCTCGGAGGGCCTGGGCGACAACACGGTCTCGGTCATCCTGCAGACTCGCGACGGCACGCTGTGGGTCGGCGGACGCGCCGCGGGACTCAGCCGCCTGCGCGACGGCAGAGTCGAGGTGCTGGGGCGAGCCGCCGGTCTGCCGGACGATTTCGTGTCGAGTCTCTACGAGGACCGGAACGGCACGCTCTGGGCCGGCACCAACAGCCGGCTCTACCGCTACGAGAACGGGCGCTTCCGGCTCTTCCGCGACGCGGACGGAGCGACGATCGAGCAGGTGCGCTGCATGCTCCAGGATCGCGCCGGCGATTTCTGGTTCGGCACCCGGAGGGCCGGTCTCTACCGGCTGCACGCCGGGCGGCTGAACCGCTACACCACCGCCGACGGTCTGCCGAGCGACGTGGTGTGGGGCGGCATCGTCGAGGACCGCGAAGGGGTGATCTGGGTCGGCACCGAGGGCGGCGTCAGCCGCCTGCGCGCCGGACGCCTGGAAGGACCTGACGCGATCAGAGGCCTGCCGACGAAGGTCGTGCTGGCGATGTACCTGGACGGCGACGGCGATGTCTGGATCGGCACCATGGACGGCCTCGTGCGCCATCACAACGGCCGTTTCTTCACTTACAACGCCGAGGACGGCCTGTTCGACAGTCTCGTGCTGGCCATCCTGGAGGATGATCGCGGCTCGTTCTGGTTCGGGTGCAACCGGGGCGTGTTCCGCGTCCGCCACGCCGCCCTCGACGGTTTCGCCGCCGGGATCGTCGACACGCTGACCTGCGACGTCTACGGTCGTGACGACGGCATGAAGACCGCCGAGTGCAACGGCGCCACGCATCCGCCGGCCGTGCGGGATCGGGACGGTCGCCTCTGGTTCGCCACGAACGATGGCGTGACTTTCGTCGATCCGCGGATCGCCGCCGCGGACCCGCCGTTCCCGCAACTGGTCATCGACCGGGCCCTCGTCTCGGGCCGGCGCGCGGATCTGGCGAGTCCCCTGAGCGCGCCGCCCGGCAGCGGCGACCTAGAGTTCCACTACGGCGCCGCCAGCGCGCGTCACGCGGACCGCATCTGCTTCCGCTTCCGACTCGAGGGTTATGAAGATGCGTGGCACATGGTGGGCGGTCGTCGCTCGGCCTACTACACCAATATCCCGCCCGGCCGCTACCACTTCGCCGTCCAGGCGAGCAACATCCGGGGCGAATTCGGCGGCGCGGAGAAATCCTACGCGTTCTCCCTCCAGCCGCACCTGCACCAGTCGCCGTTCTTCCGCGGCGCTGTTGTGGCCGTCGCGCTTCTGGGCGTGGTGGCGCTGTTCCGCTGGCGTGTGCGCCAGGTCCGCCGCCGTGCCGACGAGCTGGCGAGCCTCGTGCAGGAGCGCACCTTTGAACTGCAGGTGGCCAAAAACGAGGCGGAGCAGGCCACGCGGACGCGGGGCGAGTTCCTGGCCCAGATGAGCCACGAGATCCGCACACCGATGAACGGCATCATCGGCATGACGCGGCTGGCCGTCGAGACCGCGCGCGAGGAGGAACGGCAGGAGTACTTGAGCATCGTGGACAGTTCGGCCCACTCTCTGCTCGATCTCATCAACGACATTCTCGACCTCTCCAAGATCGACGCCGACCAGTTCGAACTGGACCGCGAAGCGTTCGATCCGCGCCGCTGTCTGCAGGAAGCGCTGCAGCCGGTCGTCCTGCGCGCGCGGGAGAAAGGGATCGCGCTGCGCTGCGAGACGGCGCCCGGCGTTCCGGCGGCGATCGTCGGCGACGAGGTGCGTCTGCGGCAGGTCCTCATCAATCTGGTCGGCAACGCGGTGAAGTTCACCGACGTCGGCGAAATCGTGGCGAGCGTGGCGCCGGGCCCGGCGCCGGCGGGGCCTGGCGGCGTGGAGCTCCGTTTCGCCGTCAGGGACACCGGCATCGGCATTCCGGAGGATCAACTGCCGCGGGTCTTCGAAGCGTTCAGGCAGGTGACCGGCAAGGCGCATCAACGGCCCGGCGGCACCGGCCTGGGACTGTCGATCTCGACCCGCCTCGTGGCCGCCATGGGGGGCGAGCTGCGCGTGGAGAGCGAGCCGGGTCGGGGCACCACGTTCTTCTTCTCCTGCATGTTTCCGGTGGCCGAAGCGCCGGTGGTCGCAAGGGATGAGAGAGCCCTCGTGGCGTTGCCCGGGGAGTCGCCGCGCAGCGCCGGCGTCGAAGCCGGGTTGCGGGTGCTGGTGGCGGAGGACAACGCCGTGAACCAGCTGCTGATGCGGCGGCTGCTCGAGAAGGCGGGCCACGTCGTGGTCATGGCCGATAACGGCGAGGCGGCCGTGGAGGCCTGCGCGCGGGAGGCTTTCGACCTCGTGCTCATGGACGTGCAGATGCCGGTGATGGACGGTCTCCAGGCGACCGTCGAACTGCGCCGCCGCGAGGCCGGCACCGGACGGCACGTCCCGGTGATCGCGCTCACGGCCCACGCCATGGCCGATGACCGCGCGCGCTGTCTGGCCTCCGGCATGGACGGCTACGTGACCAAGCCGGTCGAGCCCCGCCGGCTGTTCGCGGCGATGCGGGAACTGCTTCATACCACGATTTCCAGCTAGATCCGCCGCCCGGCGCCCGTCGCATCGCCGGTTGCGTCCGGCCCGCGTGTGGGGTATGAATCGCCGCAGGCCACGCGCGGTTCGCGCACGGCGCCCCCTCACGCGAGGATGACGGTCATTCATGCAACCGGAACTGCTGGTCATGGCGGCGGGTGTCGGCTCGCGCTTCGGCGGTCTCAAGCAGCTCGAGCCGGTCGGCCCGGGGGGCGAGAAGCTGCTCGACTACTCCATTTTCGACGCGCTGCGCGCCGGGGTGGAACGGGTCATCTTCGTGATCCGTCGCGACATGGAGACGGACTTCCACGCCCTGGTCGGTTCGCGCTTCGCCGGACGCGCCGAGGTCGTCTACGCGCACCAGGAGCTGGCCGACGTGCCGTCCTGGTTCACGGTGCCGGCGGGACGCGCCAGGCCGTGGGGCACGGCGCACGCCATCCTCGCGGCGCGCGTCGCGGTGCGCGCCCCCTTCATGGTGATCAACGCCGACGATTTCTACGGCGCGGCCGGCTACGCGCAGATGGCCCGTTTCCTGCGTGAACCGGCCGTGACGCCCCCCGCGCGCTGGGCGATGGTCGGCTACCGCCTGGCGAACACGCTGTCCGAGCATGGAACCGTGTCGCGCGGCGTCTGCGCGGCGGGGCCGGACGGCCTGCTGCGCGATATCGTCGAGCGGACGGCGCTGGCGCCGTGCGACGGCGGCGCGCGCGAGACCGGTCCCGACGGCGACGACCGGCGCTATCCGGGCGACACCCCCGTCTCCATGAACTTCTGGGGCTTCACACCGGACATCTTTCCCCACCTCGCGACGCGTTTCGACCGGTTCCTGCGCGAGCGCGGCGGCGAGCCGAAGTCGGAACTGTAGATCCCGGCGGTTGTGAAGGAGTTGATGGACGAGGGAGTGGCCACGGTGCGACTGCTCGACTCGCCCGACCCCTGGTTCGGCATGACCTACCGCGAGGATCGCGACACGGTGGCGGCCCGCCTGCGCGAGCTGGTCGCCCGCGGCGACTACCCGCCGCGGCTCTGGGCCTGACGATGGGCGAGCCGGCGCCCGACCTGCGCACCACCGGCCAACGGTTCGCCATCCCCGGCACGTTTGTCCACGGCGCGCCGCTCGGCTCGGGCCACATCCACGACACCTGGGCCGTCACTTGGCGCGAGCGCGGCCAGGACCGTCGCTATGTGCACCAGCGGCTGAACGAGCGGGTATTCCCCGATGTGCCGGGGCTGATGGAGAACATCGGACGGATCACGCGGCACCTGCAGCGGCGAACGGAGGCGGGCGCGGACGTGCCGGCCGGGCGCGCGCGTCGCGGCCTCACGCTCGTGCCGGCGCGCGACGGCGTCGACTGGATGCGCGACGACACCGGCCGCGCCTGGCGCACCTGCCTGCTGATCGAAGGGACCGTCACGCGGGACTGCGTGGCGGAGCCGGCACAGGCGCGGGCGGCCGCGCACGCTTTCGGTCTCTTCCAGCGGCAGGTGGCCGACCTCGACGGACCTCCCCTGCGCGAGACGATCCCCCGTTTTCATGATACGCCGGCGCGTTACGCCGCGTTCGAGGCGGCCGTCGCCGCCGACAACGCCGCCCGCGCCGCGGCCGCGCGCGCGGAGATCGCCTTCGCCCGCGATCAGGCCCCCCTGGCCCGCGGACTTGCCGATCCGGCGGCAGGCGGCAGCCTGCCGCTGCGCGTCGCCCACAATGACACGAAGCTCAACAACGTGCTGTTCGACGCCGTGACCGGCGAGGGGCTCTGCGTGATCGATCTCGACACGGTCATGCCGGGCGTCGGCCTGTGCGATTTCGGTGATCTCGCGCGCACCGCGTCGTGCCGCGCGGTTGAAGACGAGCGCGATCTGGCGCGCGTGGTCGTCGATGCCGAACTGTTCGCCGCCCTGGCCGCCGGCTGGCTCGCGGGCGTCGGCGACCTGATCGCGCCGGCCGAGCGTGAGCATCTCGTCACGGCCGCGCGGGTCATGACCTTCGAATCCGGTCTGCGTTTCCTGACCGATCATCTGGCGGGCGATCCGTATTTCCGCGTGCGGCGGGCCGGCCAGAACCTCGACCGCTGTCGCGCCCAGTTCGCGCTGCTGCGCTCCTTCACGGCGCGCGAAGGCGAGTTGCGCGAGGACGTGGCGCGCGTCGGCGCGGGCGGGGGGGAGGACGCGTGAGCAGCTTCACCTGGCTCGACGGCTCCATCGTGGGGCTCTATCTGCTCGGCACGATGTTCGCCGGCCTGGCGGTACGGCGGTACGTGGGACGGGTGGACCACTTCCTGCTCGCCGGCCGCGAAGTGGACGTCCACCTCGGCATCGCCAGCCTCGCCGCCACCGAATTCGGCATCGTCACCTGCATGTACACGGCGCAGAACGGCTTCCAGTACGGCTTCGCCGGCGCCGTGCCGGGGATCCTGCAGGCGGCGGCGATGCTGATCGTCGGCCTGACCGGCTTCGGCGTTGGTCCGCTGCGTGAGGCCGGCGTCACCACGCTGCCCGAACTGTTCGACCGCCGCTTCGGCCCCCGGGTGCGTCGGGCGGCCGGCCTCGTGATCGTCCTGGGCGGATTGCTCAACATGGGCGTCTTCCTGCGCACCGGGGGCGAGTTCCTGCTGCTGGTGACCGGCGCCGGCGCTGGCGCGGACGGCGCGCCCGTCACCTGGGCGCAGGCTCATCTGCTGGAGATCGCCATGTCGGCGCTCCTGTTGCTCGTGGCGGTCTACACGGTGCTCGGCGGCATGCTTTCCGTGCTGGTGACCGATTTTCTGCAGTTCATCGTGATGAGCGCGGGGCTGATCGTCGTCACCGTCCTGATACTGCACGAAATCGGCTGGGGCGCGCTCGTGGACGCGGTGCAGCGCCACCACGGCGCCGGCGGCTTCAACCCTCTCGCCAATCCGGCCATGGGCTGGCCCTATCTGCTGTTCAACGCCTGCCTGCAGCTGGCCGCGGTCCTCACCTGGCAGACCGCCGTGCAGCGGGTGCTCGCCGCGCGCGACACCCGCACCGGCCGGCGCATCTACACCGGCACGAGCTTCTTCTTCGCGGCGCGTTTTCTGATCCCGGGGATCTGGGGCATCGCGGCGCTGGCCGTGCTCGGCCCGCAGATCGACACTCTCCACGCCATGCCGCGTTTCCTGGCGACCTTCGTGCCGGTCGGCCTGATGGGCCTGCTCGTGGCGGCCATGCTCGCCGCCGACATGAGCACCGACTCGAGCTACATGCTCACCTGGGCCGGCGTGATCTGGAACGACATCCTCGCGCCGCTGCACCGGGGGCTCTGGAGCGAACAACGCGGCCTGCGCTGGAACCGCGCCATCGTGGCGGCCATCGGCCTGTTCCTGCTTTTCTACGGCCTCTGGTACCCGCTCAAGGGGGACCTCTGGACCTACCTCGGCGTCACCGGCACGATCTACCTCGCGAGCATGTCCACGCTGCTCGTGTCCTGCTGCTACTGGCGGGGCGCCAACAGCGCCGGCGCCGCCGCGGCCATCGTCACCGGCGCGGTCATCCCGGTCGCGTATCTGGTGCTCGAACAGCTGCCGGCCACGAGCGCGTTCGCCCGCGGCACCATCGGCCCCTACTGGTCCGGCCTGGCGGCCTACGCCGGCGCCGCGCTGGCGATGTTCGTCGGTTCGAAGCTCGGCGGGCGGCGCGCCGCGGGGGGGAGTCCGGCATGAGTTTCCACGGCCAGCCGTTCTGGTGGTTCCTGACGGTCGCCTGCCTGCTGTGGTATACCGGCGTAACGGTGTACGTCGCGGTCAGGGGCGTGCGCGATATCCGCGGCATGCTGCGGCGGCTGAAGGACGGGCAGGAGCGGCCGTCCCGCTAGACCGCAACGGAAGAACTTCGACGGAGGTGTCACGGTGAAGCAGGGCCTTGTCCAGGTCGTGATGGTCGCGTTGCTGTCGGGTCTGCCGGTTGCCGCGGCGGAGCCCGCGGCGGGGCCTCCGATCAGCGGCTCCTTCGCGCTCGTCAACAGCCGGGTGCGGTGCGATGTGGAGGTGCGCGGCGGGCGTCTGGCGGGACTGCGTGTCATCGCGAAGGAGACCCTCGTCACGCTGGCCACGGACGGGGACTTCGCGCTCGATGTCGTCTGGACGGACTGGCAGGCGCCGGGCAAGGTCGACAATGCCGACAACGCCTGCCGTTTCACCGCGGCCGATTTCACCTGCGTGAGCGCGAGGAAGGGGGAGCAGGACGGCGCCCCGGCGCTGTGGCTGGATCTGCGCGGGCCAGGCGGACTCGCCCTCGAGGTGGTCCACACGCTGCCGCCCGACGCGCTCTGGGTGCGCCGGCAGATGCGCGTGTCCGACCCGGGGAACCACGGGCACTTCCTGCACGCTCTCCACACCCTCGACGCTGCCCTCACCGAGCCGGCGCGCGTAATCAAGCGGGGCGGTTTCGGCCAGCCGGTGGCGCTCGCGGCGGGTGCGGGCGGGGCGTTCCTGGGGCTCGAGTGGCCGTCCGCGGACAACGCGGTCAGCGAGATCGCGGGGACGTTGCGCGTGCGCTGCGGGCAGGAGATGGGTGAACTGATCACGCTCGCGGGCGTGGTCGGCGAACCGGTCGTTCTGGCGGTCACCCCCGACGCGCGCGTGAAGCACTGGTTCACCGAATACCTCGACGACATCCGCGCCGCCCCGCTGCGTCCCTATACGCTCTACAACTCGTGGTACGACCTGCGCTCGGCGGAGTATCCGCGCGTCACGCCCGATCACGTGATGAACGAGGAGAACGTGCTGCGGATCGCGCGGCTGGTGCGGGAGAACATGGTCGAGAAGCACGGCATCACGCTCGATGCGTTCGTGCTCGACGACGGGTGGGATGTCTACGAGAGCGACTGGGTGCTGCGGTCGGCGCAGTTCCCCCGCGGGCTGGCGCCGATCGCGGCGGAACTGGGCCGGACGAACACGCGTCTGGGCCTGTGGGTCGGGCCGACCGGCGGCTACAGTTTCCACAGGAAGCGCGTCGACTGGATGAAGGCGCACGGCTACGAGACGGTCGGTGGCGATCTGTGGGTGGGCGGGCCGAAGTACAGCGACCTGCTCATCCGCCGCACGACCGATTTCGCGCGCGCCGGTGTGCGCTACTTCAAATGGGACGGGTTCCAGTTCCTCGGCACCGGGCCGGGTCTCGGCACGCCGCCCGGCATCTACGCCCGGCGCGCGGCGCTGAAGCGCGTGGCGGCGATGGTCGACTCCGTGCGCGCCGTCGCCCCGGACATGTTCCTCAACATCACCTCGGGCACCTGGCTCAGCCCGTGGTGGCTGCGGTTCGCCGACCAGATCTGGATGGGGGGCGAGGACTACGGCACGTCCGAGGTGCCGTCGCTCACCACGCGCGATGCCTCGATCACCTACCGCGACCTGGTCCTGCACGAGGACTTCCGCCGCAACGGCTTCTGGTTCCCGCTCGCCAACCTGATGACGCACGGCATCCTCAAGGGTACGATCGACGTGCAGGACATCGGACGGGGCGAACCGCTGTCGAAGTTCGCCGACGAGGTCGTCTTCTACCTCGCGCGCGGCGTGACGATGCACGAGCTCTACATCTCGCCCGATCTCCTGAGCGAAGGGGAATGGCGCGTCCTGGCCGACGCGCTGCGCTGGGCGCGCGACCGCTTCCCGGTCCTGAAGCGCACGGAGATGATCGGGGGCGACCCGAACCGCCTGGAGCCGTACGGCTATGTGCATTGGGACGGAGCGCGCGGCATCGTCGCGGTGCGCAACCCCGACATCGCGTCGCACGGCCTGACCGTGACATTGGATCCGGCCGACGGGCTCGACCCGCGGGCGGCGAACCTCGTGCTCGAGCGCGTCTACCCGACGCGCTGGGTGTCGCCCGACATCTACCGGGCCGGGGACCGGGTGGAGCTGCCGGCGCTGGACGGCTACGCGGTCGCGATCTACGAGGTGCGTCCGCTGGAGACGATCGGCGAGCCGCTGCTGGCCGACGTCGTGTTCGAGGAGGCCGCCGGCGCCGCCGGAGGACGGACGCTCGAGGTGCTCGCGGCCGGGCCGCGGGCGCGGC
>Ga0315278_10002876_pt1 | contig 15381 bp, 9 predicted proteins | sample YL17G06_0_MG_FD_203880 | JGI IMG/M metagenome (GOLD analysis project Ga0315278, IMG submission 203880) | Sediment microbial communities from Yellowstone Lake, YNP, Wyoming, USA - YL17G06_0 | ecosystem: Environmental > Aquatic > Freshwater > Lake > Sediment | place: USA: Wyoming | collected... | reverse complement strand
TGCCAGGACCCCATCCTCTGCCAGATGCTCATACACGATCTGGAAGAACTCCTGTGTAGTCAGATGGAAGGGAATATAAGGAGGCCGGTACGCATCGATCCCGATCACCGAGTATTTGCTCGGGCTGTGTTCCAGCCCCCAACGCCCATCTTCGGCAATCGCATTCAGGTTCGGCTGGTTCATGTGAAAGTAATCCCGCCCTACCTGGATGATCTCCGGATCAATCTCGAACCCATCGATTGGGATCGGACCGAACACGGCTGTGGCCTGGTTAGCCGTTGTGCCAGCCGCCAGCCCCACGATCGCCATATTCTGGACATCTTCAGGGCGGTAAGGCGGCTTGTTGAAAAACGGAGCAGCCAGGAACTGCTCCCAGGTGCCGTTAAAGCTGAGGCGGGTCGGGTGCCAGATCGAATGGATGCCCTGGCCTTCGTTCAGGCGCAGCAGACGGTAACCGTTTTGCTCCAATACCTGGATATAGTTATACGCCGATTCGGTCTCATAAATCTGCCCGGCTGTCTTTTTCACCGGCCCGCTCCCCAGCAAAACCAGCACGATCAGGGCAATTGGCATCCAGGCATAGGCCAGTACGGCGCGTCTTCCCGCAAATCTCCAAAGCCCAAACAAAGCCACTACCACCAGGATCAAGCTGAAGGACAGGAAAGTCAGGGCTGTACCGATCAAGGGGATGAACACCAGCACCGGCAAGAACGTACCGATGAATGAACCCAATGTAGAAACTGCATAGATTTGCCCGGCGATCCTGCCCGTATGCCGTGAATCCACCACTGCCAGGCGGATAGCAAACGGCGAGATCGTCCCCAGTAGTGTCACCGGGATGCTGAAAAGCACCAAAACCGATGCAAAAGAGCCAAACAAGATCCCCACCTGGAGCTGGTCAAACGCATCTGCCGCCAGCCACAAGACGGGGCGCGAAGCCATGGGGATCAGCCCGCTCAAAAACGCTCCCCAGGCCAACACCTTGTAGAGTGTCTTCGGGTAAGGTGAACGGTCAGCCCAGCGGCCTCCCAAATAATACCCGACTGTCAGGTAGATCAGGATCAGTCCAATGATGCTGGCCCACACCAGGTTGCTCGTTCCATACACACTGCCCAGCAAACGCGAAGCCGATATTTCAATGACCAGCGTGGTCATCCCAGACGTGAAAACGGTGAAATATAAATATTTGTTCATAAGCGTCAAGATTATATCAGGAGGCATGGCAAAATGTTCCTCCATTGCCCCATTTCATCACACTGCGTATAATTGCCACATTACGGACAGGCTGTAACCTGGTCTGTTTACCATTTTATCTAAGGAGAATGACATGATAAAAGAGTTTAAAGCTTTTGCAATGCGTGGCAATGTTATCGACCTGGCTGTTGGTGTTATCATCGGTGGCGCTTTTGGGAAAATCATCAGCTCCCTGGTCGCCGACATCATCATGCCGCCCATCGGTCTGCTGATGGGGAAAATGGACTTTACCAACATGTTCCTGACGCTTTCCGGAAACAAATTCGCTACGCTGGAGGAAGCCAAAGCCGCTGGTGCAGTCACCCTGAATTTTGGTCTGTTCTTGGTCGCACTCATCGACTTTCTTATCATCGCTTTTATTCTTTTCCTCCTGCTGCGCCCCATTAACAAGCTCACCAAGAAACCAGAACCAGTCGCAGCTCCAACCACCAAGGAATGCCCTTACTGCTTCTCCACGATTCCGCTTAAAGCTGTGCGCTGTCCAAATTGCACCTCTGAGCTAAAATAATGAGTCAATCCTTTACTGGCGCCGAGATTCGTCAAACTTTCATCGATTTCTTCGTCCAAAAACACGGGCACACCTTTGTTGCCTCATCCTCCCTTGTCCCCGGTGGAGACCAGACCTTGCTCTTCACCAATGCCGGGATGGTCCAGTTCAAAGATGTCTTCCTCGGTACAGATAAACGACCCTACACGCGCGCCGTAGATTCACAAAAATGCATGCGCGTGGCTGGCAAGCACAATGACCTGGATGATGTCGGTCGCGATGATACCCACCACACCTTCTTTGAGATGCTCGGCAACTGGTCTTTTGGGGACTACTACAAAAAAGAAGCCATTGCCTGGGCCTGGGAGCTCTTGACAGAGGTCTGGAAGCTGCCCAAAGACCGGCTGTGGACTACCTGCTTTCAGGATGACAAAGGCAACATTCCCTCGGATGATGAAGCCGCACTCGTCTGGCGCCAGCAGCCCGGAATAGATCCTTCTCATATCTTGTTCTTCGGGCGCAAAGATAACTTCTGGGAAATGGCAGAAACCGGCCCTTGCGGTCCATGCAGCGAGATCCATTTTGACCTGGGTGAGGCTTTCTGTAACAAGAAAGATATTCCCGTTGTACCCAACGCCGTTGTACCCAACGCCGTTGTACCCAACGCCGATGTACCCATCGTCGATGTACCCATCGCCGATGTACCCATCGCCGATGTACCCATCGCTGGTCACCAGTGCAGGGTCAATGGAGACTGCGCACGCTTCTTAGAGCTCTGGAACCTGGTCTTTATCCAATACAATCGCACCAATCCCACCACCCTCGAACCCCTGCCCGCCACCCATGTGGATACCGGCATGGGGCTGGAGCGTATCGTTGCGGTCCTGCAGGGAAAGGACTCGAACTACCGCACGGATTTGCTCTTCCCGCTCATCCAGGCCACCCAGCGCCTCACCGATGTACTGCGATGTACCCCGATGTACTCATCGCCATCGCCTAACGGCACTGGCCATACGGATACACTCCGTGATGCAGATTTCACCCCTTACCGAGTGATTGCCGACCATGCCCGCGCCGCGGCTTTCCTGATTGCCGATGGCGTAGTGCCCGGCAACACGGGCCGCAATTACGTCTGCCGCATGATCATCCGCCGGGCAGCCCGTTTTGGCTCGAAGATCGGCCTCCACGAACCCTTCCTGGCAGTCGTGGCTGAGGAAGTAATTAAAAATTATGGTGGTTTTTTCCCCGAGCTTGTTCGCAACCGGGCTGCCATCCTGGACAGTTTGACACGTGAAGAGAAACGCTTCCAACGCACTGTTGAAGGCGGCGTCGCGAAATTGGATCAAATGCTTTCCGAGCTGCGTCTCAGCGCAGGGACAGTCCTTTCTGGAGAGAAAGCCTTTGATCTTTATGCCACTTATGGTCTGCCTTTAGAGATCACCCGCGACATAGCCCGTGAGCAGAACCTGGATGTTGATGAAGTTGGTTTCCACGCTGCCATGGATGAACACCGCATCACTTCCGGTGCTGGAGATGCCTTTAGTGAGTTGGGCGGCGAAGATGTGGATATCTACCGCACACTCGTCGCAGATCTTGAAACCTCTGGAGCACTTGATCCCACGGGTGTGGGTTACGATCCCTACAGCGCCTTAGAAGTCGAGGGGAAGGTCCTGGCCTTGGTTTCCTCAGGGCAGTCCGTCCAGCAAGCCACACCCGGCAACCGCCTGGAGGTGATCCTGCCTCACACCTGCTTCTATGTGGAGTCCGGAGGCCAGGTATCTGATCAGGGCACGATCCTTTCCACAAGGCATGCTCTTCCCGCCAGCCTACCCGAATGGGAGTTGCGCGTGGTTGACATGCGCAAACCCGCTGCGGGCGTGATCGTCCACGTTTGCGAGGTGGTGCGAGGTACTCCCCATGTGGGTGACCCCGTGATTGGGCGCGTAGACGCTCAGCGTCGCCGGGATATCATGCGCAACCACACGGCCACCCACCTCCTGCATGCTGAGCTGCGCCTCATCCTGGGCGAGCATGCCCGGCAGGCTGGCTCCCTGGTAGCTCCCGACCGCCTGCGCTTTGACTTCACTCACCCCGAAGCGGTCACCTCAGAACAGCTCGAGCGCATCGAGGCTGGCATAAACCGCAATATTTTAGGTGATTATGCCCTCCAGATCGTCCAAAAGCCCCTTCAGCAGGCTATTGCCGAAGGTGCCATGGCCTTGTTTGGCGAAAAATATGCTGAAAATGTCCGCACCATCTCCATCGGCAGTGAAGAGCCGTTCTCGTATGAGTTGTGCGGAGGCACCCACGTCTCCGAGACCGGCGACATTGGCTTGTGCCTCATCACTGGCGAAGGCAGCGTAGCCTCCGGAATCCGCCGCATCGAGGCCGTGACGGGCCGCGCTGCCTATGAATTGGTCCAGCGCCGGTTCCGCCTCCTGAAGGAGACCGCCGTTTCCCTGGCCGTCAGCCCTGAGGATGTTCCGCAAAAGACCCGGGCCCTGGCAGAAGAACTATCTACCGTCCGCAAGCAAATGGCTGCCCTGCGCCGCGAGGTTTCGCTCGTTGAATTTTCCAGGCAGTTAGAGAATGTTTCTCAGGTTGGCGGTCTGCCGGTGATGGCGGTTGAAATCCCCGGTGCAGACGCCGACACCCTGCGCCAGATGGCCGATCACTTCCGTCTCCGCCACCCAAGTGGCGTGGTTGTCTTAGCCAGTGTAATCGAAGACCGCCCGCTGCTCATTGCCGCCGTCACGGAGGATCTCGTTAAGCGCGGCTTGAACGCTGGTGAGTTGGTCAAGTTCGTCGCAGCACCCTTGGGCGGTGGCGGCGGTGGCAAACCCACCCTGGCGCAAGCCGGAGGCAAAGATGCCAGCCAGCTTCCCCAGGCTTTGGCCGGCGTTTTGAAGTGGGTGGAGGAAAAGCTATCGCCGCGGAGCGACAGCTCTCGCCGCGGAGCTACAGCTCCCGTCACGGAGCTACGGCTCCCGCCACATCCTGAGGCAGGCTGACCTGGTATCTATCGCGCATGAAGACCCAGATTATTCAGTTGGAACCACACGACGATGTCATTTCCACCCGCGATAAAATGGGGTGGAGCCAGACCAGCCGCATCCTGCTTGTCTGGCCTGATAAGGGAAAAATCCTCGACCGGAGGTTGGATCTGGTCATCCTGGCGCGTCACGGCCGGTCTTTAGGCTCCCAACTGGCGCTTGTCACAGGCGACTCAAACGTCAAATCCAACGCTCGCCAATTGGGTATCCCCGTCTATAAAGCTCCCCGCCAGGCCCAAGACGCTCACTGGCGCATGCCCCCCAAGCGCAGGTCACGCCTCCTGCGCCGGTCTCCGCCCCCAGATTTGGCTGCGTTGAAAGAGATGTACATATCGCCGATGTACCCATCGCCGATGTACCCATCGCCGATGTACCCATCGCTAAAGACCGGGCAAAAGCAAACTTTTTGGGCGGGCTCTCGCATCGTATATTGGATTGCCTTTTTCAGCAGTATCGCTGCCATTTTGGCACTAGCTGTTGTACTGCTGCCAGGTGCATCTATTCATCTGGTCCCGCACATCCAGGTTCAGGAAGTGACCTTGCCCGTCTCAGCCAGCGAAAAAATCACCACCCTCAACCTGGCCGGCAGTCTGCCCGCCAGTCGGACAACCATTGTCGTTGAAGGGCGCAGCACCATCTCGACCACCGGGACGGTTAATGTACCTGTCGCTCCAGCCTCAGGCAGTGTTCAATTTAATAACTTGACCGAAAAAGCTGTTACCATCCCGACCGGCACCCTGGTCAGTACGCTTGGTGCCGCTCCAATCTGGTTTGTCACCACCCGAGAAGATAAAGTAGCTGCGGGCATCGGAAAGACGGTCCTCATCCCAATCCGGGCTGTCAACCCAGGTGCATCTGGGAACCTTTCTACCGGCAAGATTCAGGCCGTGAGCGGTCTTCAAGGACTCAAGTTGAGTGTAACAAACCCCACCCCAACCCGCCGTGGGGCTGACAAACCAGCTCCAGCTCCCGATACAGACGATCGTAACCGTTTATATAACCGGCTCCTGGCCAGCCTTAGCCAGACAGCCATGCAAGAGCTGCAGAACCGTTACGCTGGCACGCCCATCGAAAGCGGTTTTCCCATCCTGTCTTCCCTGAAATTCTCCACCATCCTGGAAAAAACCTATACACCTGCCGCCGATTCACCTGCCGAACAGCTCCAGTTGAGCTTGCGCCTAGAATTTGAAGCGCTGGAAGTCTCTCCCCAAGATTTGCAGAACCTGGTCAGGCCCTTGCTGGATGCCAGTTTGCCGGAGGGCTTTACCATTCTCCCAGACACCCTGACCATCACTGCCCTGGAGGAGCCTGTTCTGGATGAAGCAGGATCCGCTCATTGGGTCATGCAAGCCCAGCGCCACATCCAGGCCTTGATCGCCCCTGAAGAGGCGGTCCAGTTAGCCAGGGGTTTGCCGGTAGAAAAAGCTCGCCAACATCTGCAGGACAGACTTCCATTAGAAGAAAAACCCCTGATCCGTCCAGCCCCTTCCTGGTGGCCTTACACACCTTTTCTTTCACTCCGCATCCAGGTTGAGATAGACAAATAAATGCGCATCTTAGCCGTTGATCCAGGAGAAAAACGTCTGGGGATCGCCATCAGTGATCCCATGGGTATGATTGCCAATCCCCTGAAGGTCATTGAACACATCTCCCGTCCCATCGATGCAGCCTCTATCGCTGCCTTGGCCGCCGAGCAGGGTGCGGGCAAGATCATCATCGGCCAGGCCCTGGACGCAGATGACTGTCCCACGCCTCAAAGCCGTCGCGCCTTGCACCTGGCACAGGCAGTTCGCCAGCAAACCAGTTTACCCGTGGAACTGTGGGATGAAAGCGGTAGCACCCAGGCAGCCCGAGCTGCCCATATCGCCATGGGCGGCTCGCGCCGCAGGCGCCAGCAACGCGGTCACGGCCATCTGGACGACCTGGCTGCCACATATATCCTGCAAACCTATCTGGACGCCCACTCCTCATGATCTTGCTCGATCGGTGTAAAACCGACCAGTCTACGCAAATTTTTCATTTCAAACATGAGTGATCCAAAAAGAAAGGCCGCCCCCTCCATACTTGGTTCTTGTTTCTTACCCCTGGTCGCTACTTTGATCCTGGCCTGTGTGGTATGCGGGGGGTTGGCCCTCAGCATCCCCGGGCGCGCCGAAGAGAAATTTGGCCCTCCCACGCCAGGGATATCCGGATTCCAGCGTTACCTGCTCTCGGCGCTGCTGCTCCTGAATTCTGCTGACCTGACCATCCCGCCGGACCCGGCTGGCGTTCCTATGCCTTTTCAGGTAGACCTGGGTGAGTCGACCGCCTCCGTCATCGGCCGATTGGCCCAAGCAGGATTGATCTCCAACCCGGATGCTTTGCGCACCTATCTGCAGTACAGCGGGTTGGACACCTCGCTGCAGGCAGGTCTATACGATCTTAGTCCAGCCATGACCGCCGTCGAGATTGCCCAGGCCATGCAAGATGCCACCCCCAAACAGATCATCTTCTCCGTTCTGGCCGGCTGGAGAATTGAAGAAATTGCCCGCGCCCTGCCCACCTCAGGTCTCGAAATCAGCCCCAAGGCCTTCCTTTCCGCTGCCCAAATCCACACTGAAGATTTTCCCTTCCTGAGCGGCGTCCCTTCCGGCACTCCCCTGGAAGGTTTCCTGGCTCCAGGCTCCTACGAGCTTTCTCGCGAGATCACTGCTCCCGCCCTGGTCGAGGCGATGCTCATTAGGTTTGGCGAACAGCTCTCCCCTGAGCTGCAGAGCGGCTTTGGAAACCAGGGTCTGGCTGTTCCACAGGCGGTTACCCTGGCTTCCATCATCCAGCGCGAAGCGGTTCTGGAGGAAGAAATGCCCCTCATCGCCTCCGTATTCCTGAACCGTTTGGCAGCCGGCATGAACCTGGCTGCCGATCCAACCGTCCAATATGCTCTCGGTTACAACGAGATCCAACAAACCTGGTGGACGAACCCTCTCAGCGTCGAGGACCTGCAGATCGACTCCCCTTTTAACACCTACCTGTATCCCGGCCTGCCCCCCACGCCGATTTCCACCCCGGGCATCAGCGCCCTGCGCGGCGTGGCTTTCCCTGCCCAAACGCCGTACTATTATTTCCGGGCTGCCTGTGACGGTTCCGGTCGCCACCTCTTCGCCGAAACCTATGCGGAGCATCTCCAAAATGAATGCCAGCCTTGACCACCAGGGAAGAGAGGAAAGATAACCTGTATCCAATAACGATATGAATCTCGCCATCAACTATTCTCCGCCGGCAGCCACGCTGCTCGACGAAGGCCGCATCCAGGTCGATTATTTCAAATGCCCCGATTGGCCCGATCTGATCGCCGAGGCTCAAAAATATCGCCCGGCTGCAGTCCACTTTGAGATTGTCGCCAGCGCAGGTACTCTGAAGAGCAAAGATTGGTCGCTGGTTGACCGTTTGCTGGACGAGACTGGCACTTATTACGTTAACCTGCACCTGGCTTCGAATATCAGGGATTTCCCTGGCATCGAATTAAATGTCACCGATCCTTCTCAGAAGAAGCTGGTCATCGATAACCTCCTGTCCGATGTTTGCGCAGTCGTAGAACGCTATGGCTCCGAGCGGGTCATCGCCGAAAATGTCCCCTACCGTGGCATCCCCGGGCACCACATTCTGCGCCCTGCTGGCGAGCCGGACGTCATCCGCCAGGTGATCGAAACTGCCGGCTGTGGCCTGCTGCTCGATATTTCGCATGCCCGCATGGCTGCTCATTACCTGGGGATGGATGAATTCGAGTATATGTCGCGCCTTCCGGTCAACCGCCTGCGCGAGCTGCACTTCGCCGGCATCCACATCATCTACGGTATCTTGCGCGACCATCTGTCGGTTCTACCGCAGGATTGGCCTGTCCTCGAATGGGTGCTGGAAAACATCCGCCATGGCGAGTGGTCGAAGCCGTGGCTGTTGGCTTTCGAATATGGAGGGGTGGGTGAGATCTTTGAATGGCGCAGTGACCCGCAGGTGATCGCTGAGCAGGTGCCTAAGATATATCAAATGGTGAACGCGCTCGCGTAGCGAGCGTCGACCGCCTGACCCGGATATCCGCTCAAATCTCCCATCCATATTGAACCAAAACAGACAGATAAGGCGTTCCACCCACATAATCGATCCCCACGACCCAGGTACGCCAGTTCATCTCGTCGTCTGCCGCTGCCGCCCGGAAGAGCGCCATGGTATTCAGGTTAGCATACTCGGCTGGCCAGGTCAGCAAGCCCGCCGTTCCCCCTGCCGAAGTACCGCTCTCCAGGATATTACAGTGACGGGTGTAGTCTGCATTGATAACATCCTGCAGCTTGGGCAGGATGACTTCCTTGAACGGCCCCACCAGGGGCAGCCCGCTGCCATCCGCCGTTCCCCAATCAAAGTCCGTGGTGCTGAAGAACAAGTTCTTAATTGCTTCGGGCGAGTCAAGCTTCACCGCCGGGTTCCACCAGTTATGCTGCATCGTCAGACCCTGCACCGGGCTGACCAGGCGAGCCAACGCTTCACCGTCCTGATTCTTCACTGCCTGCGCAAAATCATCCAGCAATTTGCCAACCCGTTCATCATCGCAGAAGGCCTGCGGTACAACTTGTTCGGTCAGGAACTCCCGGCTCACCCAGCCCGTCGCCTCAGAATCACGTTGGATTTCCACCCACGTGACGCCATCGGCTTCCTCCACATTTCCGGTCGGCTGCAGGTCACGCCTCTCCGGCCCCAAGGTGTCCAATACATCGTTTCCCGTTCCCGGCCCGGCGCGTACGTTCAGCAGGTCCCCCTCGCCCAACCTGATGACCGCGTACAAGCCAGCCAGTTTAGGCTCCGCAGGCGTTTGGGTGGGCGGCGCGACGGTATCTGTTGGCTGGACTACTGGCACCGGCGAAGGCAGAACAGTCTCCTGGGTGGGAACGACGGTCACTTCTGGAGGTGGCGTGATGGGCGGCGCGCTGACAGAACGCGTGCAGGCCAGCGAGGCAATCAGCAGGGCTGTCAAAGAGAGACAGGCAGGGATCGTCTTCATGGTTTCCGCTTTCTTATCCTTTATCTCTTTAAAATATAATACGTTGCCTTCTTATCCCCCACCTTGATCATGGCGCCCTTCGAGACCAAATCCGCCAGGTCGCGCCGTAAAGTTTCGGCGTGCACGTCCGGGCACAGCTCCTGGAAATCGCGGCTGGTGATTCGTCGCTGGCGCGCCAGGTACTGCAGCACCAGTTTCTGACGGGGATTCAACTCCATATCCCGGTACAGCGAGAGATCGAGAGCCAGCCCGCCCTGGATGTCAAAGCCCAGATCGTTGAACAGCGTGACCCGGAAAGTCCCCGCGGCTTCCTCGAAGCGCGGCGGTCGCATGCCGTTCTGGCGCAGCACAGCCACCACCCTGTCCAGTCCATAACCCAGGCGTTCGACAAAACCCAGATCGGAGAGAACCTGGGTGATTATCGCATTGCGCGAGAAGCGCGCCTCCAGCAGGTTTTCAAGCGTCACCGGCCCGGGCAGTCCTCCGGGAGAATGAACTTCCAGGCGGTCTGAAAAGATATGCAGGTGGATATTATCTCCCTGGACGTTGTAATCACGGTGCGCCACGGCGTTCACCAGCAGCTCTCGCACCGCCTCGAACGGGTATTCGGGCATCTCCTCATGCGCTAATCCCGTCAGTCTGACCACCGATCGCAGGTTGGTGCGCAAAAAGCCGTCTGCCTGGCGGAGCTGCTCGGGGAGAGTCCCGCTGATCTCTTGCTTGATGAACTCATCCGAAAAGCTCACCCCCGGAAAGCGCACCGCCAGCAGGGTGGAATTCGGCAGCCACTGCTGTGGATGGCGGCCAAACAAGAGCAGTGCGGCATAGGTCGGCGTCAGGTGGCCTTCGGCCCGCTGCAGACAGCCGCGCCGCAGCAAAACTTCGTCGTAAGGCTCGTTCCCCAGCAGGTTGAGCGCCTGCCGGTAAGCCTGGATCAAGTCCGGGTCGAGATCGTCCAGGCTTGCGTTCGGTGGGAGCCGCGTCTCGAACTGTACCACGCCGCGTTCCAGGAGCATCTCACGCAGCCGCCGTGCTGGGAGCGGGTTCGTCTGTGCTCCCTCGCGGCCCCAATATCGTCCGTCGACATTATAAACGTGCGGCAGCCCGGCTGGGACAGTGATCACCAGCACCTGCGCCTTTCCAACCGGCACCAGGCTTGGCAAAGGGATAACCAGGGGTGGATCAGCAAGCAGCGCCGCCTGAAAGACCAGGTCGTGGGCAGCCTCAAGTTCGTGGATGCCATGGATTTCCTTCGAGCGCGGAGCAACACCCAGGATGACTATCCCACCCTGCATGTTGGCCATGCCCGCCAGCGTCACCGCCAGGCGGGCTGCCGGCACATCCTCCGGGAACCAGTGCAGGTTCGGTCCCATGCCTGCCTGGAGCAGACCAGGGACATCGAGGGAAGCAGATGGAATGACCTTCAATCTTAGTCCAATACAATCCTGACTCTGGGATAATTTTGGTGCACTTCATCCACACCAGCCGCCGGTAAATGCCGCCCAGGTTCTTCTGGAGACGCGTCTCGAGGTGTACTCGGCGCATCTCCCTGAGCTTTTTTCTGAGCCAGGTGCGGATCGATCTCTTTCTTACGCCGCGGCCGGGAGGGCTTGGCTTCCTTCTTGACCTCCGGGTTAAGTGCATAATCCAGCACCTGATCCATGTGTTCTACCGGGATGATCTTCAGCTCGCTGCGCGCTTTCTTGGGCACATCAATCAAATCTTTCTGGTTGCGCGAGGGGATGATCACCGTCTTCAAACCGGATCGATGGGCAGCCAGCACCTTCTCACGGATGCCGCCTACAGGCAAAACCTTCCCGCGCAAGGTGATCTCGCCGGTCATACCCACATCCTTGTGTACTTCGCGCCCGCTGAAAGCCGATACCAGCGCCGAGCAGATCGTGATCCCTGCGCTGGGGCCATCCTTGGGGATCGCCCCCTCGGGGATATGAATGTGGATATCGACGTTTTCGAAGATTTCCGGATCGATATTGAGCTGCACCGCCCGAGATTTCAAATAAGATAATGCCGCTTGGGCCGACTCCTGCATCACGTTCCCAATCTGACCGGTGATTTGTAGATTGCCCTTACCCGGCAGCAGCAAGATTTCCACCGGCATGATTTCACCGCCATTCTCCGTCCAGGCAATGGCTGTCGCCACGCCGATTTCATCCTGTCGCTCGGCCTCAAGATTGTAAAACTGCGGCGGTCCCAAGAATTTCTCAACCATCGCCGGGGTAATGTGGGTTGGATAAGGCTTATGCTCAGCTTTCAGGCGCGCCACCTTCCGGCACGCCCTTCCAATCTCACGTTCCATATTACGCACCCCTGCCTCGTAGGTATATTCGCGGATCATCCGCTGCAGAGCCTTCTCCTGGAATACCACCTTGCCCTTGTTGGTTCCGTTGTACTCGACGGCCTCATCGCCGGCTTCTACCAAACCCGCCTCTTCGAGCTGGCGCGGGATCAGGAAGCGGTGGCTGATTTCCAGTTTTTCCTCCTCGATATACCCAGGGAACTCGATCACCTCCATCCGGTCCAACAGCGCGGCCGGGATGGTAACGGTGGTATTGGCCGTGGTGATGAACATCACCTTCGAAAGATCAAAGGGCAGCTCCAGGTAATGGTCGGAGAAAGAGAAATTCTGTTCAGGATCGAGTACCTCCAACAGCGCTGAAGCTGGATCGCCGCGGAAATCCACCCCCAGCTTATCAATCTCATCCAGCATAAATAGGGGGTTGATCGTTCCTGCCCGGCGTATGGTTTGTAAGATCCGCCCCGGCAGCGCCCCGATATAGGTGCGACGGTGGCCGCGGATCTCAGCCTCATCCCGCACGCCCCCCAGCGATAGCCGCACGAACTTCCGGCCCAATGCTTCGGCTATCGAACGCCCCAATGAAGTCTTTCCAGTGCCAGGTGGCCCCACAAAGCACAGGATAGGCTGCTTGGAACGCTTGGGGCGCAGGCTCTTCACTGCAATGAACTCTAAAATCCGCTCCTTAGCGCGCGGCAGTCCAAAATGGTATTGTTCCAGAATTTCAGACGCATGCTTGACATCCAGGTTATCCTCCGTCGCCTGCGTCCAGGGCAGATCAAGAATCCAATCGATGTAGGTGCGGATGATGCCCACCTCGGGTGACATAGGCGGCATCTGCATTAGCCGCTCGACCTCTTTCAATGCCCTGATCTGCGCTTCCTCCGGCAGGCTGACTCCCTCAATCCGGCTGCGCAGCTCGTACAGCTCGCGCGTCCAGGGATCGCCTTCGCCAAGCTCGGTCTGGATGGCCTTCAACTGCTCGCGCAGGTAAAACTCACGCTGCGTACGGTCGACTTCGCTTTGCGCCTTGGAATGGATCTCATCTTCCAGCTCCAAAACATCCGCTTCCTGCGCCAGCAGCGTCACAACCCGTTTCAATCTTTCCTTTGCGCTCAAGATCTGCAGCAACGCGATCCGGTCTTCCAAAGGAGGCGCAATGGTTGTCACGATCATATCGGCCAGCCAGCCCGGCTCCTCGATATTCATCGCGTACAGATAAGCCTCTTCAGGCAGGCTGCGGTCGAGCTGCACACAGCGCTCGAACAACTCCAGCACCGTCCGCACCGTAGCCTCGGTTTGCTTCCCCGCCTCCCCGTTGTATCCAACGCCCTTCTCAGGAATCGGCTTCGCCCGCGCCACAATGAATGGCTCAGTCTGGATAAAATCCACCAATTTCACCCGCCGGCGCCCCTGCACCAGCGCCGAGCTGGAGCCATCTGGCATATCCAACAGCCGTCCCACACCCATTTCAACCCCGATCGGCAAGAAATCATTAAAGCTGGGTTCCTCCAGCTCCGGATCTTTCTGGTTCAAAGCGATCACCGTCCGGTTCTCGGCGTGTGCTTCTTCGATAGCCAGAAGCGTCGCCTCTCGTCCAACAAAGATCGGAGAAACCATGTGCGGGTAAACTACGACATCTCTTAAGGGCACCACCGAACAGGTAATGTAACCATCTACATCCAGCTCTGTATTTGGGACCCGGTAAAGCTCCTCTGTTCGGCGGTGCAAAGCTTCGCCAAATTCGTCTTCATCATCTTGCATAAACCAACTATTATTTTTCATCGCTATACCTCGTTGTATTGCGCTGTACCCCATCGCCTAACGACCATCGCCGATGTACCCCGTTGTACCTAACGGCCATCGCCTATCGGCCTGGTGTGCCCATCGCCGACGTACTCATCGCCGATGTACTCATCGCCTTCATCCATGCAATCCGCGCTCCCGCAGCCACAAAGATGCTGCCCGTCACCAAAACCAGCACAGGGCTGCTCTTCCCCCCAGGGCTGTTCTTCCCCCCCTCGCTTCCACCCTGGCGCAGCGCCTCGTCCAGCGCCTCCGTCACTTCCGGGATAATCCGCACCGGTTTGCCAGCCTGCTGCACCAGCAAAGCCAGCTTCTCCGGGTCCGCCGCACGCGGGTGGTAAGACTTCACCAGGATCACCTGCCGCACGCGTGGCAGCAGCTCTTCCAGCATTCCCAGGATATCCTTATCTTCCGATGCGCCAAATACCAGCACCACCGGCATTCCAGGGAAATAGTCATCCACCGCCTTGCAAAGCTTAGCAGCCGAATCTCGATTATGGGCGCAATCCACCACCACCGGCGGATCATATCGCAGCACCTCGAAGCGTCCCGGCCAGGACGTATGCCGGAAGCCTTCCCGGATCTGCTCTTCTGTAATGGGCATCCCCTGCTGGCTTGCCACCTGCAGCGTCGCGTACGCCGTGGCCGCGTTCTCCACCTGGTGAAGGCCCAGCAAAGGGATCTCCAGCTCAATCGATTTCGCCGATGTACCCATCGCCGAGTCCGGCCAGACCTGCAGCGATTGTCCTCCCAAAGAGTGCGACAGTGCTGCAAACTGGTAATCTCGGCCCACCTGGATCAAAGCCGAGCCGCGCTCCTGCGCCACGCGCTCCACCACCTGGCGCGCCTCTTCCTTTTGCGGCGCCACCACCACCGGCACCCCGTCCTTGATGATCCCCGCCTTTTCACCGGCGATCTCCGCTAGCGTCTCCCCCAGCAGCGCCATGTGGTCGTAAGACAGTGAGGTGATCACTGCCAGCCGCGGCTGGCATATATTCGTGGCATCTAGCCGCCCTCCCAACCCAACCTCGATCACCCCAGCCGTTGCCTTCTGCCGGGCAAAATACAAAAACGCCAGCGCCGTCGTGATCTCAAAAAAGGTAAGGCGTGGGATCGATTGGAAGGTCAGGCGCTGCTCATCCACCAGGCTCACCAGCTCCGCATGCGAGATTGGCTGCCCATCGAACTGGATGCGCTCTGCGAAGTCATCTAAATGTGGAGAAGTATATAAACCCACCCGGTAACCCGCCGCCCTCAGCGCGCTGGCGCACAGCGCCGCGACGGAGCCTTTTCCCTTCGTCCCCGCCACGTGGATGACCGGGTACTGGTCCTGCGGATTGCCCAAAGCCTCCGCGAGCCTGCGCATGCGCCCCAGGTCAAAGGTTTCCGGGCTGTTGTGGAAATTCCGCACCAGCGAATAATCCACAAACGTATACAG
>Ga0315278_10002873_pt1 | contig 15393 bp, 12 predicted proteins | sample YL17G06_0_MG_FD_203880 | JGI IMG/M metagenome (GOLD analysis project Ga0315278, IMG submission 203880) | Sediment microbial communities from Yellowstone Lake, YNP, Wyoming, USA - YL17G06_0 | ecosystem: Environmental > Aquatic > Freshwater > Lake > Sediment | place: USA: Wyoming | collected... | reverse complement strand
AACCACTGCATGCGCGGACGTGCCCGCTCCGCGGGCGCGCAGATTACGCAAAGGCGAAACCACTGCATGCGCGGACGTGCCCGCTCCGCGGGCGCGCAGATTACGCAAAGGCGAAACCACTGGCAGGCGATGCCCGCGCGCCCGACAAGCCTGGGGGCGGCTACCCAATGAGCGTCTCTCACATGAGCGGCGGGCTCGCTTCGTTCTTCGCCGGCCGCGGAATCGCGATGGTCGACGTGGCGCCGGGTGCCCCCGTGCCGCTCCGGTTTTCCGGGCCGTCCGCGGAGCACCTGGCCACACGCCGGGCGGCAGGGCTGTTCGACTTCTCGTTCATGGGGCAGTACGAGGTCTCGGGACGCGACAGCCGCGCTTTCCTCGACCGGGTGCAGACGCGCGGCCTCGCCCGGTTTCGCCCCGGGATGCTCCACTACACGCTGCTCTGCGACGACGACGGCCGCGTCGTGAACGACGCGACAGTGTGGCGGCTTGCCGAGGACCGCTATTGGATCTTCACCGGCCGGCGCGCCGACTTCCATTACCTCGCGGCGAGCCCGGGGGCGCTCGAGGTCCGGGTCGACGATCTCTCGGGGGGCTGCGCGGTGCTTGCCGTGCAGGGGCCGCGCAGCGCGGCGATCCTCGCCCGCGTGCTGAGAGACGCGGGGATTGCCGCGCTGCGTTACTTCCACTTTGCCGAGGCCGGCTGGCGCGACAGCCGCGCGTGGGTCGCGCGACTCGGTTACAGCGGCGAGCACGGCTACGAGGTGATCGTGGCGGCGAACGACGCGGCGGACCTCTGGCAAGCGCTCCTGGCGGCCGGGAGCAGCGACGGCCTCCTCGAATGCGGATTCGAGGCCGCCGACAGCCTGCGCGTGGAAGCGGGCTTCATTCTGTTCACGCGCGAACTCGCCACGCCGCTCACGCCGTTCGAGCTCGGGCTGGCGCGGCTCGTGTCGTTCGACGGCCGCCCGTTCCGCGGCAGCGGCGCGCTGCAGCCGCTGCGCTGGCGCGAGCCGGAGCGGAAGCTCTGCGGGATCCTGCCGGGGCGCCGCGCACCGTCCGCCCCGGGTTTGCCGAAGGCGCGCGTGACGAGCGAAGCATGCTCGCCGGTGTTCGGACGCACCCTCGCGCTCGGACTGGTGGAAGCGGGCGCAACCGCCCCCGGCACGATGGTCGCGCTCGACGACGGGCGGATCGGGCGCGTCGCGCGGCTGCCGTTCCATGATCCGGCCCGCGTCCTCCCCAGGCTTGCGCCGACAGTTCCCCGGTAACCGCAGGCATCACCGCGTAACCCGGGTTGAGCCGCAGGCGAAACCCGGGTTTCACCTCTGGCTCAACCCGGGCTACGGAGGTGCGGACCGAGCCTGCCGCGCAGCTCAGGTCGCCGCGCGGAAATGGGTGCCGCTCATCAGGTCCTGCGCCATGTAGCGCTGGCGATGGACCTCGAACGGCACCGTGTCCGCCGCCTCGATTGCGCATTGCGCGGCCAGCGATTCCTCGGCCATCCGCACGTAACGCGTCATCACCGTCTCGGCCAGCGGCAAGTCGAGCAGCGTGCGCCGGTGCCGCTGCGACCAGGCCAGCGCAAAGCGCGGGAAAGACTTGCCGTACTCCTGTTCGGCCTCGCGCAGGACCCGCGCCGACGGCAGCGTGTCCGGAGCCCGCAAGGCGTCCACCGCAGCACCGAGCACCTCGCGATACGCCTGCCCGCCATGCGCGTCATCGAGCGCGGCAGCGATGGGCCCGCATTCGCGCAGCAACTCCGCCCCCCATTCGGACGGCGCCGCCGGCCGGCCGTTGTGGTCGAGGCGCAGATCCGGATCCCGGCCGCGCTCGGCCGCGAGATGCTGGTTGCGCGAAATGGCTGCGATTTCCTGCGGCGAATCGTTCGGGCTCGCTTGCAGCAGGCAATGGAGCAGGAAGATGTCCATGAAGCGCATCTCGGCGGCGCCGATGCCGACCGGATGGAACGGATTGACGTCGACGCAGCGGACCTCGACGTACTCGACGCCGCGCTCGCCCAGCGCGCGCAGCGGCCGTTCTCCCGGACGGATGCGCCGCTTCGGCCGGATCGTGCCGTAGAACTCGTTCTCCATTTGCAGCAGCGTCGTGGCCAGCTGCCGGTAGTTCGCGCCGTCGAAGATGCCGATGGCTTCGTAAGGCGGATAGGGCTCGGTGAACGAGCGATTCAGCGCGGCCGCATAGCCGCGGAGGTTGTTGAAGCTCACCGCCAGCGACGCCTGGGCATCGCTCTGGTACCCCAATCGCCCCATGCGCAGCGATGTCCCCCAGGGCGCGATCATGGTGCCGGTGTCCCACGTTGCCAGCGAGTGCGGGTGCTCGCCCAGAAACGTGCGGCACACCGCGGGGGACGAGCCGAACAGGATCAGCAGCAGCCACGAGTGGCGCCGGAAGTTGCGAATCAGCGCGAAGTAGCCACTGTCCTGATAGGCGTCCGCGGGTCCCTTGTCCTGGTCGGCCTGCTGCAGCATCGGCCACGCGTCCTCGGGCAGCGAAAAGTTGTAGTGGATGCCGGAAATGGTCTGCATCCGGCGGCCGTACCGGTGCGCCAACCCCTGACGATAGGCGGTCTTGAGCCGGCCGACGTTCGACGTTCCGTACTGTCCGAGCGGGATCTCGTCCTCCGCCGGCAGCTTGCACGGCATGCTGGCGCACCACAGCCATTCGTCGCCGAGGTTCCGATACACGACCTGATGGAGCTCGGTCAGCTCCGCGAGGCAGGCGTCGACGGTGGGGTGCACGCCGGTGATGAGCTCCAGCTGCGACTCGCTGAAATCGGTGGTGATGCGCGGGTGGGTCAGCGCCGAGCCGAGCCCCCGCGGATGCGGCGTGTCGGCCAGCGTTCCATCGGGCCGCACGCGCAGGCCTTCCTTCTCGATGCCGCGCAGCAGCGCTCCGAGAATGCCGGGCGTGAGCGCGCCCAGGCGCTTGTCGATCTGGTTCAAACCCGTCTCCTGAAAATACAACACGATACGCCATTGGAAATGCGGCCGCCGACCCCCGGATCAGTTCCCGGGACGCGCGCAGTCGCGGCCATCCATCGGCACGCCCGCCCGCGCTACGTCACGTCCTGCAGCCGCAGCCTGCGGGCCGCTTCCTCGAAGTGCGCGTCGTCGATTTCCTGCAGCACGCCTTCGAGGTCGACCGCCTTTTCGACGCGCTCGAAACGACCGGTGAGCGGCGTGTCGGGCTGCAATGCCCCGGCCTCGAACAGTGCCCAGATTTCCTTGCCGTAGTTGGTCGCGAGCAGCTCGGGCGCGTAGCGGCCGAAGTGGTTGCGCAGGTTGGCCACATCGCGCTCGAGGATCTTTGGCGCGTGATTGTTGCCGGCCGCATCCACCGCCTGCGGCAGGTCGATGATCACCGGCCCGTCGCTGCCGATCAGGATGTTGAATTCGCTCAAGTCGCCGTGCACGACGCCGGCGCACAGCATCCGCACGACTTCGCGGATCAGGCGATCGTGAAAGGTGCGCGCTTCGTCTGCCGTGAACTCGAGATCGTTGAGGCGCGGGGCCGCTTCCCCATGCTCGTCGGTGACGAGCTCCATCAGCAGCACGCCTTCGTGGAAGTTGTAGGGTTTCGGCACGCGCACGCCGGCCGCGGCCAGGCGGTAGAGCGCATCGACTTCGGCGTTCTGCCACGCCTCTTCCGTGGCCTTGCGGCCGAAGCGGGTGCCCTTGGCCATCGCGCGCGCCTGCCGGGTGTTCTTCGTCTTGCGGTTCTCGGTGTAGTCGACCGCCTGCCGGAAGCTGCGCTTGTCGGCTTCCTTGTAGACCTTCGCGCAGCGCGTCTCGTCGCCGCAGCGGACGACGAAGACCATCGCTTCCTTGCCGCTCATCAGTTGCCGGACGACGCCGTCGATCAGGCCGTCTTCGAGCAGCGGCTGGAGTCTCTTGGGGATTTTCATGGATGCTGTTCAGAGTAAGCCGGGCGATCGCGGCCGGCCGGTATAATCGGCCATTATCGCTTATCGGAACCCGTTCCCGGCCATCGTCCGGGGATCGCGACACAACAACATGAAGCCGTACAACCCCGCCGAGATCGAAGCCACCGCCCAATCCGCGTGGAAGGCCGCCGACGCCTATCGCGCCGTCGAGCGTCCGGACCGCAAGAAGTTCTACTGCGTGTCGATGCTGCCCTACCCTTCCGGCAAGCTGCACATGGGGCACGTGCGCAACTATACGATCAACGACATGATGTACCGGCAGCGGCGGATGAGCGGCTGGAACGTGCTGATGCCGATGGGCTGGGACGCCTTCGGCCTGCCGGCCGAGAATGCGGCGATGAAGAACAACGTGCCGCCTGCCCGCTGGACGTACGAGAACATCGCCTACATGAAGGCGCAGTGCCAGGCGATGGGCTGGGCGATCGACTGGTCGCGCGAGCTCGCGACCTGCGACCCTGCGTATTACCGCTGGAACCAGTGGTTCTTCCTCCAGATGCTGGAGCGCGGCATCGCGTACAAGAAGACGGGGGTGGTCAACTGGGATCCCGTCGACATGACGGTGCTCGCCAACGAGCAGGTGATCGACGGCCGCGGCTGGCGTTCCGGCGCGCCGGTCGAGAAGCGCGAGATCCCGATGTACTACCTGCGGATCACGCAGTACGCCGAGGAGCTGCTGTCGTATCTGGACCGCATGCCCGGCTGGCCCGACCGCGTGAAGACGATGCAGGCCAACTGGATCGGCAAGAGCGTCGGCGTGCGTTTTGCCTTCCAGCACGACATCGCCGGCGATGAGGGCCAGCCGATCGGCGACGGCCGCATGTACGTGTTCACGACGCGCGCCGACACCATCATGGGCGTCACGTTCTGCGCCGTGGCGGCCGAGCACCCGCTCGCCACCCACGCGGCGAAGGGCAATCCGGCGCTGGCGGCGTTCATCGACGAGTGCCGGCGCGGCAGCGTCGTCGAAGCCGACATGGCGACGATGGAGAAGAAGGGAATGCCGACCGGCCTGTTCGTCACGCATCCGCTGACCGGCGATCCGGTCGAGGTCTGGGTCGGCAACTACGTGCTGATGAGCTACGGCGACGGCGCGGTGATGGGCGTGCCGGCGCACGACGAGCGCGACTTCGAGTTCGCGCAGAAATACGGGCTTGCGATCAAGCAGGTCACCGCGGTCGACGGCGCGTCGTTCTCGACCGACGCCTGGCAGCCGTGGTACGAGGACAAGGAGCGTTGCACCTGCGTCAACAGCGGCAAGTACGACGGCTTGCCGTACGCGAAGGCGGTCGACGCCATCGCCGCCGACCTCGGCGCGAAAGGCCTCGGCGAGAAGCAGACGACGTTCCGCCTGCGCGACTGGGGCATCTCGCGCCAGCGCTACTGGGGCACGCCGATCCCGATCGTCCACTGCCCGGCCTGCGGCACCGTGCCGGTGCCCTACGATCAGCTGCCGGTGGTCCTGCCCGAGGATTGCGTACCTGACGGCAGCGGCAATCCGCTCGCGAAACGCGCCGACTTCGTCAACTGCGCGTGCCCGAAATGCGGGCAGCCCGCGAAGCGCGAGACCGACACGCTGGACACGTTCGTCGACTCGTCGTGGTACTACATGCGCTACGCGTGCCCCGACGCGGCCATCGACGGCAAGCCGGCGATGGTCGACGCGCGCAACGATTTCTGGAACCCGATGGACCAGTACATCGGGGGCATCACCCACGCGATCCTGCACCTGCTCTACGCGCGCTTCTGGACCAAGGTGATGCGCGACATGGGCCTCGTGCAGATGGACGAGCCGTTCACGCGGCTGCTCACGCAGGGGATGGTGCTCAACCACATCTACTTCCGCCGCACGGAAAGAGGCGGCATCGACTACATCGCGCCGGAGAGCGTCGAGACGATGCACGATGCGTCCGGGCACGTGATCGGCGCGCGGGCGAAGGCCGACGGCCAGCCGGTCGAATACGGCGGTGTAGGCACGATGTCGAAATCGAAGCTCAACGGGGTCGACCCGCAGGACATGATCGACCGTTACGGGGCCGACGCCGCGCGTCTGTTCGTGATGTTCGCCGCGCCGCCCGAGGCCACGCTCGAATGGTCGGATGCCGGGGTCGAGGGCGCCCACCGGTTCCTGCGCCGTTTGTGGACGTTCGGGCAGGCGCACGTGGAGACGATCGCCGCGGCCGTCGGCACGTTCGACTGGCGCGACGCCGCCGCCCCGGTCAAGGCCGCGCGGCGGGAGCTCCACCTCACGCTGAAGCAGGCGCACTACGACTACGAGCGCATCCAGTACAACACGGTGGTCTCGGCCGGGATGAAAATGCTCAACGCGCTCGAGGCCGTGCCGTCCGGTGCCGCGGGCGCGGCGGCGCTGCTGCGCGAAGGCGCGTCGATCCTGGTCCGCGTGCTCTACCCGGTGGTCCCGCACACCGGCTGCGCGCTGTGGGACGAGCTGCGCTACACGCAGCAGTACGGGCCGCTGCTCGATGCGCCGTGGCCGCAGGTCGATCCGGCGGCGCTCGAGCAGGACGAGATCGAGCTGGTGCTGCAGGTCAACGGCAAGCTGCGCGGCAAGCTGCGGGTCCCGGCGACCGCCGACAACGCGGCCATCGAGGCGGCGGCGCGCGCCAGCGACGAAGTCGGCAAGCATGCGGGCGGCGCTGCGATCAGGAAAATCGTCGTGGTGCCGGGACGGCTCGTCAATGTCGTCGTCTGACCGGCCCGCGGTCGCGCGCGTCGGGTCTGACGGTACCGCCGCAGGCGACCGCGCTGCGCCGCCGCGTCGCGCCGCCGTAGCGGGTCTCCTCTGCTTGCTCGCTCTCGCCGTCGGACTCGCCGGTTGCGGCTTTCGTCTGCGCGGCGACGTCACGTACGACTTCTCGACCCTCTACGTCACCGGGCCGCCGGCGTCGCCGATCGTGATCGAACTGAAGCGCACGCTCGAGAACAGCGGCCAGGCGCGGCTCGTCGCGGCCCCCGCCGACGCGCAGGCGATCCTCGAAATCACCAACGTCGTCGATGACAAGGGCGTGCTGTCGCTGTCCGGCGGCGGCCGCGTCCGCGAATACCTGCTGACCAAACGCGTCAGTTTCTACGTCCACGACACCGGCGGCCGGGACTGGCTGCCGGCCGGCGAGGTCAACATCCGGCGCAGTTACACGTTCAACGAGTCCGAAGTGCTCGCGCGCGAAGTGCAGGAGCAGCGCCTCTTGCGCGACATGCAGACCGACGCCGTGCAGCAGATCGTACGGCGGCTGCAGGCAGCGAGGAAACCGGTGTCGTAGCCCGACCGCGAAAACCGACGGATCGCGCATGGACCTCCGCCACAACCAGCTCGCCGCGCATCTCGCGAAGACGCTCGCCTCGACCTACGTGATCCACGGCGACGAGCCGCTGTTCGCGATCGAGGCTGGCGACGCGATCCGCGCGGCGGCGCGCCGCGCCGGGTGCGAAGAGCGCGAGGTGCAGGTCGTCGAGCCCGGCTTCAAGTGGGATGCCTTCCTCGCCGCCAACGCCAACCTGAGTCTCTTCGGCGCGCGCAAGCTCGTCGATCTGCGGATCCCGTCGGGCAAGCCGGGTGTCGAGGGCGCCAAGGCGCTCGAGGCCTGCGCGCGGCATCCGAATCCGGACCACATGACGCTGATCACGCTGCCGAAGATCGACCGCGCGACGCAGTCGTCGGCGTGGTTTTCGGCGCTCGCCGATGCCGGGGTCGCGATCGCCGTGTATCCGCTCGACCGCGACGAGCTGCCGGCGTGGATCGCGGCGCGCCTCGCGCGGCAGCAGCAGCGCGTCGGGCCGGAGACGCTGGCGTTTCTCGCCGACCGCTGCGAGGGCAACCTGCTCGCGGCGCGGCAGGAAATCGAAAAGCTCGGGCTGCTGCACGGCGAAGGCGACATCGCGTACGACGCGGTGGAGCGCGCCGTCGCCGACGTCGCCCGCCATGACGTCTTTCAACTCTCCGAAGCGTGGCTTGCCGGCGACGCCGCACGGACGGTGAAGATCATCGCCGGCCTCGAGGCGGAAGGCGAAGGGCTCCCGTTGCTCCTGTGGCAACTGGGGGAGGACATCCACGCGTTGGCGTCGGTGCTCGAAGCGGCCGCCGCGGGCGTGCCGTTCGCCACGGCGGTGAAGAACGCGCGCGTCTGGGGCAAGCGGCAGGCCGCACTCGAGCGCGCGGCGCGGCGCGTCAAGGCCGGCGCGATCGCGCCGATGCTGCGCTCGCTCGCCACACTCGATGCCCTGGCCAAGGGCATCGGCCGCGGCAATCCCTGGGACAATTTGCGGACGCTGGCGCTCACGCTCACGGATAAATAGCGTCAAGATAAATGGGCTGAAGTTCGGACACTGACCGTCGCGGACGGCAGCCGATGACCTGAAGGTTGGCGGCGCCGAGCGCCTTCCGCGCCACCTCGTTCTCGGCCTCGCCGCTGCGGCGGGCGGGATTCAGCATCACCCGCACATCCACGCCTCGCTGCTTGGCCGCGACCACCGCATCGAGCAGCGTCGGTTCCGTAAACAGGAACATCCGGATGCGCAACGAGCGCTGAGCTGCGTTGAGCGCGTCGAGGATCGGCTTGGAGGTGTCATCAGGCAGAACGATCAGCGAATGGGACATTTTCCGGACTCGATAAAGGCGGAGGGGGGAACGGGACGGGGAATGGCGCGCCGCGGCATTCAGATAGAGGGTGCCGGCATCGTTGCCGGATCGCCGAATGCCGTCAACCCCCGGCACGTGAAGCGAGTGCACCGAGGCTCCGGATCACCCGCCCTGCAGGACGCAGTTCGCCCTCTTCCGGTCGAGGGTGCATGTCGCCATCGGCACGCCGCGGGTGTCGCGGGCGACGAAGCGCCACCCGGCCGCGGCCCGTTCGATCGTCGTGAACCCGAATTCGTTGAGGGCCACCATGCTGGCGACGATCGCGCCGGGCGCCGGCGTGATCCCCGCCGGCAGCGGCTTTCGCAGCGGCACGTCGGCCCAGTCGCCGCCGTTCCCCAGCACGAACTGCGCCGGATGCGGCGTCGAAAAACTGACGACCTCGAACAGATGATTGTGCCCCGCGAGCGAGGCTTGCACGGTCGGCGGGAACAACGCCGCCGGATACAGCGTCTGCAGCACCGACTGCAATCCGGCGTTGCCCGGATAGGGCGCCTCGGGCTTTGCCGGGTTCGCCGCGAACGCGAGGACCGGATGGTGGAGCATGAAGAAGCTGTCGGGCCGGCGCGCGGCCAGCGCGAACGCCCGTTCGAATTGCGCCAGGTAGTTCCGATACATCGGGTCGCTCGTCGCCAGTGGCGTGACACCGACCCGCGACGAATCGAAGACGATGAACTGGGTATCCGTCGCGACCGCCGTCGACAGCGGCACCGCATACGGCTCGCTGTAGTCGCCGGTCGCATCGTCGGCCGGGTCATCGCAGGTCCGGCGCGCAGCGAGCGGTCGCGGGTCGAGGAAGCGCCACCAGCCCTGGCCGGCGCGAGAGCACGACTCGTGGTTGCCGCGGACCACGATCCAGGGCGCCGCCGCGAGCAGCCGCCGGGACGGGGCGAACAGGTCGGCCTCCCACGCATCCCAGCCGTAGCCCCACGGGCTTCCGGCACACTGCTCGTTCCCCGGCGGACAGGGGTCCTCGCGATAGTGATAGTCACCGACGTGGATCACGAGATCGGGCGCCGCCGCCGCCGCGGAATCGGCGACCGTCGGGAACGGCCACGCCGCCGGATCGTTGCAGGCCTGATACGCGTTGCCCCGGGCCAGCAGCAGGCAACCGGTGTCGCCGAGAATCACAATCCGCTGCGGCTCCGCCTTGGGCAGCCGCAGCGGGCGCCCGTCGATGGCGGCGCGGGCAACGCCGCCCGGAATCGCCTTTTCGCAAGTCAGCACCGGAAACGCAGCCGCCTTGGAAACGCCGGCTCCGAACCGTTGCGGCCGCTCCGGCACCAGCGCCGGCCGCGCGCGCACGTCCATCGGCTGCGCGCGGCCGTCGAACTCGATCGCCGGGCACGATGCATCCGATGTGATCGCGCGCGCCACCGCCTGGCCTTCCTCGCCGAGCACCACGAACTCATAGCGCACGCCCGACACCGGTGGCATGGCCGCCGGCGGCGGTTGCGCGCAACCGGCGATCAGCGCGAGCCCCAACACGGTGACGGAACCGCGATGCCACCGCGCCCGGCGCGGCCGGCACGGCAACGCGAATCCCGCCGCTTTCATCGAAAGTCTCCCCACAGTGCGTGCAACGCCGCCAGCGCGGCGACAGTCGCGGTCTCGGCCCGCAGGACGCGCGGGCCCAGTTGCGCCGCGGTGAAGCCGGACCGCAGTGCGGTCGCAACTTCTTCACCGGCGAGCCCGCCCTCGGGGCCGATCAACAGCGCGATCGGCGCAGACGGCGCGGGCAGCGCCGCGACGCCGCGCCCCGCCTCCGGCGCGAACACGATGCCGCCGCCTTGCCACGCGCGCAGCCACTCGGCGAGCGGAAGCGGCGCCAGCACGTCCGGCACCCGATTGCGCCCGCACTGCTCACACGCGGCGATCGCGATGTGCCGCCAGTGGGCGTGCCGTTTCTCGCCGCGCTCGCCGGCGGGCAGCGGGGCGCTCCGCGCGGTCACGAGCGGCTGGATCGCCGTCACGCCGAGCTCGGTCGCCTTGCGCAGCGCGTAGTCCATCGCGTCGTTGGCGACAACTGCCTGCGCCAGCGTGATCCGCAGCGCCGATTCGCGCTCGACCGGCACGTAGCCGTCGATGCGCACTGCGGCGCCTCGCTTGTCGATGCGCGCGATCGTCGCCGCGTATTCGCCGCCGGTGCCGGCAAAGAGCGTCAGCGCGGCGCCGACCGCGAGCCGCACCACGCGCGTCGCGTGGTGCGCCGCCGCCTCCGGCAGCTCGATCGTCTCGCCGATCATGCCGGGGGCAAGGGCTAGCGATACGAAAAAGCGCGGCACAGCCATTCTGTTCCTCAATTGTTGCGTAGCCCGGTGTTGGGCGGAGCGAGACCCGAGAAAGCAGGGCCAGACCCCGCTTTTCATGCCCGATGCGGGGATGCGTTTCGTGTTCTACAAGAAAGGCGGGGTCTGGCCCCGCTCGCGTGTGTGTTGGCGAAGTCCGTGTGGTTGTGGCAAGGGCCGCGCCGCCCCGGGTTTCGCTCCGCTCAACGCCGGGCGACACCCGCGCCACACCATCACTCGACCAACGCCCGGTACGCGTGCCACGTCGCGTGCCCGATCACCGGCACGGTGACGACCAGCCCGACGAAGAACAGCGCAAAGCCCGCCGCGACCAGCGCGAAGATCAGGAGCCCCCAGACGATCATCGCAGGCACGTTGGCGGCGAACGTCTTGAGGCTGGTCAGCACGGCGACGATGCCGTCGGTGTTGCGGTCGAGCATCATCGGGACCGACACGACGGAAATCGCGAACACCAGCACCGCAAAAAACCCCCCGACGCAGAAATAGGCGAACAGGAACTCGATGCTGTCGAGCGAGAAGATCTGCTCGAGAAAGCGGTCGACACTCGGCATCTCGCTCGTGTAGAACAGCGCGAACACGATCAGCGACGCGCGCGCCCAGACCAGCAGGATCACCGCGAGCACCAGCGCGAACATGCCGATCGCGCCGACATTGGGGCGCCACGCGTCGAGCGACGGCGCGAGCCACGCCGGGTCGCCCTTCTCGCGCCGGCGTGAAAGCTCGTAGAGGCCGATCGCGAGGAACGGTCCCACCAGGAAGAAGCCGGTCACCAGCGCCGATACGTACTGATACGCGTGGCGGAAGGTGATCGCGATCAACCAGCCCATCGCGGCGAAGCAGGCGCCGTAGAAGATGCTCGGCAACGGGTGCGAGCGACAGTCTCGCCATCCCGCCGCGAGCCAGCCGAAGGGTGCCAGCGCGCCGACAGTGCGGACCCCAGGGAGCGACGAGCGTGCGGCGTCGGTATCGGTGTCGGGTGCCATCAAAGCCTCGTCAGAACGGGAGGAAAGCGACAAGCGCGTCGAGCACGGCGTCGGGCTCCTCGGCCATCAGCGCGTGGCCGCAGCCGGAGAGCGTGACGACGCGGCCATCGGCAAGCGTCGCGATCAGCGCCTGCGCGCCCTTCGGCGGCGCCATCTGGTCGCGTTCGCCCAGGATCAGCAACGCCGGGCAGCGCACGGCCGCCGCCGCCCGCAAGCCGCCGGCGTAGGCATGACATGCCGCGAGGTCGGCGTACAGCACACCCGGGCGCGCCCGTTCCATCAGCCGCATCGCGTTGCCGGTCATCCACATCCCCGGTACCTGATTGCCGCCGAGCTGCTTCGCCGCACTGTACGACCACCCGGTGATCAGTTCGCAGGCGACAGGGTCGTTGGCCTTCGCCGCATCGAGCAGCAGATCGCTGACGGGCATGGGCACGACCGGGCCCAGCAGCGCGATCCCGGTCACGCGCTCCGGGTGGCGACCGCCGGCGTCGAGCACCGCCAGCGCGCCGAGCGAATGTCCGACCAGCGCGGCCTTCGGCGCGCCGGCCGCATCGAGCAAGGCCACGATCCAGTCGGCGATCGCCTCGACCCGCGGCAGCGCCTCGCCCCCCGAGCGCCCGTGGCCCGGCAGGTCCACCGCGAGCGCGTTCCACCCATGATGCGCGAAATAGCGCGACTGCAAAGCCCAGACACTGTGATCGTGAGACGCGCCATGGACGAACACGACCGTCGGCAGCGTCGCATCGACAGCGCGCGCGCCGGTGTAGGCGTAGATGTCGTTACCGGCGACGCGCAACCGCACCACGCACCTCAGCTGCCGACGTGTTCAGGGGGGGAGCAACAAGGGACATGACGCGCCACCGGTTCATGTTTCGCTCGAACTCATCACGTACCCGCGGAACGTCGCGCGGGATTCAGATCTTCCCCGCCGCGTACAACGCCCGCGACAGATCCTCGATCAGGTCGTCGGGATGCTCGAGCCCGACCGACAGCCGGATCGTGCCTTCGGTGATGCCGGCGCGGACGAGGTCCTCGGCGGACATCCGGAAATGCGTGGTGGACGCCGGATGGATGACCAGCGACTTGGCATCGCCGACGTTGGCGAGATGCGAGAAGATCCGCAGCGTCTCGATGAACTTGCGGCCCTGCGCCCGCGTCCCCTTGAGATTGAAACTGAACACTGCGCCGCAGCCCCGCGGCAGCAGCCGCAGCGCCAGTTCATGGTCCGGATGCTCCGGCAGCTCAGGGTAGCCGACCGCTGCGACCAGCGGCTGCCCGGCAAGGAACGCGACGATCCTGCGCGTGTTCTCGACATGGCGCTCCATGCGCAGCGGCAGCGTCTCGATGCCCTGCAGAATCTGGAACGCGACGAACGGCGCCATGCACGCGCCGAAATCGCGGATCCCTTCGCGCCGCGCGCGCAGCAGGAAGGCGGCAGTCGTCGATTCCTCGGCGAACACCATGTCGTGAAAGCCTGCATACGGCTCGGTCAGCGTCGGAAACTTGCCGCGGGCGGCCGGGAATCTGCTGCCCCCGTCCCAATCGAACTGCCCGCTGTCGACGAGCAGCCCGCCGATGACCACGCCGTGGCCGGACAGGAACTTGGTCGCCGAATGGAACACGAGGTCGGCGCCGAGCGCGAACGGCTGCATCAGCCACGGCGTGGTGAACGTCGAGTCCACGAGCAGCGGCAGGCCATGGTCGTGTGCCAGCGCCGCGACCCGCGGGATGTCGAGCACGTCGAGACCCGGATTGCCCAGCGTTTCGCCGAACAGCAGGCGCGTCTCGGGCCGGATCGCCGCGCGCCACGCATCGAGGTCGCGCGGATCGACGAAACTCGTCGCGATCCCGAACCGCGGCAGCGTGTAGTCGAGCAGGTTGTGCGAGCCGCCGTACAGCGCGCGCGACGCGACGATGTGGCCGCCCGCGCCCATCAGCGTCGCGATCGCGAGGTGCAGCGCCGCCTGCCCGCTGGCCGCCGCGATGGCGCCGACGCCGCCTTCCAGCGCGGCGATCCGCTCCTCGAGCACCGCGCAGGTCGGGTTGGAGATGCGCGAATAGACGTGGCCGGCGCGCTCCATGTTGAACAGCGCCGCCGCGTGGTCGCTGTCCGGAAAGACGAACGACGACGTCTGGTAGATCGGCGTCGCCCGCGCGCCGGTGGCGGGATCGGGGCGCGCGCCGGCGTGCAGCGACAGCGTGTCGAAGTGGGTGGTCTTGGGCTTGGTCATGGGCCGGCGGGCGGCAGCGCGTGGCAACCGGATTGTAGCCCGGGTTCCATTCCCCAAGGGGACGGCGAGCGCCCGCTGGCAGGGCCGCACGCAGGAAGGCTCCGGCACCGTTGCGCCGCAGAGCGCGACGCTGCACGACACACCCCCTACTCGTTCAAGGCACGGTTCGGCGACGGCAAGGGGCCCCCTCCCGAGGAGGTCGCCAACTGACCCGCCGCAATCCGGCGTAGCGGCCAATCGTGCGGCGCCTACAACGCCTACACGCGCCGGTTGCCTGCAAAGAACGTCCGCACGTCCTCCAGGAGCAGGTCCGGCTGCTCCAGCGCCGCGAAATGGCCTCCACGCGGCATCTCCGTCCAACGCTGGATGTTGTAACGCGATTCCACCCAGTGCCGGGGCGCCTGCCACGGTTCGGCCGGGAAGATCGCCACGCCGGTCGGCACTTCGACCTTCGGGTAGCGGAAATCACCACGGTCGCGACGCGCTTCGTAGTAGATCCGCGCCGCGCTCGCCACGCTGTTCGGCGCCCAGTAGAACATCAGGTTCGTCAGCAGCGTGTCTTTCGAAAACACGCTCTCGACGTTCCCGCCGCAGTCGCTCCATGCCCGGAACTTCTCCGTGACCCACGCGGCCAGCCCGGCGGGCGAATCGGTTTGTCCCACGGTCAACGAATCCGGCTTCGTACCCTGCACGTTGCTGTAGCCGGTCTCCTGGTCCCGGAAGGCCGCCCGCTTGGCCGCGAGCGCCTGGTCCGCCTCGCTCATCTCGGCCGGCGGCACCCCGATGACGAAGTTCAGGTGGATCGCCGACACGTGGTCCGCGTGCGCCGAGCCCATTTTCGCCGCGATGATCCCGCCCCAGTCGCCGCCCTGGACGCCGTAGCGGCTATAGCCCAGCGCCCGCGACATCAGCGTGTCGAACGCCGCCGCGATGCGCGCAATGCCCCAGCCGCGCTCCGTGGGCTTCCCGCTCCAGCCGAACCCCGGCAGCGACGGCACGACCACGTCGAAGGCGTCGGCAGGGTCGCCCCCGTGCGACGCCGGGTCGGTCAGCGGCCCCACCAGGTGGTGGAATTCGACCATCGATCCCGGCCAGCCGTGGAGGAGCAGCAGCGGGAACGCGTTTGGCCCCTTCCCTTTCACGTGCCAGAACTGGATGTCGATCCCGTCGACCGCGCAAAGGAACTGCGGGTACCGGTTCAGTTCCGCCTCCTGCTTCCGCCAGTCGTAGGTCGTGCGCCAGTAGTCGCACA
>Ga0315278_10002865_pt1 | contig 15406 bp, 16 predicted proteins | sample YL17G06_0_MG_FD_203880 | JGI IMG/M metagenome (GOLD analysis project Ga0315278, IMG submission 203880) | Sediment microbial communities from Yellowstone Lake, YNP, Wyoming, USA - YL17G06_0 | ecosystem: Environmental > Aquatic > Freshwater > Lake > Sediment | place: USA: Wyoming | collected... | reverse complement strand
AAAAGGTGCAGCTGGAGGCATCGAATCGCTCGACGCCGATGCGGTTTGCCGCAGCCACGTAGACGGCATTGTGCACCGCATGGCCGATCATGGCCCGCTGCCACATCGCCGGAGTGTTAGGCGTCGACACTTGGTCGGCTGGCTCGCTGCCAATCGCCGTGGGGTATAACAACAGATCAGCCCCCTGCAAGGCCATGGCTCGCGCGCATTCGGGAAACCACTGGTCCCAGCAGATGCCGACGCCGATGCGGCCAAAGCGAGTCGACCACGACTTAAAGCCGGAGTCGCCCGGAGCGAAATAGTACTTCTCTTCATAGCCGGGGCCGTCGGGAATATGGCTTTTGCGGTACACTCCGAGCCGACTTCCATCAGCATCGAACATCGCTACGCTGTTGTAGTACACCGGGCCCGAGCGCTCAAAGAAGCTGACCGGCAGCACCACCCCAAGTTCGGCAGCCAAATGCCCAAAATCCTCTAAAAAAGGGTGCCGCTCCACAGGATGCGCCCAACTAAAAAACTCCTCGCGCTCGACTTGGCAAAAATACTGCTGGGCAAACAGCTCCGGCAGTAAGATCACCTGGCCACCCGCCGCGGCCGCTTGCCGCACCAAGGTCTTGGCCTTGGCCAAGTTGGCCAACATATCCGTGCCGACCTGCATTTGAATCAGGGCCAAGCGCATCGTTTGGGTCGCCTGATTGGTCGTTTGGCTCATAGAAAGGCCTTTGGCTGCTGCTGGGTCAAGCAGTGAAAACTGCCGCCCCCGGTGATCAGGTAGCGCGACGATAGGCCGATCACCTGGCGATCTGGAAAGGCCTTTTTAAGCACCTGGAGGGCTTGATCGTCCTGCGCGTCCCCATATTGAGGCACGATCACCGCATCGTTCAAGACGTAAAAATTCGCGTACGTCGCCGGCAGTCGCTGACCATCGGCTAGGGCCAGCGGCTCTTCTGGAAGCGGTAGTTCTAGCACCGTCAGAGGCTCACCCGAGGGCAACCGCACCTGCTGCAAAATCTCCAGATTTTCGCGCATAGTTGCAATATTTGGATCATTGGACGAGGTCCCGGCGACTGGCACCGAGGTCACGACGGTCGTTGGTCCGGTAAACCGCGAAATCGTGTCGACATGGCCATCGGTGTGATCACCCTCTAAGCCCTGGCGCAACCATACGACCTGCGTGATGCCAAGATAGTCTCTTAAGTAGGTTTCTAGCTGCTCCTTGCCAAACCCCGGATTGCGCGTTGGCGTCAGCAGGCATTGCTCCGTCGTTAAGCAAAGGCCAGCTCCATTGACGTCTAGCGAGCCCCCCTCCATGATGAGATCAGCATCGAAGCGTGGCTGACCGAGCAGCGCGGCCATCGCCAAAGGCACCTGGTTATCCTGCTCCCAGTCGTACTTCCCGCCCCAAGCATTAAAGCCCCAATTGATCATCGCCGTCCCTGGCTCACCACCTTGGCCGACAAAGCCGGGCCGCGGCAGGACAAAGATGGCGCCATTATCGCGCAGCCACACGTCGTCCAAGGGGACTCGGTGCATCAAGACGTTGCCGACGCCTTTGAGGGCCGCCTTAGCGCTCTCTACCGCCTCATCGTCTCGCAGCAGCAGATGCACCGGCTCAAAGCGTGCAATCGTCCGCACCAGGTCGGCATACTCGCGACGCACCTCGCTCAGCTTGCCCCACCACATCTCTTCGTCAAACGGCCAGCTCATCCAGGTCGCAGCGTGGGGCGCCCATTCTGCCGGCATGCGCAAACCCAATTGATGGGGCAAGGGACCAACTTGACTCGGCATCATTCAACTCCTGGCAAGGATCAAAAAACCAATAGGTGATTACAGGACGGATCACGCCAGGTCATTCGGATATTTGGCAGTCAGGTCGTTGGCGCTAGAAAGAAGAAAAGACCATATGGAGCGAATCTTGAGCGGAGAAGGGTGGCGGAGAGAGTGGGATTTGAACCCACGGTACAGTTTCCCGTACGCGGCCTTAGCAAGGCCGTGCCTTAAGCCACTCGGCCATCTCTCCAAAACACGCTAGATCAACTGGGAATCAAAAGCGGATGACCCGCGAGCAAGGGTTATACTTGCTAAGGGCCCAGGCCGTCAAAGCTTTACTCATCTTCTTTGGCAAAAACATCGGCTCTAGTTAGTCGCTGGTTTTTGCTGCGGCTCCGGCCGCAAGATAAGCGGTACATTTATTGAATTAGGCGCTTTTAGGGGGGAGTGGCGGAGAGAGGGATTCGAACCGCTGAAAGTCGCAACATTCTGAAAACACGTGCAAGTTACTAGTTTTACAAAACAATGAGCTGACTGCCGATGTCCTTCCGTTGCTCCGGTTTCCTCGGCGTTTCCCGTGATGAGGTTGACAAAAGTTGACAAAAGCGAGGTCACTTGAAAACCGCGACAATGACGGCCTTGCCGCCGGCTTGATCGAAGTCGTAGTGTACCTGGTACTGCTTCCGCAATGTAAGTTTGACTCGACGATTTGGCGCCTGCGAGATTGTCGGTGATCCCACTAAAGGATGGCTCTTGATGAATTCAACGGCCTCGTCGATCAGCCGGAGGTAGTCCTGCATAGTTTCGAAGCCGAACTCGATATACAGCCCGAGCGCGTATGCCTCGTGGGCTGCCCATGCTTGGGGCGTCCACTCGACATTAGCCATTGACGCTCTTCCCGTGTGGTCGTTCTTCGTCGGCAAGCAGGTGCTCGGCTGCTTCCGCCACCCGACGGGCAACTTCGTCGGCTGACTTGTGCGGTACCGCATTTCCTGCGCCGCTCTCAAATGCGGCTACCTTGCCCAACAAGGTTAGGTAATGCTCTTGGGTCATGAGCACACGGATCGGCTGGCCGCGATGGACGATTTGGAGGACACTTCGGCCCGTCACCCGTGAAAGTAAATCTCTCAACTTATCGCGAAGTTGGCTTGCGGTTACAGTCTGTACGAACAGCATAATACAACGCCTCCTTGTACGAGTTTAACACAAACCGTACGACTAATTGTACGACTAATCGGCGAAATTGGCGGAGAACTTGAGCCGATTCATATAACAAATTAATTTAATAGAAAAATTTGTGGGGCATGAAGGGACAGGTTAGCGCCGGTTGACAAAAAGTTGACAAAATTTTGGGTGAGGCCTGGATTTGTGAATGAAAACAGGCAGATCATATTTGTGGCGGAGAGAGAGGGATTCGAACCCCCGGTGAGTTGCCCCACAACGGTTTTCAAGACCGCCGCCTTAAGCCACTCGGCCATCTCTCCTTGCGACCGGAGCATGGTATCATACGCCATATGTTTCGCTACCTCATCTGTTGTGCGGACCCGTGCATCCTAAAATATCTCACATATTTCTAGGCTTTAGCCTTGCTCTAAGTTCAGCGTCAGCCACCGCGACGGCTGAATCTAACCCCGAGGCGGCAGACCTGCAGTTTTTCGGTGACGTCATGCTCAGCGCCAAGTCTGTCACTCAAACCCAATCCTCAGCACGCAATCCAAACCTATTCGCCGCCTCGATAAGTCTGCTGAATTCCGCCAAACACAATATCGCCAACCTCGAAGGTGTCATCACAGACACCCCGATTCCCTACGAATATAAGCACTTTTTACTCCCTATGCCGTTAGACAGCGGCGACATCCTAAGTGCTGCGCGGATCGATATCGTCACTCTGGCCAATAACCACGCCATGGATTTTGGCTTCCAAGGCCTGCTTTCGACCGTTGCGGCGCTGAGCCGGTCGGGGGTCACCTATGGCGGGGCTGGAATCAATGCTGCTGCTGCAGCGGCCCCCGTCTTGATCCGGCTACCGGGGCAGACGGTATGCCTTCTGGCCTTCTCGCGGACCTTACCGATCAGCTTTTGGGCAACCAAGAGCCGAGCCGGAACAGCCTCGGCCGCACCAAAGTCGGTCTCCGAACAAGTCGGCGCGTGCGCCACAGCCGGCTATTTTACCGTCGCGGCCTTTCACTGGGGGCAAGAAGAGCGCAGCGCGCCGATGGCCTATCAAATTGAGCTGGCCCACCTCGCCATCGACGCAGGAGCCAGCCTCGTGATCGGCCACCATCCCCACCGCCTGCAAAACATGGAAGTCTATCGGGGCCGCCCTATCCTCTACTCGCTGGGCAACTTTGCCTTTGGCAGCGAGCCGGCGCAGGATGACCAAAGCGGCCTGGCGGTTCGCTTGCGGCTGCCACGCTCCGAAGGCGATCAAACCCTACTCGAACTGGTCCCGCTAGAGGTCAGCAATAGCCTAGTGCGCTTTGTGCCTCGACCTTCTAGCCGAGCCGAAGCCGACGAGTTTCGGGCCTTTCTCCCGAAAGAGGCCCCCTGTCGGCGCCGGCACTCGCCAGAACGCTGGACCTGTAGGTTCAAGCCTGGGCCGACTTGAGACGCTCAATTCGCTGCTCAAGCGGTGGGTGGGTCATCAGCAGCGCCATAATGCCCTTCGGAGCTCCCGCAATCTTCAGGCTTTGAAACCCCGACTGCCGCGAGTCAACCAGCTGTTGGGTACGGCGCAGCGAATCTAAGGCGCCGATCATTCGGTCCCGACCAGCCAAGCGTGCTCCGCCGGAATCAGCGCGAAACTCCCTGTGCCTGGAAAAGGCGCAAACCACCATGGAGCCTAGCAAGCCAAAGACGATGTCAAAGGCAAACACCAGCAGCTGCTGGACCAGGTAGGACGGCGACCGATCGTCATCACCACGCATCGCTTGGGCCACAGCAAAGGCCGCGATGCGGGCAAAGAACATCACAAAGGCATTCACCACACCTTGGAGCAGGGTCATCGTGACCATGTCACCGTTGGCGATGTGGCTCACCTCGTGCCCTAAGACCCCTTCGAGTTCGCCCCGGTTCATGCGACTGATCAACCCAGTCGACACCGCAACCAAGGCATTGGAGCGACTTGGGCCGGTCGCGAAGGCGTTGACCTCAGGACTGTCGTAGACGCCGACTTCCGGCATCTTTGGCAGGCCTGCCGAAGTCGCCAGGCGGTGCACCAAGGCCACCAACTCCCGCTGATCGGATTGGGTCGTATTTGGATCGATGATCTGCACGCCCATCATCCACTTGGCCATGGTCTTTGACAGCATCAGCGAGATCAAGGAACCGCCCATGCCCCAGACCGCGCAGAAGGCCATGAGCGAGGAATAGTCGATGCCCTGGGCGGACAGATAGGGGCGAATACCCAGCACCGACAAGACGATCGACAGCATCGCCATGATAAGCAGGTTGGTTAGGATAAAAAGAAACAGCCGTTTTGCCATGAAATCCTCGCGCCAGGTTTAGCTACCGCCGATGAGGCCGTGAAAAAGCACTCAAAGCAGAGCATAAGATCGAAGCTCCGACTGTCAAGCCAAAGTCCTGCGGGGGACGGACCTTAAATCATTGATATCATCTTGTTATGATGGGCCGCTCGGCATCGACCGACGTCGCTACCTGGCCATTTGGCGGCGTCACTGGAGGCGGCTGATTCAGCACCAACGCTAGGTTCTGGACAATGCGAATGACCTCGTTGCCGGGATCAGAGGCCGGCAACCAGGTCGCTCCCATGGTTCCTACGGCGGCCTGGGAGGCATCGCGCAGACGCTCGACGTTGTTATGGACGGTCAGGTCGCACAGCCCGTTGCCCGAACGAATCAAGCGCAGCGACAGCTTGTTGCGGTACACTCCGCCGCCAAGAAAGAAGCTGTCCCACTCGGTTGAGATGATGCCACCTTGCCGGTCGGCGATCGTCAGATTGTAGTTGTGCAGCAACACCGTCAAGATTGCGTCCCACACGTCGGCATCGCGCAGGGCAAAGCGGTAGGTTTGCTTGTCGAGGGCATAGATGGTTGCACGTGGCGGCGGCGGCGTAGTCGGCTGCGCAGGAGGTGCCGGCGGAGGCGCTGACTCCCGCCGCGAGGCCGTGGCGCCTGCGTCAGAGGTCGGCTTCAGCCGTTGCTCTGAGTGGCGGTATTTATCCAACTGCGCAGGTAAGCAGCCAGACAGGACCAGCGAAACGACGAAGGACAACGTGAAAAAGCGATGGTTCATATACCCAAGTATATGAGCCCACCGCTTCGAGGGTCAACTGCGCCGTCTATTTGACGAGCATGTTCTTCACGACCTCGCGCTCCTCGAGCAACTCCTTGGTGGTCTCGGCAATCTTCTTCTTGGCGAAGTCACTCAATTTGACGTCCTTGACGATCTCATAACCTTTGCCATCGCCGAGCGAGCGTACTGGGAAGGAGAAGATCAGCCCTGCGGGTACGTCGTAGGCATTGCCGTCGCTGGCCACCGCCATAGAGAACCACTCTCCAGCAGGAGTCTTTCGCAGTAAATTTTTGATTTGGTCAATACAAGCTCCAGCAGCGGAAGCGGCGGAAGATTTGCCGCGCGCCGCAATAATCGCAGCGCCGCGCTTTTGCACCGTGGTGAAGAACTCACCCTCAAGCCAAGCCCGATCGGTGATCACGTCGGTGACTCGACGGCCGCCGATCGTGGCATTTTCAAAGTCAGGAACCATCGTCGAGCTGTGGTTGCCCCAGATCGCTAAGTTCTGTACTTCGCGGACGTCCACGCCGGCCTTTTTCGCCAATTGATACTTGGCGCGGTTCTCGTCCAGCATGGTCATCGCCGTAAAGCGGGTCGGGGCGATATCGCGACAGTTGTGCTGTGCGATCAAGGCATTGGTATTACAGGGGTTGCCGACGACCACGACGTTGACATTGCTGGCCGCTCTGGCCAAGGCCTTGCCTTGACCAACGAAGATATGACCGTTGTCACGAATCAGGTCATTGCGTTCCATGCCAGGTCCGCGCGGCTTGGAGCCAACCAAGAGGGCCCAGTTAACGCCCTCAAAGCCCTTTTCAGGGGTGTCATGAATCGTGATTTTCTTGAGGGTCTTAAAGGCGCAGTCCTCAAGCTCCATCGCGGTGCCTTCCGCGACTTTTGCCGCAGCAGGCAGCTCGACCATATTCAGCTCAACAGGTGTATCAGCGCCGAAGACTTCCCCTGAAGCGAGGCGAAAGAGCAAACTGTAGCCGATCTGTCCCGCCGCTCCGGTGATGGCGACGCGTACTGGTTCTCTCATGAAGATTCCTCCCAAAAATGGCTGTCAGATTGAATCGCAGCCGCTGGCTGCGATGAACACGGCTAAATCACGGACGATCCTCGTCCAAGCTACTCCGGATGATGCGCCTCAGTGGCCGGCTGGACCAGTACTAAGTGTCGAGCCTTCGCTGGAGAGAGCTTGGTGAGGCCTGCAGCCAAAGGGTCACCCGTCTTGTTAATGCCCCAAAACTCCTCATTTGGCTTGTAATCCGGCACCTGCGACCAATGCAACGGCTTACCTTGGAAGATAAAGTGCAGCACTTTGACTTTGCGGCTGGTCGACAGCTGGTCGCGGCAAGTCTTACAGCTGATCACATCCTTGGCGGCGCCGTCGAGTCGAACCCTTACTTCGGCAAAGCGCTCGACGATCACCGGCCGCGAACAAAAATAACAACCCGTCACCTTCAGGCCAGACTTACCCTGACCTTGGGCCTCACCCATGAACAGCTCATTGAGATTCGGCTCCTCGCCGCGGTTGATGGCAGCAAAGGCCTTGGTGATCCGCGCGACTCGTTGGCGGCAATCCTTGACGAGAAACACCGCTGCATCAAGGGTCCCGAGATCGGTGCCAAACGGGGGAATTTTGCGCATCGCACCAAGTAGAGTCTCGAGGATACGCAGAGTACCCTCGCAATAGTCCAAAAGCCGGGGCTCCTTGACTTGGTGCACCTGCAAACCAAGCTGGTTAACGTTAGTTGTCACCAGTTCCAGCTGTGCCACTAGCTGGATAAACCGGCGCCGATAAGCCTTCGCACCAGAGGCCTGCCGGCGCTGATGCACACCGTGCAAAGCGAGCAAGGTCGCTCCAATCAATCCGGCCGCAATAAGAGGTACCCACCACATGCAGAGTTCCGCCGCTTCATCGCTCCTAACGCCCAACATCACGCCGCCGCGATCATAGCAGACCAAAGCACCCCGAGTCGATCCACAGCCCACCTCTTAAGCCCTACAACTCCTGGCAAATCCGGTTCTTTCTCGGTACCCATAAAAAAGGCCTAAAGCACGACGCAAAGTACGCCGAGACTACCTACGGAGGTCAGCATCATGGCTAATGCAGGAATGGGTGTCGCCTATGAAACTCAGCGGGTGGTGTTCGCTAAAATCCAGCGCACCTACCGCGAATACTTGGCGCTTTACCAGCAGATCAACAACGGCTCACTCGAGGGGGCCACCACCTTTGATGTCTTTTACCTGCGCATGACCTACTACAGTAAGTACCAAGACCGGCGCAATTTCGGCCATTCGGGATACTGAAAAACTGCCCGATATTTTTCAGCAAACTCGACAACTTGACGCGAGCTCTGGCGTCTAATATAAGCAGGATCATGTTAAAAAGTGTCTATGCTGGTCTGAGGCCTTGCGAGGGTGACGAAGAAGAGCGGAGTTAAATCCAGCACCATGCAAGTCAAACAGACCGACGACGGGCTGCATCTGGCCAACTCCATCCTATGGCTGGACGCTCAGGACAGTGGGGACCTCTCCTTTCTGTCCGCAGCTTCGACGACGTTCCATCCGAAAGTCCCACAGGTCATTGCGACCGAGGAAACGATCAAAATCCTCGAGGCCTTCCGCAAAAAGCCCAATGCACTGAAGTGCCAATATAACCGTCCTTTCTCCATCGGCAGACTGCGGATCGAGCTGCTGCCGTCGGGATCAGTGCTCGGTGGCGCCTCGCTTTTTGTCGAGACCGACCAAGGCAAATTGCTCTACGCGCCTCAGCTGCAGCCGCATCGGATCCCGACCGTGCGCGCCATGCAGCTGAAAAAGGCGCAGGTTTTAGTGCTCGGGGCAGCGCATCCAGACCCCAGCCAGTCGATGCCCAACCGCAAGCGCGAAAAAGACCGGCTGCTGGAGACCATCCAGAGCATGATCAAACACGGCGTCTATCCGGTGTTACTTTGTGAAACGATCGGCACCGCCCAGGAGTTGACCAAGTTACTGAGCGACCATGAGGTCCCGGTTGCAGTCCACGACTCGATCTTCAAGGTCAACAACATCTACGAGGACTACGGCTCACGTTTGGGCTCCTACACGAAATACTCGCGTAAATATGCCAAACAGAAGGTGACCGTGTTTCCGCTGCCGACGAAAGCCGGCTCCGCCTTGCCACCGAGCCTTCCGGACGTGCCCATTTTGTGCGTCGAAAGTACCTCTGAAGCGCGAACGACCCTCAGCGGCTGCCGACAACAAACCGAACGATTTCATCTGAATTTAACCTGCGACGGCCCTGATATGCGCGAAGTGATCGCCGCCGTCAGCCCAAAAGAGCTATATATTCTAGGTCCTTACGCGAAAAGATACGTGCAGGAACTCGACGGCATCTGCCCGGTGATCAAGCCGCTCTTCGTCAACGACCAACCCACCCTTTTCTAATGGACAACCGTCTAACTTTTAGACAGGGCTGAGGGCTTCGTCGGAGGTGGTGCTGTCGTCAAATTACCTGCTTAAGCCTCCAAGTCATCCGACAGCAGAGGTGGCCTGGGAGTTGCAAAGGGCTCAACGACTCTCGGTTCTTCCCCAGAACCGAACCCTCTCCCCGCTGTCGCTGATGATCCTTCCTTCCCCCCCTGCTGCTGGAGCCCGAACTAAGATGTATTCCCCCTCGTCTTCCGCCGTCCTTGAGAACATGATTCAGTCAAATTACCCTGGCCTTAACCTTCCACCTCTTTGGCAGGTCATCTACCAGGAGGCCGTACGCGGACATCACCTGTTGTTTCGCAAGGTCGACATCGACCGGTTCGATCGCGCCATCAACGGTATCGATGTCTGGATCAACGAAACCCTTTCCGACTCCCTCGAAGAAGTCGCCGTGACCATCGTTGCCTGCAATGAACTCCAAGACATGATCAACATCATCGACGCCCTGGCCGAAGCCGAGCGCCGCAACCTCTATATCTTCTACCGGCGGATCCTCTGGATGTGGCAAAACTACGCCAAGAACCAGCTGAACTAATCGCTATTTAAACCGTCCAAAAGCCTCTGAGTCCCCTGACCGGCAACCGTCGTCAGGGGATTTTTTTGTGCAAATACTGCCTAGCTCCGGTATGCTTGGAGGACGCCTCAGTGTCCAAGTTCCTTCCGCCTCCAGTTAGCTTCCCGCTCTACCGCACCATATCTCAGACGATTCAAAATCGGAGCCTTCGCATGCCAAAAGCCGCCGATGGGCCTTGTCCCACGCCGCGCCGCGCGTCCCCTCGTCTCCTTCGCCTTTGGCTACGACCCTTTGATCTGGCGTTCGCGCATGAGCGCGAGCTGCTCTTGGTCGCTACGCTGGGGCTGGCCGCCCTCTACTACACGGCTTTGGCAAGTTTTGCGCCGCTCGATCCGTCGTGGCTGGCGGTGGCTGTGCCTGCGGCGCAGGCAGAGAATCTCGCTGGAACCTTCGGAGCAAATCTCGCCAGTGCTGCCGTTTACAGCTTTGGTATGGTCGCATGGCTGCTGCCAACGCCCTTTTTAACCGTAGTGCTTCTCTTGGTGTGGCGCCGGCCACGCGCCCTGGCGCTGTCTCGGCACATCGGCTGGATTCTCGGGCTTGGTGGGCTCTGCGCGATCGTCGCCATCCGCCTGCCGATGATCGCCTGGGCTGGTTTTGACCTACCCAGCGGCGGCTGGCTCGGCACCTCGCTGGCTGATCACCTGCTGCGGTGGTTTGGCCGAGTCGGTGGTTGGATTGCGCTACTCACCATCACCCTGTGTTCGGCGCTCATGGTTAGCCGCCGTAGCTTATTTGCCGGCTCAGTGCGTCGCCTGCGAGACCTCATGACCAACCTTCGCTCGTCAATGGTAGGTAGCCCCAACCCAGACGTTGCGGCCGAGCAGCACCACCACACGCCTAGCCTGTTCGCAGCGCAGGAGGCGCCAGCAGTCACCTTGCCTCAGGCTAGCGACGAGCCCTGGTCACGAGAACCAGCAGTTATGGCCAAATCTGGTCTTTTCACCGGCAAAGTCCCGGCGATGTCCGCACCGCGAGCAGAGGCAACCACGGCGCCCAACGACTCACGCTCGCCAAAGCCACGCTATGCGCCACCTCCACTGTCTGTATTCAATCACGCCGACCCGCATAGCGCTGCGCAAATAAATCCTCGCGACTTGGAGCTCACCGCCCAGCTTTTGATCAAGACCTTTGACGACTTTGGCGTCCAGGGTGAGGTGGTGGGATATCAACCTGGACCGGTCGTCACGGTCTTTGAGTTTCAACCAGAAGCTGGCGTGAAGCAGTCCAAAGTCGTCGGACTGATCGACGACTTAGCTTTGGCGCTCAAGGTCGATTCGATCTTTATCCACCCGGTCCGTGGCAAGCGCGCACTTGGTGTTCAAGTGCCAAATACTAAGCGCGAAACGGTGCACCTTGGCGATATTTTAAACACCGCTTCGTTCAAAGACGCGGGATCGCCACTGACGTTTGGGATGGGCAAAACCATCAATGGCCAGCCGATGTGCGCCGACCTTGCGTCGATGCCACACTTGCTCATGGCCGGTGCCACTGGCTCTGGCAAGTCGGTCGGCATCAATGCTCTGCTTTGCAGCATCATCATGAAAGCCGCCCCAGAAGATGTCCGGATGATCCTCGTCGATCCGAAAATGCTGGAACTATCGATCTATGAAGGGATCCCCCACCTGCTGATGCCGGTGATCACAGAACCTACCAAGGCCTCCTTGGCGCTGCAGTGGGCGGCTGCGGAAATGGAGCGCCGATACAAGCTGATGCAGCACGCCAGCGTGCGCAATATCTCCGGCTTTAATGAGTTTTGGGCAAAAGCGAGCACGGAACGCCGCAACCAGCTTCGCGAAGCCGTCGGCGACGAGACCGAGTCTACCGATAAATTGCCGTATATATTGCTCGTCATCGACGAACTTGCTGATCTCATGATGACCGCGCCCAAGGATGTTGAATCCTCCATTCAGCGCCTGGCACAAAAGGCTCGCGCCAGCGGGATCCATATGGTTTTGGCAACCCAACGCCCCTCTGTGGACATCATCACCGGCGTCATCAAGGCCAATCTACCCTGCCGCATTGCCTTCCAGGTCGTGAGCAAACACGATAGTCGCACCATATTGGACCTCATCGGTGCCGAAAAGCTCCTCGGCAAGGGGGATATGCTCCTACAACGACCAGGCATCGGCCGCCTGGAGCGCCTCCAGGGCGCCTTGATCACGGACGAGGAAGTCCTAAATCTCGTCGCCACGGTCAAGGCCTCGTCGCCAGTGCGTTATGATGATTCGATCATCGCTTGGATCGACGACGAGTTCGCCCGCAAAAAAGATGGCAGCGGCAAGGAGGACGAAACCCAGATCTCCATGGACGACGATCCTAAATGGGATGAGGCAGTCAGCATCGGCCAAACCCACGGCGTGGTGAGCGCCTCGTTTCTTCAGCGCCACCTTAAGATCGGCTATAATCGCGCCGCACGCATCGTCGAATTCATGGAGTCTCGAGGGCTAGTGGACCGCGCCGATGGCGCCAAGCCAAGAAAATGGCTGGGCCACCTTCCAGGCTAAAGCCGGCGTAAGGTGTTGGTCAAAGCGTTCGCCATCGCCTCAAGCGAAAAGTACCGGCGCGCGACCGCCGCCCTGCGGGCCTTTGCCTGTGCGCCCTCGGTAACACTCAGCTGGATCCAATGGCGAAAGGCGTCAATCATGTCGCCGTTGTTCATCTCACCGAAACTAAACCCGGCTCCCGGGAATAGTACTTCTTCAAGGGAGCCAACGCCGGACACGGCGACAGGCGTCCCGCAGAGTAAAAACTCCTCGGCAACCCGGCAGATAAGCTCCGAGCCGAGGCTTGGAATGACGCCGAGGCATGCCGACGACAAGACGGCGGGAACATCATCGATGCGGCGGGCCGTTACCACAACGTCGCTTCCCCAACGCAGGCCATGGGCCAGGACACAGTCCTCCAGCTCCGCAACCGATAGGTTGGCAGCCTCACCAATGATATGCAAACAAGGCCGCGGGGTTTCACTTTCCCACGCCGCAAGGAGTAGAGCAAACCGCGCGATCATCGCCCGATGCCCTTTGACCGGATCCAAGCGACCGAAGATCAACATCTCTGGACGCGCCCGAGGCGGAAGAATATCCAAGGACCTGCAATAGCGATCGGCGTCACACCCCAAAGGCACCGATACCACTGGCTGCCAAGGACGAAGACGCCGCACCGCCGCGGCTAAGGTCTCGCTTGGTGTCAAAATCAGATCGACATGCCGATGCGCCAAGCGATGGCGCGCCGCATGAAATGGTTTGGGGCTCAGGGCTTGACCCTGAAAACGCAACACCTTGGTCGGATGGACCGCCTTCAAGAAGCCAGCAAGAAAGGTCTCCGGTCCACCGTAGGTTATGATGATGTCCGGTGGGTTCTTACGCATAAGAGCCAGCAAGTCGAGCAGTCCACGCCAGGTGAAATCGCGAACCGTCCGCGTCGGCAGCAAGGCCGCAGCTCGGGTGGCCGCGGGCGTTCCAAGCTTGGCAATAAAGAGCGTGTCAGAACCGGCAAGAGCCAAGGCCCGCGCGGCATTGATGGCGTATTCCGCAATCGCACTATTCCAGCGATTGGAACAAAGATGCCAGATCGACAGCGCCATGGTCAGATGGACCCCTTCTCGCCGCTACCGGCAATCGCCGCGAGTTCTTTAAATTTTGCGTACTTCACGAAGGCATAAAGGCTGCTGATCAATGCGTAAACGTAGCCCGGATAGCCGTCGAGGCAGCCTAATCGCAGGACGTAGCGATAGAAAAAATCTACCCACGGTCGCAGGACAAGCACCGCAGTCATCGGCTGCGACCGACCCATTCGCTGGTGGTTGGCCGCAATCCGACTGGTGTAGTCATTGAACCTACGAAAGTAGTCGGTGAGATCAGCATAGCTAAAATGAAGCGCCTCCCCTGGCATCTGCCCGACGAGGCCGGTTAGGTTTAGCCTCTCATGAATGTCCGACTCAAAGCGCGCGTGTCCACGGCGAAACAAGCGAATCGGCCTATCTACTGACTTGCCAAAACGCAGCGGCCGGCCGAGAAACACCAACCGACGCTTTAACCGATAAGCAGCAATAGCCTTAGCTGGCAGCTCCTCGGCGCTAGCGGTCAAACGCGACAAAGCTGCCGCGGCAGCCGCATCTAAGACTTCATCAGCGTCGAGAGAAAGAATCCACGGCCGTGTCGCCAGATCGATCGCCGCGTTCTTTTGCTCGGCAAAATTGGTAAACGTCCGAATCGCCACCTGGGCGCCAAAGGCCTCGGCCAGAGTGCGGGTGCGGTCGGTGCTTTCTGAGTCTAGGACGATAATCTCAACACCAGGGGGCAAAGCCTGCAAGCAAAGCCCGATCCGATCCTCCTCATTATGCGTTATGATCACGACGGAGAGGTTCGGAGCCACCGTTGCCGGGTGTTGCATGACAACCTTTTACTGGGCGAAGGATGCAGCCCATTGCACGCTGCTATTGCGATTTTCCACGTCCACGATCACTGGGTAGCCCTTGCGAATGGTCTGGTTCTTTTGAACGATCGACACCATCGCATAGCTGCCGCGGCGCTTGGTGATCCGGCCAGACGCAATCACACGCGCCTTTTCGTTCATCACCTTGACGCGGTCGCCAATGATGCCATCTTCGACTTTGACCACACACTTTTCACCACTTGCCGAGCAATTATAGACACTAGCGGCATCCGCAGAGGCGGACAACAGAAAAGCACCCAAGCTCAATAACAGCCTTTTGCGAACGACGCTCGCCGTCCATCCATGCATCCACTTCATCGGCCACGACCTTTCTACGTCCACTCAGTTCAGGAGCAGCAACTACAGGAACAACGCTTTAACGCTGCAGCGGCGCGCTGCATTAAAAGTCCTATAAGCAAGATGCGTACCGCTCTGGCAACCAAGGCTTTTGCTGACTTAGCCACGGCCGAGCCGCCTAGAAAAAGACGCTATGGCTAATCAATGGTCACTCCTTGCCATGGGCTTCGGCCATAAATGTATGGCTGGAGTCACGGCCAACAGACTGGTACGTTAACTGCCTCACGGAGCAAGCATCGCTACAAGGAGCGTAATCGTGGCCGACACTGACCTAAAAACCCCTCTATATCAGGTGCATAAAGCGCATGGCGCGAAAATGGTCCCGTTTGGTGGTTGGCTCATGCCAGTCAGCTATAGCTCTGTGCTGCAGGAGCACCAGACTGTGCGAACCGCGTGCGGATTGTTCGACGTCAGCCACATGGGCGAATTACAAGTCAAAGGTCCAGCAGCGACGGCCTTCCTCCAGCGCGTCTCCGTCAATGATGTGACCCGCCTTGGCGACGGGGAGGGTCAATACACCGCGATTCTCCACCCCGA
>Ga0315278_10002862_pt1 | contig 15412 bp, 5 predicted proteins | sample YL17G06_0_MG_FD_203880 | JGI IMG/M metagenome (GOLD analysis project Ga0315278, IMG submission 203880) | Sediment microbial communities from Yellowstone Lake, YNP, Wyoming, USA - YL17G06_0 | ecosystem: Environmental > Aquatic > Freshwater > Lake > Sediment | place: USA: Wyoming | collected... | reverse complement strand
TGCAACGCAAGGGCACGTGGTATCAGTTGACGCTTGCCGACGGTCGCACCGGCTGGATCGGTCAAGTCGCCGGCAGGGTAAGCCCGAATTTCTCCGTCGCCGCAGACCCCGGATTCGCGCGCGAGCAACCAGGTGGCGCATTGCCTGCGACCACGCCCGCCGCGGCGGGGGAGCCGACCGCGGCGATGCCCGGGCCGGCGTACATCCTCGACGATCAAGTCGTACTGCGGCGGCCGATGGGTCGTCCGATCGAACCGACGATGCCCGAGATCGACCCGGGCCGTGTTCCGGCGCCGGCGCCGCTGCTTCCGCGTGAGTCCGTGCCGGTGCCGGATCGCTGGCGGCTCGCCGACCAGCTCGGCGTCATCAACCCGCGTTGGTACGATCCCTACAACCCGAACCCGCTGAAAGGCGACCGCCCTGTGTTCGGCGGGGACTGGTTCTTCAATCTCGGCGTGATTTCGGATACGACGTTCGAAGCGCGCCGCATACCCACGCCCGTCGGGGCACAGTCGACGCAGCGATCCCCGGCCGACGACATGTTCGGCCGCGGCACGCAGTCGCTGTTCAACCAGAATCTGATCGTAAGCCTGTCGCTGATCAAGGGCGACACCACCTTTCGCCCGCCCGATGTCGAGTTGCGCTTCGTGCCCGTGCTCAACTTCAATCGCACAGTCGTCGACGAAGTGCGTGCGGTGAACGTCGATCCGCGCCACGGCACAACGCGCAATGACGGCATCGTCGCAGTACAGGAGCTCTTTGCTGACTTCCATCTGCGCAACGTATCGGACAACTACGATTTCGACAGCATTCGCGTCGGCATCCAGCCGTTCACGGCGGACTTCCGCGGCTTGTTGTACATCGACCAGCCGCTGGGCATCCGCCTGTTCGGCACGCGCGACAGCAACCGGTTCCAGTACAACGTCGCGTGGTTCCGTCGAGTCGAACGGGATACCAACAGCGGTCTCAATGACGTCGGCAAGCCGCTCCGCAACGAGGACATCCTTGTCGCGAACCTCTATCGGCAGGACACATTCGTCCCGGGCTTCACGCTTCAGGGTACGCTGATCTACGACGACAACCGCGACAACGACAAGAACTACTACGACAACAACGGCTTCCTCACGCGGCCCGCGGCGATCGGCGACGAGCGGCCACACAAGTACCAGGTTGCCTATCTTGGCGTGAACGGCGACGGGCACTTTGGCCGCTGGAACCTGACATCCTCGGCCTACTACGCATTGGGGAGCGTCGACCATGACCCCATCGCACAACGGAAGGTCAGTGTCAGCGCGCTGTATGCGGTCGGCGAGATCTCGCGGGATTTCGACTGGGTTCGCGTGCGCGGTACCGGCTTGTTCCAGACCGGCGACAAGAATCCGTTCGACGGCAAGGCGACCGGCTTTGACGCCATTCTCGAAGACCCGCAGATCGCCGGGGCGGCGACGAGTTACTGGATTCGCCAGGCGGTGCCGCTGATCGGCGGTGGCGGCGTCGCGCTCTCCGGTCGCAACGGCGTTCTCGCCGCGTTGCGCTCGTCGAAGGACGAGGGGCAGGCAAATTTCGTCAATCCGGGCCTCGCGCTTGTTGGCATCGGCGCCGACGCGGACGTAACCCCGCGGTTGCGCATCTTCGGCAACTTGAATCAGCTCTGGTTCGCCAACACGTCGTCGCTGTCGGTGCTGCGCAATCAGGGTACGATCAGCAACTCGCTCGGTACCGACGTCTCGGTGGCCCTGCAATATCGCCCGCTGTTCTCGCAGAATATCGTTGTGGCCGCATCCGGCGCCGCGCTGTTCGCCGGCAAGGGATTGCAGCAGCTCTACTCGCTCGATGGCAACAAGACGCAATACTCGGTCTTGTTCAACCTGGTGCTCGCATTCTGACCATGAGGTTCGGAATCCGCATGTTTGACCGACCCCGGCGCGCAACGCTGCGTGACGGAATGGGGATCGCGTTCGTGGCGGCGTTCGCGCTGGCCTATGCCAACGAAAGCGTGCCGCCCGTTTCGCGCACGCACGTGCCGCATGCGCCGGCGCCCGAGCGACAGACAATGGCCGACGCGCAGGCGAAATCGCGGGGCTGCCAGAGTTGCCACACGGCGAGCGACCATGCGACGATGCACGTGAACCCGGCGGTGATCCTGGGCTGCACCGACTGCCACGGTGGCGACGCCCGGGCAATGAAGGCGGAGGGGGCAAAGCCGGATGATCCGTCGTACCGCGCCGCGATCGGGAGCGCGCACGTGCTGCCGCGTTATCCGATGGCCTGGAGATATCCATCCAGCGCCAATCCGCCGGCCAGCTATACGCTGCTGAACCGTGAAGCGCCGGAGTATGTCCGCTTCGTCAATCCCGGCGACTATCGCGTGGCGCGCGACAGTTGCGGTGCCTGCCACCTGACGATCATCCAGGCCGCTGAGCGCAGCCTCATGTCGACCTCGGCGATGCTCTGGGGCGGCGCCTCGTACAACAATGGAATCCTGCCGTACAAGCGTTACATCCTGGGCGAGGCTTATACGGCGAATGGCGAACCGGCGACGATCGTCAATCCGGTGCCGCCGAATGCGTTCATGATCGAGAAGGGAATCATCGGCCGGCTCTACCCGCTCCCGGCGTGGGAAACGCTCGCGCCCGGCGATGTGTTCCGTGTATTCGAGCGCGGCGGCCGCGTGATTTCGAGCCAGTTCCCCGAGATCGGTCTGCCCAACGTCACCGGGTCGCTGCAGAAGCTGGACGAGCCGGGTCGTCTCGACATCAAGGCATCGAACCGGGGGCCGGGTACCGGCAACAGGATATCGGTGCCGGTCATCAACATAACGAAGACCAGGCTGAACGACCCCCATATGTGGTTTCTCGGGACCAACGAACAGCCGGGGGACTACCGGTCGTCCGGTTGCACCGGCTGCCACGCGGTGTATGCCAACGACCGGGACCTTAAACATTCGGGGCCCTATGCCGCGTTCGGCAACACCGGCCTGTCGCGGACCGCCGACCCGACGATTCCGCGCGACCAGCCAGGGCACCCGCTGAAGCACGAGTTCACGCGCGCGATCCCGTCTTCGCAGTGCATGGTGTGCCACATGCACCAACCTAACGTGTTCGTGAACTCCTACTATGGCTACATCATGTGGGACTACGAGTCGGATGCGCCGTTCATGTGGCCGGAGAAGCAGCGCTACCCGACTGCGGCCGAGATCCGCCAGATCCTCGATCGCAATCCGGAAGAGGCGGCGATCCGCGGCAAATGGAGCGACCCCGGATTCCTCGCCAATGTGTCGTCACTCAACCCGCAGCTCAAGGACACCCAGTTCGCGGACTACCATGGACACGGGTGGAACTTCCGCGCCGTATTCAAACGCGACCGCAAGGGGACTCTGCTCGACAAGGATGGCCATGCGGTCGCGGACGACGATCCCGACAAGTTCAAGAAGGCGGTGCACCTGTCCTCGATCCACATGGATCTCGGCATGCATTGCGTCGACTGCCATTTCGGACAGGACACGCACGGCAACGGCCATATCTATGGCGAGGTCGCTGCGGCAATCGAGATCACCTGCAGTGATTGTCACGGGACCGCGAAGCAGTACCCGACGTTGTTCACCACCGGCCCCGCGTCGCGGCCGGGTGGCACCGACCTCGCGTTACTGCGCACGCAGGACGGGAGAAAACGCTTCGCATGGCGCGAGGGCAAGCTCTATCAGCGTGCCGCGCTCGATCCCGACAAGGAGTGGGAAATCGCGCTGGTCAAGGATACCGTCAATCCGAACCACCCGAAATACAACGCCAAGGCGGCGCGGGCGAAACTGATGTCGGTCGATCGATCGATGCGGTGGGGGCCGGGAGTCGATTCGACCAAGTACGCGCACGGCGACGAACGGATGACCTGCCAGACGTGCCATCTGTCGTGGACCACCAGTTGCGCAGGCTGCCATCTTCCCATTCAGGCCAATGCGAAGACGGAGCGGCACCATTACGAGGGTGGCGAGACGCGCAATTTTGCGACCTATAACCCGCAGGTCGCACGCGACGACATGTTCCAGCTCGGCATCCATGGGCCGGTCAAAGGCGGCATGATCACGCCGGTCCGCTCGAGCTCCGCGCTGGTGCTGTCGTCGACCAACATCAACCGGGAGCGAATCTACATTCAGCAGCCACCGATTGCCGCGTCGGGCTTCAGCTCACAGGCGTTCGCGCCGCACTATCCGCACACGGAGCGCAAGACCGAAACCAAGCAATGCACGGACTGCCATGTTGCGCAGGCCAATGACAACAACGCGATCATGGCGCAGCTCCTGCTGCAGGGGACGAACTTCGTCAACTTTGTCGGTTACAACGCGTGGGTTGGCGAGGAAAGGCGCGTGACCGCCATCCAGGTCACGGAATGGGACGAGCCGCAGGCAGTGATCGGCAGCTACCTGCACCGCTACGCGTATCCCGATTGGTACGCGCAACACCAGCAGCGCGACGGGCGGCTGCCAACGGTTTCGACGCACGACACCGAGGGCGCGGCGCGCTGCCTGGCGCTGCGCGGCGAGTATCTCTTCGTTGCCGAGGGTGCGGGAGGGATGCGCGTCTACGATGTCGCCAGTATCGCCAACAAGGGGATCGCGCAGAAGATCATCACCGCACCGTTCTCGCCGTTGGGACACGACACCCATATCGGGTCGGTGAACGCGACCTGCGTCGCGCTGCCTACCAACCAGCCGATCAATCCGCTGCGCAACCAGGGCGAGCTGATGCGGGTGACGAACCAGGAACAGTCATTCCATCCGATCTACAGTTACGCCGCGATCACCGACGCGACCGAAGGGCTGATACTGACCGACGTCAACACGCTTGCCGACGGCGATCCGCAGAACAACTTTCTGACCCGGGCGCTCACCTGGAATGCCGATGGAGTGCTGAATGGCGCGCGGCACATCGTGCTCGGCGGACACTTTGCGTACATCGCCGCCGACGCGGGCATCGTCATCGTCGATCTCGATGATCCGCTGCATCCCAGGCTCGCCGCCGTCGTGCCGTTCAACGGGGCACGCGCATCCGCGCTGCAGTTCCGCTACCTTTTCGCCCTCGACGACGCCGGCCTGCGCGTTGTCGACGTGACCAATCCGGACAAGCCGCGGCTGGCCGATTCGGCGCCGGTGCCGCTTGCCGAGGCGAACCGCATCTACGTCGCGCGCACCTACGCCTACATTGCCGCCGGCAGGGAAGGCCTGGCGATCGTCGATGTCGAGCGCCCGGAGGCGCCAGCGCTGGTGACCAAGTTCACGGCCGACGGCAAGCTGACCGACGCGCGCGATGTGATCGTCGGGTCGACCAATGCATCGCTGTTTGCCTACGTTGCCGATGGCGCGAACGGTCTCAAGGTGCTGCAGCTCACTTCGCCGGAATCACAACCGAAGTTCTACGGCTTTTCGCCCGAGCCGAAGCCGAAGCTGATCGCGTGGCGCAACACGGCGACGCCCGCGCTCGCATTGTCGAAGGGGCTCGACCGCGATCGAGGCGTCGACGAAACCGGCGGGCAGATCGCCGTGTTCGGGCGCATCGGCTCGCGGCCGTTCACCGCGGACGAAATGAAGCGCTTCTATCAGCGCCCCGATGCCACCGTGTGGACTGTAGCCGACGAGCCGAGCCCTGGCGACTACTTGTCGGCGCCGACCGGGCGATGAGAGCGTCATGACGGCAATCCATTGCTTCCGATTCTGGTGGGTCCTTGGTGCGGCGCTGGTCTGCGATACCGGGGCCGCGCAGCATGGCGGACACCCGCCGTTGCCCTATCAGTCTGCGGACAAGAGTTTGGGTGTCGTCACCTGTGCCAGTACGTTGTGCCATGGCTCGGTGCAGCCGTTCAAGGAGTCCAACGTCCTGCAGACCGAGTACGTCACATGGTCGCGCGTCGACAAACATGCGCGCGCGTACAAAGTGTTGTTCAACGAGCAGTCGGCGCGCATCGCGAAGAACCTCGGCCTTGGCAGCGCCTACACACAGAAACTCTGCCTCGATTGCCATGCGCACAACATCGCCATGGACAAGCGGGGTGAACGCCTCAAGCTCGACGACGGGGTCTCGTGCGAGGCGTGCCACGGGCCTGCGGAACGCTGGTTGCCGAAACACGCCGAGGACGGCGCGACCCATGCGGGCAACCGCGGCGCGGGACTCTACCCGACCGACGACCCGGTGGAGCGGGCGCGCCTGTGCCTGTCGTGCCATTTCGGTAACGCCGACCGTTTCGTCACGCAGCGAATCATGGGCGCCGGGCACCCGCGGCTCTCGTTCGAACTCGAGACGTTCACGACGTTCGAACCGGCGCACTTCAAGATCGACGCCGACTGGGAAAGGCGCAAACGCATCTGGAACGGGGTCAAGGTCTGGGCGATCGGCCAGGCGCTTGCCGTGTCGGAGATGATGAACGTGCTTGCCGACCCGAAGCGCGGCCGCGACGGACTTTTCCCCGAGCTTGTGCTGTTCGACTGCCACGCCTGCCATCACCCGATGACGGACAAGCGCTGGGTGCCGCGCGTGCCCGGGCTTGGGCCAGGCGTCGTCCGCTTGAACGACTCGTCGATGCTGATGACGCGGGCGGTCGCGCGCGTTGTCGACGCGCCGTTGGGCGAGCGCATCGCGGCGACGATGGCGCGGCTGCAGCAGACGGTCACCGGTGGCGGTGATGCGATAGGGCGCGCACGGGCGCTGCAAACCGACATGGCAACGCTGGTCGGCGAGCTTGACCGGAAGAGCTTCGGACCGGCGGAGCTGCGCGGCGTGCTCGCGGCGCTGATCGACGAGGGCCTCGACGGACAGTTCCGCGACTATGCCGGTGCCGAGCAGGCAACGATGGCGATCGGCAGCGTCGCCAACTTCGCATACCAGAAGGGTGTCCTCAAGTCGGCGCGCGACATCAATGCCGGGCTTGCCGGCCTGCAGGCTGCAGTGGCCAACGACGAGACCTACCGACCGGCGCAGTTCGAGGTCGCGCTGCGAAACTTCCGCAGCGTAGCGGGATTGTAGAGGCGGCATGACTGCTGCCGAAGGTAACTTCGACATGTTCAAGATCGCAGTCATCGGCTCCGGCCCCGCCGGCCTGTCTGCCGCAGCGCGCGCGGCAGAGCGCGGAGTCGCGCACGTGCTCCTGGAATCGGAGCAGCACGCCGCCGATACGATCTACAAGTATCAGAGGGGCAAGCACGTGATGGCGGAGCCCGGCGTCCTGCCGCTGCGCAGCGCTCTCCCGTTCGCCGCAGGAACACGCGAACAGATACTCAGCGTCTGGGACGAGCAACTCGGAAAGTGCGGCATCAACATTCGCTATGGCGCCGGTGTGCGCACGATGACGGGTCAGCAGGGTTCGTTCGCCCTTGCGCTGACCGACGGCACGACGGTGGCCGCCGAGAACGTCGTGCTGGCGATCGGGCTGCAAGGTAACCTGCGCACGCTCGGCGTGCCTGGCGAGAGCCTTTCGATCGTGCAGTATCAACTCGATGATCCGAAGGATTACGAGGACGAGACGATCGTCGTTGTCGGCGCGGGCGACGCCGCCATCGAAAATGCGCTGGCGCTGGCCGAGCAGAACCGGGTGATCCTGATCAACCGCAACGAGGAGTTCCTGCGGTGCAAGGATGGCAACTTGGCGCTTGTCCTCCGCGCGATCAAGGACGGCAAGCTCGAATGTCGCTACGGCACGTCGCCGGCCAGCGTCGAACTGCTGGAGACCGGTGGCTGTCCGGCGCGGCTCAGCGCGAAGACGCCGGAAGGTCTCGAGCACATCGGCTGTCACCGGGTCATCGCGCGGCTGGGCGCGATTCCTCCGCGCAAGCTGGTCGAGTCGTTCGGGGTGAGGTTTCCCAACGCCGATTCCGCCGCCGTCCCCCAGCTCTCCGGCACCTATGAGTCAAACGTCAAGGGCCTGTACATCGTCGGCGCGCTGGGAGGATACCCGCTGATCAAACAGGCCCTGAACCAGGGCTACGAGGTCGTCGAGTACATTCTCGGCAACCCGGTGGAACCTGCCGACGAGCCTCTGCTCAAGGGCAAGTTTCAAAGCTGGGGTCGCGATAGAACGGTGGCGCAGGCATTGGCGATTGTCCAGCGCAACGTTCCGTTGCTCTCCGGTATCACGACTTTGCAGCTGCGCGAATTCATGCTCGAGAGCGACGTCCGCACGCCGGCGGCGGGCGAAATCGTGTTCCGGCGCAACGATTACACGAACAGTTTCTTCTCGATTGTCGAAGGCTCGGTATTGGTCGATATCGGCGGCGATACGGGAGACGTGCGGTGGATCCGGCTCGAGCCCGGGCAGTTCTTCGGGGAGCTCGGGCTCATTTCCGGACGCCGACGCTTGGCGACGGTCAAAGCCGGCGAGGGGTGCGTGCTGATCGAGACCCCGCGGCGGTCGATCATGAAACTGATTGCGTCGGTCGACTCGGTCCGCCGGTCGGTCGACATCGTGTTCCTCGAGCGCGCGGTCCGCGCATATATATCGCCGGACCTTTCGAGCGAGGATCTCGAGCTCCTGTTGCGGGGGGCGCAGGTCAAGTCGTACAGCAAGGGCGACACGCTTTTCCGCGAGGGCGATGCCCCGGATGGGCTGTACCTGATCCGACGCGGGTCGGTCACGATCGAGCGCCGGATTGGCGGCCGCGACGTCGTGCTGCGTTACATCGCCGCGGGCAATTACGTCGGTGAGATTTCCCTGCTGACGAACGCCCCGCGCATGGCGACCATCCGGGCGTCGGTCGCGGTCGAGGCGATCGTCCTTGACGCGAGCCGCTTCCGCGAGGTGATCACCGGCCGACCGGCGCTGCGCGAGCAAATGGAGGTGCAGCTTCTCGATCGCATCCGCGCCAACGTGGCTGCGGAGTCGCAGCTGGCATCCGGCAACATCATCTCCTACCTGATGCAGCAGGGTCTCGGCGAGGCGACCGATGTGCTGCTGATAGACGAAAGCCTGTGCATTCGCTGCAACAATTGCGAGAAGGCCTGCGCCGACGCGCACGACGGCACGTCTCGTCTCGACCGCGAGGCCGGGCCAACGTACGCGCGAATCCACGTGCCGACCTCCTGCCGGCATTGTGAACATCCGCACTGCATGAAGGACTGCCCGCCCGACGCGATCAGTCGTGCCCCGAATGGCGAAGTGTACATCCGCGACACGTGCATCGGCTGCGGCAACTGCGAGCGGAACTGTCCCTATGTCGTGATCCAGATGGCGCCGATCAATACTGATCGCAAGCGCCCGGGCCTCTGGCGCTGGCTGCTCTGGAACTTCGGGGACGAGCCCGGCGTGGAGTCCGGGACCCTTGACAAGTCGATGACCAAGGTGGCGGTCAAGTGTGACATGTGCAAGGACCTTGCCGGAGGCCCGGCGTGTGTGCGCTCGTGCCCGACGGGCGCCGCATTGCGCGTATCGCCCGAGAAATTCCTGGACTACACGAATGCCGCCACGCCGTGACCGGCGCGCACCAATCGGCGGTCGGGACCCGGTTGGAATGGACAACCGTCAAGGCGAGGGCGGCTGGCTCGCCGGCGCGAAGAACGCCTCCAATTCCGGGCGCTGGGCCTGTGCATCCTGCCATCCGAGTTCCATGAGCGCGCGCGTGAAGCCGGGCTCGAACAGCAGGTAAGACAGAAGACCCGCGCTGCCGGGCCCGTTGCCGCCGAAGATCCGCAGCATCGCGCGCAATGCCGGTGGCAACGTCTGGATTTGCTCGAGCGCGATGGTTTCGAGCGCGATGCTCGGGGTGATCACCAGCAATTGTACGTCGCGCAGCGGCACGGGACTGCTCGCGAGACGGGCAGGTTCGATCTGCCGCACGGCCGCGTTGATCAGCCGAACCTTCTCGAGATCGGTGCCGAGGGCGTCGGTGAAGATGCTTGCCAGCACCTGGCTGCCGACCTGCGCGAGCGATGGCGGATGCGCATTCGGCGTGGCCAGCGGCCCTGCGTTGCTGCGTGCTGCGCCGATCACCAGGATCCGGTCGGCGCCGAGATGCAATGCGGGTGCGGTAGGTGAGACCTGCCGGACCGCACCGTCCCCGAAATACTCGCCGCCGATCGACGCGGGTGGAAAGACGAATGGAATGGCCGAGGATGCGATCAAATGGTGGACGCCGATCTCCGCGCGAATGCCAATTCGCTGGGCGCGTTCCCACAATTCCAGCTCCGGCCTTGCCGCGCAAAAGCTCACCGACTTGCCCGTTTGATAACTGACGGCCGTCACGGTGAGCGCTTCGAGCTTTCCGGTCGCGATCGCGCCCTGGATTGCCTGGAACGGGATTCGGCGCGCCAGCAACGCGCCAAGAGGTCGATTGTCGAGCAGGCTCGCTGGCCGATGGCGCATCAGGCCGGGAACAAGCGAAGCGAGCCAGCGGCTGCCGTTGCCGAGCAGATGCAGCGCGTCCGTGCGATAGATATGATGGGCGTGCAACCCGGCCCAGAGGCGGCGCAGGCGGTTTGCTGTCAGCGCAAAGTGCGCCGCGCCCGCGGCTATCACCGCGGCATTGATCGCGCCGGCCGAAGTTCCGCAGACGATCGCGAAAGGATTTGGCGCGTGCGGCGCAAGCTGTGCCGCGATGGCTGCCAGGACCCCGGCCTGATAGGCGGCACGGGCCCCGCCGCCGGAGAGCACCAAGGCGAGCTTGCCGGCGTCCCTCACGGGGAACGGCTGTCGGGAACCGCTCTTCGGCGGCAGGGAAATGGGCGCCTCCGTCTGTTGGAACGCGCGTTTTCGCTGCTTGCCATGGCGGCAAGCAGCATCCTCATGTGCCGGCGCACATCGTGACCTTTGCTCGCAGACAACGGGTCGCGGACTTCGCCTATAGTACGCCTCGCCAGCGAAGGCCGTCTTGGTGAGGGCGGAGGTTGGCCGATTTGACACCTCCATTGACATGGCTCAGATTACGTCGTGCCGGTTCTGGCCCCAAAGCGTTTTTCGAGGCACTTGCGCACCACCGAATGCTCCCGCGACCCGGGCGCTGGAATTACGAAATTTTTTCGGCGTCGGCCGTACGACCTGGGAATCACAATGCTGCGAATGACGGATTGTCGAGACCGGGGCCCGGGCCTTCAAGGCTTGCTTCTTCGTTGCCTCGAAAGTATCGGCCGGGGACTGCCGCCTGCGCTCGGAGTGCGGCCGGCGGAGAGGCTGCCCTGCTCAGCTACCCGTCGGCGACGAAGCCATGTCGTGTCCGCGGTCATCGCGGCGGTGGCGCTGGGAGGTTCCGCATTTTGCGTATCCTCGTTTGGGCAGGGTGTTGGTGACATTGGCGCCGTCAACGACCCCAATGCGATCGTCGACTGCCGGCTGCCAAGAGTCATGCGCAATCTCGGCAGCGGCGCGATGTACACGTTGCCCGGCAGGGTCATCAAGATCGCCGTCAAGGAATGCGAAGTCCGCGGCGGGGAATACGTGTTGTTCGACCGGGCCGATCCGGCCACGGCACTCAAGATCTGGCAGAGCGCGGCGGAGCAAGGTGACGCTGTCGCGCAGTTTCGCGTCGGCCAGATTTACGAAATGGGCATCAGCGCCACTCCAGATTATGCGGCTGCCGCACTCTGGTACAGGAAGGCCGCAGACCAGGGAAACAGGCCAGCGCAGATCAACCTCGCGGTCCTGTACGAAAAAGGCCTTGGCGTTAAGCAGGATCCCGTGGCGGCCCTCAATCTTTATCGCAAAGCGCAAGGCCTTTCCAGCGATCTGGTGTCGGACAAGCAAGTCAGCGCTTTGCAGGAGAATCTGAAGAAGGCCCAGGACCGCCTCAATCAGCTCGAGGCAGAGATACGGCAGCTTCGACAAGCGGGAGCGCCCACCAGCCAGAAGGAGCAGGAACTGCGGGAAGCGCATGCGCAGGTGGACGGAATTCTGGGTGGCAAACAAGTGCCGCTTGGCCTCGTCGTCGATGTTGGCGAAAGAGCCGGAAGCAAGCCCAGCATCCAGTTGATCGATCCCAGTCTCGTGCTGACACGCGGCAATGCCAACGTGTCGATACGAGGCGGGATCACGAGTCAACCGGTTGTGGGGAGAGTGAGGTTTCGCGACAGTCTGGCGTCATTCACCGTCAACGACCGGGACGTGCCCCTGGATCGCTTCGGTTTCTTTGAAACCAGCGTCTCCCTGGGTTCTGATCGAACGCCCGTTCATATCGTCGCGATAGACCGTTCCGGCGAGCGGGACGAATTGTCCATGAGTCTGACCCACGGCGCGGCCTCGGTCGAGAGCAGACCTCGCGTCATTCTGGCTGCGAGCGCATTTGGCACTTACCACGCGCTGGTTATCGGCAACAACCTCTATCGCAGCTGGCCTGCGCTGAAGACTCCGGTCGATGATGCCAAGGCTGTTGCCGAGCTGCTCCGGAGCAAATATGGATTCAAGGCGCAAGTCCTCTTGAACGCCACGTTCGAGCAGACGCTCAACGCCATGAACGATCTCGTCAAGACGCTTGGCCCGAACGACAATCTGCTCATCTATTACGCCGGCCACGGACAGTTTGATCTGGGCAAGCGCGGATATTGGATTCCGGTGGATGCGGAGACAGACAGAAATACGCGCTGGATTCTGAACGTGCAGATCACGGATTTGCTGCTGAAAATGAGTGCCCGGAAGATAATCGTGGTTTCGGATTCTTGCTATTCGGGGGCGTTGACGGCGGCCGAGAATGGCGCAATCCCGACGATCCTCAATGGCATTTCGGATGAGACCCGCGCGGAGGTGGCGAAACAGTTCTCGGATGTCGTGTCGCGAACGATTCTGACATCGGGGGCGCTGCAACCCGTCTGGGATGTCGGATTCGGCGGCCATTCGCTCTTCGCGAAAGCGTTTCTGGACGTCCTGACTGCGAACGATTCGGTGCTCGAGGGTTATCGATTGTTCGAATCCATCGAAACCAGGGTGGTTCGAGGCAGCCGGAAAATCAGAGAACAGGAAGAGAAGCTCGGCCGGACGCCCAGCATCGAGGGCGACCAAACGCCGTTCTACGCCGCCATTCAGCATGCGGGTCATCAAGGCGCCGACTTTGTTTTCGTGCCGAGCTCACGTTGAGATTCGCGCCGGGATCGGCGGCGGTCGTTGCCGAAAATTCGTAGTGGCCGGTTCTGTTGCTCGTCTGGTCGGACCGCCGCACTCCGGCATTCCTGGCCGTTCGGTATGGCCTGACGCTGCGGAGACCTGATGCCCACCGGTCGTGCCGTCCAGGCATTCTTTGCCACCCTCGCGCGCCTGCGCCTTTCCCCGTGATACCCGAAGTCATCTGCAATGGAAGGTGCCTCCTGTAGGGGGCCTCTGATTGGTGATGGGAGAATGCAAATGAAGAGTTTTCTCGCGCTTGCCTTGCCAGTCATGTTCGCGATCTCGGCCGAATTTGCAGGCGCGCAGACGGCTCCGGTTCCGGCCGGGTGTCAACTGGGCGTCGACCCCACTTCGCTACCGGCCTCAGGCCAGCCTTCACCTGCCGTGTCGGTTCGATGCAACGGGACCGGACCCTTTCTGGGTTCCTGGTTCCTGGACGGAAAGGTCGTTGTGGACAAGAGGTTCATGACTTCCGGTAGTGCCGTAGCGTTCATACCCATACCTCCGAACACCACGTCGAGCCCCCAAGTACACGTTGCAACTGTCACAGTGTGCGACGTTAACAATGCAAACTGCGATACAACGCCGGCCGTGAACATCACCGTAGCCGCTGCCGCGCCCCCGCCGCTCGTGTTTTCGCCTTCGAATCTGCCGAACGGGACGGTGAATGTGCACTATGATCAGACGCTTTCCGCCAGCGGTGGCTCCCCACCCTACACATTTGCGCTGGGTAGCGGCGCATTGCCTGCCGGCTTGACCTTGAATCCGGGCGGCGCGATCTCGGGTACGCCAACCGCACCGGGCACTTCGAGTTGCGTAATTCTTGTCAAGGACAGCGCCGGTGACTCGGCCGCGCAGAACTTCTCGATTACGGTGACCGCTCCTCCGCTCACGCTATCGCCGGCGGTCCTTCCGGACGCGTCGATCGGCGTACCGTACAGGCAGGCCATAAGCGCCAGCGGCGGCGTTCCACCCTACACCTTCGCGCTAAGCAGCGGCACGTTGCCCGGTGGCTTGACTCTGAATCCGCAGACCGGTGTTATCTCGGGCACCCCAACGGCGCCGAGCGCCTCGAGCTTCGTCATGGCGGTCGGCGACAGCAACCAGGGCACGGCCAGTCAGAGCTACTCGCTTGTGGTTACCGCTCCGCTCACGCTTTCGCCGGCGACGCTGCCGAACGCGACGGTCGGCGTGCCGTACAGCCAGACCATTGCCGCCAGCGGTGGCACCCCGCCCCATACCTTCCTGGTAACGGCCGGCACATTGCCGGGTGGCTTTGCCCTCAACGGGCAGACTGGCGTTCTTTCGGGTACGACCAGTGCGCCGGGAACTTTCGTTTTCACGATTACGGCGACCGACAGCAAGGGCGCAACGAGCAGCCGATCCTATACGCTCGGTTCATCCGCGCCGGCAGGGACTGCAATTCCTGTCTCCGGTGACAAACAGGTTGCCGCAGCTGGCGCTCCCCTGCCGGCGAATCTTGTCGCCAAGATCGTCAACACATCGGGTAACCCGGTCTCCGGCGTCCCGGTGACATGGAGCGTCACCCATGGCGGTGGCACGCTCACGAATCCATCCGCCATCAGCGACGCTCAGGGCCTGGTTCAATCAGGCTACATTACCGGCCCGCTGGCCGAGGAAAACACGATTCAGGTGCGAGTGACGTCCAATGGATTCACGGTAACGTTTACGGTGCGCAATCAACACCAGGTCGTGACCATTCCGGCCAAGCAGCTGATTGCGCCACAGGAGCGGATGGCGCTGGACACCCCGGCGATACAGATAAGCAACGTCCGGCAGCGGCAGGATCAGTTGCGATTGCAGCGCAGTCCGACAGCGGCAGAAGCGTTGCGCGTCGCGATCGATGGCAAGACGATGCGTTCGCTGACCGTTCTTGGCCTGGCGCCGGCAGACAAAGATGGCAAGCCACAGGCCGGAGGCGCGGCGATCGCGGAGACGCTGGATCCGTTCGAGCGGTGGGGCGCGTTCGTCAATGGCGACGTCGACATTGCAACGCAGTCGGCGGTCGACACGCAGACCGGATTCAAGTTGCGATCGAAGGGAGTCACGCTCGGCGCCGACTATCGTTTTGACGGCAACCACGTGCTTGGGGCCGCGGTCGGTCTGCTCAGGGCCGATTCCGATCTGGACGACGGGCTGGGTAACCAGAATGCCAAGGGCTACAGCGTCTCGCTTTATGGCAGCTACGTGCCGCAGGAGAACGCTTACATCGACGGCATTCTGAATCTGGGCCACAACAAATACGATACCAGGCGCCTGCAGACGACGGCCGCCGGCGTTGCCACGAGCAACACGTCCGGCAATCAATTGGGGGTGGCCGTCAGCATCG
>Ga0315278_10002861_pt1 | contig 15412 bp, 13 predicted proteins | sample YL17G06_0_MG_FD_203880 | JGI IMG/M metagenome (GOLD analysis project Ga0315278, IMG submission 203880) | Sediment microbial communities from Yellowstone Lake, YNP, Wyoming, USA - YL17G06_0 | ecosystem: Environmental > Aquatic > Freshwater > Lake > Sediment | place: USA: Wyoming | collected... | reverse complement strand
TACTTTTATGCTGCCAGCTTTAACGGTGCCGGCAAGGCGCACGACATAATCGCCGTTTATTTTTGCCGGCTGATTTTCGGCGAACTCATCCACCGAATAATAGTATGCCCACGACGATTTAGCGGCTTCATACAACAGATATGCAACCGCCAAACTGATGACTACTGTGCCGATAATAACCTTTGCTGCCTTCCTGTCTGCCATAATTTTTCCCAAAATTTGAAAATTACACGCTTAACAATCTACGCCAAATAGCCGATAATTTCAATATAACAGATTTTCGATTGCAAAGGAAAGTCTGATGCGTCTGACCATAAAACAAAGTGACAAAAAGATAAACGAGCTGCGATTTACGCGGGGGCCCATCTACATCGGCAGACATACAAACAGCCAGGTCTTCCTGCCCGGTAAATCGGTTTCAAGACAGCATGCAGTAATTTATTATACGCAGGAAGGAAAATGGGTGCTCGAAGACCTGGATTCAGCCAATAAGACATATCTTAACGGCGAAGCAATCCGCAAAACCGAAATCAAGAGCGGCGACAATATCCGTGTAACAGATTTTACAATTGAGATCAATCTGGAAAACGGCGTTGATACCGGGCAAATTCATCTGGAGGACACTCTCGTAGCGCCTGCCACGGGGCCGCAGATTATAATCAGAGAGATAAACATCCTCAATGCTCCGGATATGAGACTGCCTGCGCGCAGGGTCAAAGACTTTGCACAGGCAACCGAAGCAATTTGTGAGACGGACAATCTCGATGAAGTGCTTAAAACTCTGATAAGTATCATATTGAGACAGTTCTCGGCATTTCACAACTGGTGCGGATTGCGAAATCAGACGAGCGGCCCTATGACAACTCAGGGAGGCAGACGCAGGGACGGCGAAGCAGTCCTGTTTAACCAAATAAAGCTAAGCGACCGAATCGCACAGGCAATTGAAAAGGGACAGTTCCTGCTTTTGCCGAGACTGCCTGAGCAGAGGGAACAAGGCATACAATCCGCAATGATAGCCCCTGTTATAGGCTCCGACGGCTGTTTCGGCGTGATATACATCGACAATGCTATGGACCACGAACACTATAATCTCAGCGACCTCGATTACCTGATGCTGCTGGCAATTCACACCGCCACTATAATAAAGAACTTCTGATTCTATCGCTTATTGTCTTTTGTATTTGCCGACCAATTGTCCCTGTGCAAGAATGTGTCCATCCATAGCCTTGAGCAACTGGCTTTTGCGGGCGCCGGCGGGCAGGTCGAGCTTCGTATCAAGCACATAAATCTTGAAAAAGTATCTGTGCGTTCCGCTCGGCGGGCAGGGGCCTCCGTAGCCGACTCTGCCGAAATCAGTAATTCCCTGGCTGGCGCCATCAGGCAAAATCTTGTCGACAGGGACTTTTTCAGCCAGCTCTTTGGTATCAGCCGGCAGATTGAATAAGACCCAGTGGACAAACGTCCCCATCGGAACATCGGGGTCGTCGCAGATAAGTGCGATGCTTTTGGCGCCCTGCGGCACCGACTCCCATTGCAAAGGCGGAGAAATGTCCTCGCCGTCGCAGGTGTATTTCGACGGAATCAGGCCGTCGTTCTTAAAAACCGAACTGGTAACCTTAATATCCATTTTTGAACCTCCCTCTTTCTGCTCATTACCTGCCCTGCTTTTGCAGGAGCAAATAAGCAATGTCGACACTGCCATCAAAACAACAACTTTTTTTATCATAATGTTTTCCCTCCTTTCAAATACTCTATTACGGCGGGCAGTTTGTCAAGCATCAGAAACATCAGCGATAAAACGGCAATAATCCACATCACCGGCCTGACATCCCTTGCCTTGCCCGATACCGTTTTTGTAATTACGAAAGATACGAAACCGAAGGCAAGTCCCGTGCTGATACTGTAACTGAGCGCAATCATCACCATTATAATGAACGACGGAAACGCCTCTTCCATATTCGTAAAGTTTATGTTTTTGACCTCTCTTATCATAAATAAGCCGACCATAACAAGCGCCGGCGCCGTTGCGTATTCCGGCACTATTCCCACTATCGGCGCAAAAACAAGCGCCAGCAGAAGAAGAACCCCTGTAACCACCGCGGTCAGTCCCGACCGACCGCCCTGCTCAATACCAGCAGCGGATTCAATGTATGCGGTAGTGGTGGATGTCCCCAGCACAGCGCCGAACATCGCCGCCAGGGCATCTATCGCCAGCAAGCGGTCGAGACCTTTTATTTTATTTTGTTCATCGACCATATTCGCCTGATGGCAGCAGGCCACCAGTGTCCCTATGCCGTCAAACATATTCATAAACATCAGGCTGAATATGCTGCCGAACAGACTCCATTTAAGCGCACTGGCAATATCAAGCTGAAACGCCACCGCTTTTATGTCGAGATTCAGCGAAACCCAGCCCGTCGGCCTGGGGACATATCCTGAAAGCATCGCCAGAACGGTTGATAACATAATCCCTATCAGCAAAGACCCCTTTATCTTTTTCATTTCAAGGGCAACTATAACCAGCAGGCCGCACAGACCTATCAGGACTTTCGGCGTCAGTTTCCCCGCTGAAACGAGCGTCGCCTCGCTTTTTACGACCACGCCCAGATTTACCAGCCCGATAAAGGTGATAAACAAACCTATGCCGACTGAGATTGCCGAAATCAGGCTGACAGGTATTGCCTCGACGAGTTTTTTCCGCAGGCCCAGAAGCGTCAAAAGCAGGAAAAAAAGGCCTGATAGAAAAACCACACCCAGAGCGGTCTGCCAGTTGACCTTGCCTCCCAGCACAAGCGTATATGCGAAAAACGCATTAAGCCCCATTCCCGGCGCCATTGCTATCGGCGCATTTGCAAACAGGCCTGTAACAATCGTTGCGGCGGCGCTTACTATGCAGGTAACGGCTATGAGGGCGGTCTTGTCCATCCCGGTGGAGCTTAACACGGCAGGGTTGACAAATATAACGTAAGCCATCGTAAGAAACGTTGTCAGCCCGGCCACAATTTCTACTCTGATATTTGTCCGCTTTTCTTCGAGGCGAAAAAATTTGCTGACCATATCCAGTCCCCTGAATTTATTTTTTGCCGCAATATTTCAAACGCCGACGGTGATTATGTTACCTGCATCTGCTGTTTTTTTCAACAAAAAGTCTCCTTTTATCTGACTGCTTTGGTTATTCCAATATTGGGTTTAACTATGCGGGGTGCAAGGCAAAACCGCTTACCTGCCGTATTTGACAAGGTTGATGAATTTTCGCGGGTTTATGATTTTCTCGCCGCTGTCTGTGGCGTATGCTGACTGGAACAGCAAATTGTGCATCTGCTGCGGCGTAAGTTCCGGTCGAACCTCCCAGCCGAGCGCCAACACGCCCGCGCAATACGGTATTGACCAGCTTAATCCGCCGCGACCATTGTATTGATAGCCAAAATCACCCTTGTCCTGTTCCTCAGCAGTTGTGCGCGGGGACGCAGGGACAAGAATACGGCGGGGATATTTTCCTTTATTCATCCCCGGATAGCCGGGGGTGCATAATGCAACACTTTCAGGTTGTCTTGAATCGTACCAGCACGCCCCGATAAATCCATGATGGGTGGTGCAGTCAAGCACCATAATTCCCGCCGCCTCCGCCCGTGCACAGGCTTTGTCCCACATCTGCTGGTTCTTTGTGAAAGGTGAATCAGGACCGCTCGGCGCCGCCGAGACAGAAACGACGCGAATCTTTTCAGGGGCCGGCAGTGTCTTATTCTGCTTAATTATCCAGTCCAAAGCTCCTGCATAATATGCCGAATCCTTTTTCCACGATGGAACAGCGGCATAATAAACTTTCGCATCAGGGGCCGTTCCGCAATTTGTCCCCACGAGCAGACTCGCAACCGCAGGCCCGTGCATACTGCTTTCCGATTCACATCCAGTATCATAATAGGCCGTAATTTTGCCGGCAAATTCCGGATGGTCCTGATAAAGCGGCTGGTCGATAATGGCCACATTGACGCCTTTGCCGGTAATGCCTTCTTTGTGCAGCTTCCTGACACCCAGGCCCGGATTCATAGCCTCAGTCAGCACCTTTTGCGGCTTATCACCAGCAGAGACGGGCCAAATTGTCTTCTGGTTAAATGTCAGCGTGGCAATAAAACTTCTCCGTTTAGGCAAATCAAGTTCGCTTATATTTTTCCATCGGACATCATTAAACTCTTTGACTGATGTTATCGGTTGAATGGTTTTGAATAAATCCTCTTCTTCTTTGCCGATGTTTTTACTTTTTCCGTAGCTGGGGTTGGTGATATATAGTGCGTTCACCTTATAATCCGTGAAGAAGAAACGGACATTCTGGTCAGAACGACCGTAGTAGCAGAAGCCTTTCCTGCCGGCAATATCTTTGTAGAGTATGCCGTCCCCTGCTTCGTTCTGTTTTCCCGTAATTATTTCCTTTGGCTGCCCCACCACTTTAAGAACATCCTCAAGGGAAGACCCTATCCGGATTTTGTCTCTGAAAAGATAGCCATCAGGACCTTCGTGGCGGATTTCTTCTATTTCTCCGTCGCTAATAACCACCTTAAATTCGTTCGGATAAACAGCCGTATAGTCTGGCGGAAGATTATTTTTTGTGAAGGTCTGGTCGAACTCTGCATACTTTGTCGGCTCGCCGAAAATTCCGATAACGTCATCAATAGTAGCCGTGTTTATGTCAAGCTGAGCCATTTGGGCATTGATATTCAAAGCAGCAGATTCGTTTTGGTCCGCTGCTTGAGCAACGGCATTGGCATCCGCCGCAAAACCCGGTTGGACGTCCCCGCCGACATAAGAGTCGCTGCGCGTCGTATACAGTCCACTTATCTTGTAATCATCGAAGAAGAATCGGACGCCCTGGTCTTTCCTGCTGTAATAACAGCGTCCTTTTATGTCGTCAATATCCTTATACAGAATACCATCCTTGTATCCATTCGGCCCTCTTACGATTATCCCTGACGGTTTGCCAATTGCATAAAGGACTTCATTCAGCGATGAACCTATTTGCAGTTTGCCTCTGAAAAGATACCCCTCACGGCCTTCGTGGCGCAGCTCCACAATTCTGCCCCGTCTTAGAAATATGCTGAATCCTTTCGGATACCGCACAATATAGTTCATAGGCAGATTATCTTTTCTGAAAGTTTCGCCGCCCCAGACATATTCTGCCGGCTCGCCGAAAATCCGCACAATATCATCGAGACCGGCAGTTTCAAAATTAAGCTGTGCTATCTTCGCATTGATATCGGAGACGACTGTTTCTGTTTCCGCTTTCGTTAAGATTGCACAACCCAGCAAAACAACAGCAATTACCGAACCGCGGCAAAAATCCTTCTTGTGCATAATAATTCTCTTCTGTCCTGCGGCCTGTCTTGCCGCATTTTTTGCAATTATTTGTCCTGCCGAACCAGAAATCATATTAATTTCTTTTCTGCCGGTTTACAAGTGCTGTTTTATGATGGTAATCGACCTGAAGGTTGCGTAAGAATTTCCGGGGAATATGCGTAACTACCAGTTCTTAACCTGTCTTGTGCATACAGTTTATACCATCTTTAGATAATCCGACTAAAAAAACAAATGCCTTGCGGGTCTGTTTATCTATCCTCATTGCTTTTCCAGACATACGTCCAAGTGTTGGGCGTTAGGCGAACCAAGAATAGTTATGGTCTTTTCATAAGGTTTATAGCCGGAAGCAGTTACTCGGACGACCCGTTCACCGCCCGTTACGCTATAAATCTTAGTGGGTGCCACAGGTGCAACAATGGTGTTGCCTATAAGTTTACCATCAAGATAAATCTCGGTGTTCGGCACGCATTCGCGTTCCCCGTTTCTCATTGTATAAACCGTTATGCTAAGGTCCGGTTCCCGCTGCAGACTGATGTTAGCCGACTTGCCGACATAAATGCAGCCGGCTAAAAGCACACTCAAAAGAGCAATTGTTAAAACCGTTTTCATTTTCTATTTCCCTTCATAAATTTTTATCTAATTACTTTACCTGCTGGAAATCTGGCGTATTTCTTCCACGCGGTAGTTCTGGAAGATGTATTCCACGTTTTTGCCTACGGGTTTGTAGTAACAATAGCCGGTCGCATCGACTATATCCATATACAGGACGCCGCTCTTGTCTTCGATTGACTCGCCCCTGATTGTTTCCGTTGGCCGGCCCACTGCATTAAACACCTGCTCAAGCAATGCGCCAACCTCAACCGAATAAACCGGATAACCCGGATTTCTATATCGCAGCTCTTTCACTAATTTGTTCCTTACGCACACCTTAAATTTGTCGGGATAAACCATAGAGTAATTATCCGGCAGATTGTCCTTTGTGTAGTCCTTATTATTAGATTTGTACCGCAGCGGCTCTCCGAATATCCGTATTACCTGTTCCGGCGTTGTCGTATCGATATTCAACTGCTTAATCTTTTCAGGGAACGTCTGTCGAAATTGCTGCTCAGGAGTCAATGGAGGCTGCTCAACGGGCGCTGATGACGCATCTCCTTCGTATCTCATCACATAATACTTCGGTTTCGTACGTCTGTGCGTGTAATCTCCGCTCTTCCATTCAAAGAACATATATTTCGAGCCGCTGATTTCATTTATCAGATATTTTGCAGCCGTTTTCATTCTCTCGTTTATAAGTAATCCTTTGGTCCAGGTGTAACCTTTCGTTGCCTCTCCATTCGGCAGAATAGTCATCTCTTTGAAAAACAGCTCGCCCTTGAATCGCGGCTGGTTCGGCTCAAATTGATTCGGCTCGCTTACGAAATCAACGCTCTTCCAAAACCCTGTAACATCAGGGTCATCTTCGAAGGGGTAATCTATCTTGTCGGCAACAATTCCGTTTGCGTCGATAGTGCTTGTCTCCGGTATCTGGGCCTGTTCGCCATACATCGCCTCAAGCACACCTATGCTCTCAGGAGGCACCTTTTTCAGAACGTAATAGTATGGTCGTAAATGTTTGAGGCCATACTTTTCGTTCTTCCATTCGTAAAACATATAAGTCGAACCGCCTATTTCCTCAATCTGGTATGCGCTCGCTGTTTTGTCTTTGGGACTAATCACCAGCCCTCTGGTCCATTTTAACAATGGGTTGCCGATAATATTTCCGCCTTCGTCGAATATCATAAAGTTCAGCCACAATCTCCCCTTATGGACTCGTTGAGCGGGGTCAAACTTGTTCGGCTCGCGAACATAGTCCACGCTCCTCCAGCTTCCGATTACTTCCGGGTCATTGACAAACGGGTAATCAACCCTGTCAACGAGACGGCCATTTGCATCTATTCTGCTGACAACCGTCAGGTCGTAAGGGTCTGAGGCGGCAGCCTGTTCACCTTCGGCTCTGACGAAAGCTGTGCCAGTCAAGAGCACAACCGCCGCTACTAAAAATCTTCGATAAAAACTGGTTTTGAATCCGGTAATCATATATTTCCCCTTTCTAAGTTCATTTTTGTTCCGTTATCAGTCCCATTTTAAGTTTTTCACCGCTTCAAAAATTTTGCGGGCCTTTGTTTACCTACCACACAACTGGCGGATTTCCTCCACTTGATAATCCCTGAAGATAAACACCACGTTTTTGTCCGCCGGCCTGTAGCAACAGTAGCCGACTATGCTTACTATGTCCCAATATAGAACGCCGCTTTTGCCCTCATCCGACCAGCCTACGAGCGTTTCCGTCGGCTGACCCACCGTCTTTAATACATCCTTAAGCCACATCCCCACCTCAACGGAATAAACAGGATAGCCCGGACTTTTATACCGCAATTCCCTGACCATATTCCCCTGGACGCATACCCTGAACCTGTCAGGATAAATCATAGAGTAGCTGTCCGGCAGGTTGTCCTTGGTGAAATCCCTGTTGGTATCGGTATATTTCAACGGCTCTCCGAAAATCTGTATTACCTGCTCCGGCGTTGCCGAATTGACGTCCAGTTGTTTTATCTTTTCGCCAAACATCAGCCGAAATTGTCCGTCGTCGGCCTGCGAAAACTGCTCGGCGGGCCCGGAAGGAGGCGCACCCTCGTATTTCAACACGTAATAGTTGGGTTTCGTATAACTGTATTTATAATCGCCGCTTTTGTGTTCGAGAAACATATATTTTGAGCCGTCAATTTCCCTTATAAAGTATTTTGAGGCTGTTTGGTCCATCTGGTGAAGAATCAACCCTTTGGTCCAAGTTATAGTCGACACAGTTGTTTTGCCTTCCGGCAAAATAGCCCACCCTTTCAAGAACAGCTCGCCTTTCCATCTGGGACGGTCAGGCCGAAACATATTCGGCTCATCTACAAAGTCAACGCTCTTCCACATCCCTATTACATTAGGGTCGTTCTCGAAGGGATAATTTGTTTTGTCGACAATAAGCCCGTTAGTATCGATAATGCTCGTCTCCGGTATCTGGGTCTTTTTGCCGAACATAGGCTCAGTTTCCCCTATATCTTCGTCAGGCACTTTTTTCAGCACGTAATATACCGGTGGCCGATGCCCTATCGTGTAATCACCGCTTTTCCATTCGAAAAACATATATGTCGCATCGCCTATTTCCTTGATTGTATATGCACTGGCCGTCTTCTCCTGCGGGTTAATCACCAGCCCCTTTGTCCATTTCAATCCGCCGCTGCCGACAAAGTGTCCGTTTGCGTCAAAGATTAGAAAATTCATTGACAGTTCGTCCTTCCAGTATCGCTGTTTCGGATTGAATTGTTCAATCTTCTCAATAAGGTCGACCGTCTTCCAGCTTCCAATTACATTCGGGTCATCAACAAACGGGTAGTCAATCTTGTCGACAAGACGTCCGGTTTCGTCAATCCTGCTTGTGGCATTTGGGTCGCAGGGATCCGGCGTGATGGTTTGTTCACCTTCGGCCCTGACAAAAGCTGCACAGGCCAAAAGCATAATCACCGCCGGTAAAAACCTTCGATAAAAACTGGTTTTGAATTCGGTAATCATAGTAAATCCCCTTTTAAATAATTTTTATTTTGTATTGTTATCAGAACTATTCTGAACTTTCTTCAGGACATAATAATAAGGCGGCCTTTTCGTGGTTGCGTAATCGTAACTCTTCCATTCGAGGAACATATATTTTGAGCCTTCGATTTCTTTTATCTGGTATTTTGCGGCTGTCTTGCCGATTGGATTGATAATCCATCCCTTTGTCCACGTCCACGTGCCGCCGGTAGCGCCATTCTCGGAGATGACCAGTTCCTTGAGGTATAAATCGCTCGGCCAACTCCTGACGCCGGGCTTGAAATTCTCTGCTCTCTGGACAAAGTCAACGCTTTCCCATTTCCCGACAGCATCAACGTCGTTCACAAAAGAATAATCGACTTTGCCGTCTATTATCTCCTGCGGCGGTTCGCGAAACGTCTGCACCAGCAGCAGTATTGCCGTCCCGCACAGCACAACTGTTAAACCGACAGGCAAAAGATATTTGCGCAGCAGTTTTTTCCTCGGCGAGCCACCCTCCGTAACAAGCAGCTCCACATAATCAGATGCAGGCCCCATTTCCAGTATAATTTTTTGATAGTCCTCCCAGGTTTGCTGGTGCGGTCGAAGTTCGGCAAATCGCCTGTCCAAATGTGCGTGAACATCCTCCAGCACTTCCCTGCTGCTGGGATGTCCGCTCGACGACAGCGCTTTTCTCACCTGTTCCAGATATTGATTTTTAATATCTTCCCATAATTTGTTTTCTGTGGTCATTTGCATTTATTCCGTTCGATTAAATCCGGTTTTTAAATCAGACTGGTCCTCTTCGGACCCGCTGAATACTTTCAATCATTTTGGCAAGGTGCGAGTTCATACTGTCGAGCGTTTTCAGGCCGAGGTCGGTGAGAGCAAAATATTTTCTGGGCGGGCCATCCTGCGATGCTTCGCTTTTGCTTGTTATAAGGCCGTCGGTTTGAAGGCGGGCCAGAATAGGATAGATATTGCCTTCACGGATTTTCAGGCCGTCTATCTGCTTGAGTTTCTGAACCATTTCGTAGCCGTGACAGCGATTATGACGCAACAAGTTCATTATCACGACGTCCAGCAGACCTTTGCGAAGCTGCGTTTGCCAGTTTTCAAGGTTCAATCTTTATTCTCCTTTTTGTGCCCGATTCTGCCTTGTTTCCAGTATACTATATTGCAGTCTACTGTAAAGTCAATAATAAAATGCATTTTTTTAATAAATTTTTAATATCCGATTATTTGCCTCTGAAATTGTTCTGGCTTTATATGCGAGGCAAAGCCCGTTTTTTCATCAATTTTTGGGCTTTTTTGCGGTTGCGACTGCTGATGCAATTGCAAAATTCGCCGTGTGCGTAATGCTGACGCTTATGTGTTTGACGCCAAGTTTTTTTGCTATTTTTTTGACTTCGCCGGTAAGATTAACCTGCGGCTGACCGGACGGATTATTTGTTATCTCTATGTCCGTCCAGGCGATTTTACCACGCCAGCCTGTCCCCATCAATTTCAGGACGGCTTCTTTTGCCGCAAAACGGCCGGCTAATTTCTCCACCCCGTTTTTGTTCGCATCGGCATATGCCCGCTCGGCCTCGGTGAAAACTCGCCCGAGAAAACGCCCCCCGTGCCGTTTCACCATATCCTCTATCCGCTGAAAATCCACCAAATCTATGCCGTGCGCTATAATTTCCATTACTCAAACCGCTCTAATCCGTTTTTTGATGCGAATCCGTTATCTGTCCGTCCGACTTACTTCATTGTGCTGTTGCTCAACAAATAGATTCTCTTAATGCAATAATTCACAAATTCATCTTTCTCGGTCAACGTCGCCTGCTTAATGAGATTTTCGCCGAATTCGTCAAATTTCTGCTTGCGTCGCTCGAAACTGAGCTGGGCCTCCACTTCTTTCTGCACTTTTTCAAAAGGCTCAACTAATTTCGGCTGTTTTTCTTCGAGCCTCATTATAAATATATGCTCACCTGCTCCGATAGGCCCGACGACTTGTCCGGGCTGTGCCTTTTCGGCCATCTCGGCGAGAACATCGTAGGGTTCGGCAAGCGATTCCGGCTCAACAGCATTCCACAATCCGCCGGCCTCATTTCTATAACCATTCGAGTATTTTTTCGCCAGCTCGCTGAAATCCTCGCCTGCCGCCAGCCGTTTCACCAACTCGTCCGCCAAATCGCCTGCCCTTTCAGATTTGCTTTCGTTTGCGTCCCTGCCCTCTATTTTGTCAATCTCGATATCTATCAATCTAAATTTTATCATTGCCGGCCTGACGAAATATTTGTCTTTAACCCTGTCATAATAGTCCGCCAGCTCATTGTAAGTAATGGGGTTATCTTCCGGCAGCTTCGAGGAGATATACGACTGGCTGAGAATCATCTTTTTTTGATATTCCTTAAAATCAACCCAGTTCATCCCCATATTTTTTATTGCCTCTTCTGCCTTTGCATAATCGCCGCCGAAACTTACTATAAATTTTCTGATTTCGCCGTCTGCCGCCTTCTCGAGGGCATCGTTGATGTTTTCGCCGAGCTGTTTCTTTGCCTGCTGGTAAACAAGAATGTTCGTTATTTTGCCTACAACAAACTGTTCAACCGACGGCTTGACCTCTTTTTCAAACCGCTCGATATCCGTCTTTTGGGCAAATTCTCTCAGGTGCTCCAGCAGCGGATTCACCACTTCATCACTGGTTACAGTCTGACCGCTGACGGCGAGGGCAAATCCGCCGCTCGGCTCCGGCAGTTCTTCTCTCTGTGCAAAAGGAATCGCTGACAAATCCTTTTCGGTAAGGGCTGGTTTCTTTTTAAGACCGCATCCTGCCGCCAAAAGTATCAAAGCCGTCAACAAAACATACTTGCGCATAACCGAATCTCCTGAAATTTATCGTGTGCCGCAAACCTGTCGGCGGACAGGATTTTACGCCAAAATCCCGATATAATCCACAAAAACGTTTTTTGGTTTTTTTAGTCGCACGTTTTTGATACATCGTTGTTCGGCTTGTTTACGCACCAGAACCATATACCGCCCTGCAATAATAATCCTGCTGCAACGACAGCAGAACCAAACCAGTATGGTGCAAGCCGGCCGAACTGGTCGCTGATGTATCCGCCCGCTATCGAGCCTGCCAGGAAACCTATTGACAGCGTAATTTCGTGAATTGCCATTCTGGCCGACCGGTGCTTTTCGCCCGACACAACGTAATACAAATGTGAACTGTATAAAAATCCCTGTGCAACGCCGGACAACGTTGCTGCAAGGAAAAACTGCCACAGTAAATTCCCCCGAACTATCATCAGCATACTTACAAGCAGCAGCCCCTGTGTCCCCATAAAAACAAAGAGCTTGTGATGCCAGCGATGTGTCCTGCCCGCCGCAAAAAGCGCCGCAAAAATAGCTGCGCTCATAATCATAAACACCTTTCCGTAACTCGATTCTGAAAAACCGAGGTCAAATTTCATCAGCAGTCCCAGGTGCGTCCGGAGCAGTCCGCTGCAGACGAAAGACGTGAACAGGGCGATTCTCGACATCCATCTGAACCGGCGGTGCAGCACCTGCGCCTCATCGGTATTTTCCCCGTTGTCCCCTGTCAGCGGCAGATTTTGTGACGGTTTGTTCGCCAAACTCACCGATATAAAACTTACTGCTGCTGCCGCGGCACAGGTAACGAGCGGCCCGGCTGAACCCCCTTTCACCAGGTAACCTGCAAACCAGGGACTTGCAACACTTCCGAGCGACCACGATACGTTAAAGATGCCGAGCCTGCGGTTAAGCTGCCGGCCTTCGTGGCCCATCGACAGCCATCCCACCAATACAGGCCAGAACAATACCGTCGCAGCACCTTGTGCCGTCGAAAGTGCGATTAGTATCAGCATTGCGGCTCTGCCGCCGCAGATGTCTTTTTCCGCCGCTGCAACTGTCAGGTATGCCCCTGCCATTGTTGCCGTTATTATACCTGCCCCTAATTGCGCCATTCGTTTTTTATTAAACCGGTCGAGTATACCGCTGCCGAACAGGCACAGCGCCAGCGACATCATATAACCGCCGAACAATAGTCCCATACACAGGCCGGCATCAAAATCCGTTCCACCCAGCCGTTTAATCACAAACGGCATAGCGACCAGCCAGACCGTTCCGCCAAATGACTGGAAAAATGCGCCGGCATAAACCTGTGCCGATTCACTCTCTTCTTCCCAAAACTGTTTTAACATCGATATCTGTTTAACGTCTTTCACCGTCAAGAATCCTTCTCAAAAACCTTATTAATGTCTGCGGTTCAAAATAATTTTTATTCAGCCGCAGATGCACCGTTTGGGGGTCAAGAATTATAACTTTGCCCGCTGTTTTTGCAAACAAACGTTCGAGCTTTTGAACGCTGCGTTTTTCAGCAAACGAAAATACCAAATCCTGCCCCGAAACAGAAATGTTTTTGATGTCCAGCCTGCCTGCCTTTATCCGCAGTTCAGCCAGATTAAGCACCATTTCAGCCTCCTGCGGTATCGGCCCGTAAACGTCTGCCAGCTCATCTTTGATTTGCCTGACATCATCTTCGTTTCTCGCAACTGCTATCTTGCGGTAAACTTCCATTCGGTGCCTGTCCGCCGGAATGTAATTTTTCGGAATATACGCAACAAATCCCAAATCAATATTTGCCGTCGGTATTGGCTCAACCGGCTCATTTTTCAATCTCTTTACCGCCTCTGCCAGCAGTTCGCAATACATCTGGTAGCCTACTTCCTGAATATGCCCCGACTGCTCGGCGCCGAGTATATTGCCTGCGCCGCGGATTTCCAAATCACGCAGGGCAATTCTGAATCCTGCTCCGAGATGCGAGTATTCCTCAATTGCTTTTAGTCTTCTGGCTGCTATCGGCGTAATCGGCCTTGACTGCGGCAGCAGCATATAGGAATAAGCCCGATGTTTGTATCTGCCCACCCTGCCTCGCAGTTGATGCAGTTCTGCCAGCCCGAAGCGGTCGGCATCGTCTATGAAAATCGTGTTCGCATTCGGAATGTCCAGCCCGGATTCGACAATCGTGGTGCATACAAGCACGTCTGTCCTGCCGACCACGAAATCTATCATTGCCTTCTCAAGCTCGCTTTTGGCCATACGTCCGTGCGCAACGGAAATCTTAGCGCCGACGTCGCTGATAAGTTTTTGAATCTCCCATGCCCTTTTCTCGATTGTTTTGATGCGATTATGCACAAAGAACACCTGTCCCTGCCGGTTCAGCTCCCGGATTATTACTTTTCTTGCAAGTTCGGGATTGTAGGCAGCAACGGTCGTTACAATGCTGCGCCTGTCCAAAGGCGGCGTCGCAAGCGAGCTTATGTCACGCAGGCCCAGCATCGCCATATTAAGCGTCCGTGGAATAGGCGTCGCCGTCATCGTAAGCACGTCGACGTTGACTCGCAGTCTTTTGAGTTTTTCCTTATGCTCTACGCCGAACCGCTGCTCCTCGTCGATTATCAGAAGTCCCAAATCCTTAAAGCCGACGTCCCCGCTCAAAAGCCGGTGTGTCCCTATCAATATGTCGACCCTGCCCTGTTTTGTCCGCTCGATTATGTCGCTCGCCTGTGCCGGTGTCTTAAATCTGTTAAGAACCTCGATACAGACCGGAAAATCCGCAAACCGCTCGGTAAACGTCCTGCCGTGCTGCACACACAGCACGGTGGTCGGCACAAGGACTGCTACCTGCTTGCCGTTCTCGACCGCCTTGAACGCCGCCCGCATCGCGAGCTCCGTTTTGCCGTATCCGACGTCGCCGCAGAGCAGCCTGTCCATTGCCACCGGCTCTTGCATATCCGCTTTGATATGTTCGATGACTGTTATCTGGTCGGCAGTTTCCTGATACGGAAAAGACTGTTCAAACTCCATCTGCCAGCCTGAATCCGCCTCGAAGGCAAATCCGCCTGTCGCCCTGCGTCTGGCCTGTATTTCAAGCAGCTCGCCCGCGAGGTCTTTGACGGATTTTGCGACCTTTTCTTTTTGTCTCTGCCATTTCTTTGAGCCGATTTTGTTTAATTTAGGCCGCTTCGGACTTGTCCCTATGTATTTTTGAACAAGCGCAATATTCGTTACCGAGATGTGCGCCTTTACGCCGTCGGCATATTCAATCGTCAGGTATTCGCTCTGTGAATCTTTCCCCGCAATCGTCTCTACGCCGAGATATTTGCCGATACCGTAGGAAAGATGCACTACGTAATCGCCCTTCTGCAAATCGGCAAGCGCATCTATCGGCAGCGTCGGTCGAATCGGTCTTTGTCTGCGCCGAAGCATCTGCTGGCCGAACAGTTCGTGATGACTTATCACGATTGTTTTCAACGATTCCATCATAAAGCCCTGATGAATAAAGCCTCTGAGCAGCTTGAAATTTTCCGGCAGAACCCCGCTGCTTTGCGAAATTATTTCCGTAGTTCGTTTTATTTCCGCATCGGCCTCACAGTAAAGATAGACCGTTCTCCCCCCT